>Ga0256405_10006366_pt1 | contig 18997 bp, 14 predicted proteins | sample RumenRJG_02DNA_FD_189096 | JGI IMG/M metagenome (GOLD analysis project Ga0256405, IMG submission 189096) | Bovine rumen microbial communities from Lethbridge, Alberta, Canada - RJG_02 | ecosystem: Host-associated > Mammals > Digestive system > Stomach > Rumen | place: Canada: Alberta... | reverse complement strand
TGAAATACAGATACAAACAATACACTTATCAAGATGCTTCATTCAAAGAATATGGCTATGGCGCCACACAGGTAACCATAAAGTGAGAAAATGCCCAACTAATGGTATTTTTTAACAACGTCCTTTTATATATGTTTTGCCGTAAGTTTGATAAAAGAAGATTTAAAAATATTACTATTATTGCTCCGAACGGAGAGGACTTTCTACCAATTACAATTTAAGAACACTTCAAGGAATATATTATAAAAGATGAGAAAAATCATAGCATATTCAACCATTTTAATACTGTTTATCTCTTGTAAAAGCCACCAATTTAATGTTGCTTCTTTGTGTGGCACATTTGATGGAATAGAGGGTAGGAAAAATCCATTATCTACTTACGTGTTGTTGGAATTGAAAATGGATAATACCTGTTCGTTGACAAAATTTTTCGATTTGGTGAAAGATGAATGCCGAGGCGAATGGACTATGATTAATGAAGAAGTAATAGAGATGAAGTGTAATAATAATCCCGTTTTGAGTAATCTTGAAAAAGCCTTGCAGGGAGGAAGTTATATTGAAGGAAGTCTTAAAATAAAAGTTTTGAGTAAAAACAAATTAAAACTTGGTAATACCATTTTGAAACGGAAGAAATAGTCAGTTAAAGTCCCACGTTTTTACATGTATCATCCTTTAACTAAATCATTAGTGCACTATGAAAAAAATAAAGCTAAAAGAATGGTTGATGGTAGATCGTATTAATACGATAACAATTATTATATGTTTCTGTCTATTTGCTGGCTGTAAAGAAAATAGAACTTTTCAAGATTCTTTTGAAAAGTTACCCGTTTATGATGATAAAAATAGGCAAATGATACTTTTTTACGAAAAATTTGATGATATAGTTCTTGAAAATATTGCAGCCAAAGATGAATCCATTGTCTCTAGATTATATGCATTACAAATTCTTACAAAAAGAAATAATTTGAATCGAATTAAAATAGTATTTAACACCATTTCGGATACATCAAAAATAAGAATAAAAAATAATGAAAAGAAATCTCCAAAAACGTATATTGATAATGCAAATAACGCTCAATTAAATATCATTACAAAACAGCTTAAATATAAAGAAAAAGTTTTAATTGATAGTTTTTTAATATACAATGAAGATGCCAAAAATCTAACATATTTAAAGAATATGTTTAAGACGTTACCACCAATGGATAAGTATTATGATGTTCTCCGAAATAAATATATACAGGGATGCTTGTATGCCCTAATAATGATAGCAAAATATAAGAAAGAACAAGATAAAGAATTAATAAATGACTGCTTAAAAAACAATGTAAATACTCAAAATAATTTGTATAAATATGATAGCCTTTTCGACATTGCCCTTGAGGCTGTTAAGATATGGCCTGATGAGTATTTTAAAAAGAATATAGAGATAATTTGTGAAAAGAAGTTTAACAATAAAGAATACATTTCTTTTGGAAAGACCACTGTTTTGTTAATTCAAGTACTATTAGCGTATTCGTCTGAATGGAGTGAAAAATTACTTAGAGAAGCTATCAGAAATTGTCGGATTAACCATGGTGATCTTGATTCGCAAATTTTGTGTGATATAATAGATAAAGAGAGGAAAACAGCTCATCTATAGATCCCGTTCGTCTGGATATGCTATCCAGACGCATTAAATATAAGCATTTGCAATTTGTTTATTATACAAAAACTTTTGGAGGAATAGAGGATGGAAGGCGGATTGCAAATCCGCCCGAACGGGCGGCTTACAAGCGCAACACAGGTGACTATCAAGTAATCAGCCACCCATAAGCACACCTCTCAAACCAGGGGTCGCGCCAACCAATCCCACCCACTTTTTGATAAATAACACAAAAATATCAAAAAACTTTACGTCGTTTCGTATTTTTTTTGTATTTTTGCACACAAAATCATAAGTTATGGAACGAAATACGCTCAATCAAAGGATGGATTTCCCGCAGGCGGAATGGTCGCAGGCGGGCAGTATTCTCATGCACACACCGGGACAGGAACTCTTCAACGGCGTGATACATCCGTCCGCAGGACTGTTCGAATATTATTTTGACGTGGACAAGGCTGCCGCAGAACACAAACAATACATCAACATGCTGGAAGCCAACAACATCCGCGTATATACCATCAGGGAAATCTTTGAAGAGGTGGACATCAACAACCTGCGCTCGCTCGCCGAAAAATTGCTGACCTACGACATCAGCCACATCGACGGCGAAGACGCCACGAAGATGGCAGAATACCGACTCTACATCCTCTCGCAGATGAGCCGGGCAGACCTCATACGCTGCATCCTCCTGCAACCGACCGTCACGCTCTACAGGACCAGCCTCAACACAGGTTATGCAGCACAATATTCGCAGCGACCGCTGATGAACCTCTACTTCACCAGAGACCAGAGCATCACCACCCCGCGCGGACACATCATCTGCCACATCAACACCACGCAGCGCTCACCAGAGGCTGATATCATCGAACTGTGCTACAAACATCTCGGAAAAGACCCCATCCTCCGCATCACGGGAGAGGGACGACTCGAAGGCGGCGACTATATCCCCGCAGGAAACATGTCGCTCATCGGATGCGGCATGCGCACAAACGACGAAGGCATCCGGCAGCTGATGGAAGCCGATGCGTTCGGACACGACACCGTCGTCGTCGTGCGCGACCATAAATTCTGGCAGATGCAAATGCACCTCGACACCTATTTCAACATCATCGACAAAGACCTCTGCACACTCTGCAGCAGCCGTCTGGAAGCCCAACCCGACGAACCCGAATACCTGACATGCGACATCTACACACGCCCCGAAGGAACGAAAGAATATACACTGGCAGAACAAAACCGCCCATTCGTGGAATTCATACGGGAAAAAGGCTTTCAGATTATCCCCATCAACCACCAGGACGAGATGCACTATGCCAACAACTTCCTGACCATCTCACCGCGCCACATCATGGCAGTTGGCGGACAGTCAGAAGAACTGCAGCATGCACTCGACCGCGCCGGCGTCACCGTGGAATGGATTCCGCTCGAAAACCTCATCAAAGGCTATGGCGCCGCACACTGCATGACACAAGTGCTGCAACGCGAGACCTACCTGCCCTAAACGGCATTCACAACCACTCTCTCGCTATTTATATTATATAATGTACGCGCGAGAGAGCCCTGTCTCCCCTATACCGTGGCGTTGTCATTCAGCATCACAGCAAGAAAAAAACAGCAAACGAAAACTTGCATATACATACAGAAAAGGGTGTATAAATATACCGTTGAACTTTCACTTTCCAAAAGTTCAACTTTTGCGTCCTAAAAGTTCAACTTTCACCGCCTAAAAGTTCAACTTTCGCAAGCTAAAAGTTGAACTTTTGGAAAGCCACCCATAACAAACTGATAATTAACCGCTTACATCTCGCAACACAAAACAACCGAGACCGTATAAATATACATTCGTGAAATGACGACGGAAACTTGCTGAATGTGTGAAAAACAATACTTTTGGTCAAGTTGGATACTATGGGCGCGAGGTTATTCTCAGTAAATTTGGAAAATAAATTCTTTTTTCGTATATTTGCAAATCGGAAGTTTATATAAGTCAATGATTTAACCCGTTAAAACATATCAGACTATGAAACAAAGATTCGAACTGTGGCGCCAACTCTTTTTCTCCACTCTGCTGCTCCTTGCGATGGGCATGGCGGTGACAGCGTGCAGCAGTGAGGATGAGGAAAAAACACTGGACGTTTTTTCTCCTGAGACAAACATCAGCGGGGAAATCAAATCCTTTTTTGAGGCTGAACTGCCTCTTACGAACATATCCGAGGGATTCTTCACATCGGAAAATCGTGATTCTGAAATCTGTCACATTATCAACGACGATGCCGAATTGAAAAAGTTCTACACAGGAAAACGGATGCTTCCCTCCATAGATTTTTCCCGCTATACACTCGTCATTGGAAAGGCTCGGATGGAGAATTCCTATTATTATGTAAAAAAGCAGGATGTGTCCGTTTTCAAAAATTCTGCTGTTGTCAATCTGCTCGTTTCTCCAATTTCCCAAGAAGGTCATTGGCCAGCATTCAGCACACTCTATTTCTGGGGATTATATCCAAAATTCCACGTGAAAAATATAAGTTTCAACAAAATAAAAGAACTATAAAGCCTAGAAAAATCTTATAAATTCGATGGCAATCCGAAATTATTGCGCCAAAAATTTGGAGAATAAAAAATAAACCCTTACCTTTGCATCCGCATTTTAGTGAAAATGTGGCGGTGATATACCGTAAAGGAAGTTTGGGTGAGTGGCTGAAACCAGCAGTTTGCTAAACTGCCGTGCGGGTTACCGTACCGGGGGTTCGAATCCCCCAGCTTCCGCGCTTTTCTCGAAAAGGCGGAAAAAGAAAATAATGGTCGATTCATCTAATGGTTAGGATACAAGATTCTCAATCTTGGCATAGGGGTTCGATTCCCCTATCGACTACAAAAAAAACCTCACAAGCAAAGGCTTGTGAGGTTTTTCTTTTCGTGTGATTTTATCCTTATCAGCACGGACATGTCATCAGTAGGCGCGTGCGATGATGACGCGATACTTCGATGGCTTGCCACTCACCATGTCCACGCCGGGGGTCTGCTCGTAGCCGTAAGGCACGCAGCGGATGGTTGCCTGTGTCTCTTCCTTGATTTTCGCTTCGGTCTCTGCCGTTCCGTCCCAGTGACAGAGGAAGAATCCACCGTCCTTGATGCGCTCCTTGAACTCTTCGTAGTTGTCGCATTCGTAGATATGTTCGTCACGATAGCGGCGTGCCTTTTCAAAGATATTCTTCTGGATGTCGTCGAGCAAAGCATGTACATGCTCCACGATACCTTCCAACGGATAGGTTTCCTTTTCGAGCGTATCGCGACGCATCACTTCGACCGTGCCGTTCTCCAAATCGCGTCCACCCATGACGAGACGCACTGGCACGCCCTTGAGTTCGTAGTCGGCAAACTTGAAGCCCGGCCGTTTGTTGTCCGCATCGTCGTATTTCACGCTGATGCCCTTGCCCTTCAGTTCTTCGATGACGGGCTGAAGCCGCTCGGTAATGGCTGCCAACTGTTCCGGTCCCTTGGTGATGGGGATGATGACCACCTGAATCGGAGCCAAGCGCGGTGGCAGCACGAGTCCGTTGTCGTCGGAGTGGGTCATGATGAGTGCACCGACCAGACGGGTGGAAACGCCCCATGACGTCGCCCAGACATATTCAGGTTTGTTCTCTTTATTAAGGAAAGTCACGTCGAAAGCCTTTGCGAAGTTCTGTCCGAGGAAGTGCGACGTTCCGCTCTGCAGTGCCTTTCCGTCCTGCATCATCGCCTCGATGGTGTATGTGTCGAGCGCACCGGCAAAGCGCTCGGTCTCGCTTTTCACGCCCTGCACGACAGGCACGCCCATCCATTCCTCAGCAAATTTGGCATAGACGCCCAGCATTTTCTGTGCCTCTTCTTCAGCCTCCTCGCGGGTGGCATGCGCCGTATGTCCTTCTTGCCAGAGGAATTCCGACGTGCGCAGGAACGGACGTGTACGCATCTCCCACCGCATCACGTTACACCACTGGTTGCACATGAGCGGCAGGTCGCGATACGACTGAATCCAATTCTTGTAGGTATTCCAGATGATGGTTTCTGATGTGGGGCGGATGATGAGTTCTTCCTCCAGTTTGGCAGCCGGATCCACTTCTACCCCACTTTTGTCTTCCTTTGCACGCAGGCGGTAGTGTGTCACGACGGCACACTCCTTGGCAAAACCTTCCACGTGTTCCGCTTCGCGAGAGAGGAACGATTTCGGAATCAGCAGCGGGAAATAGGCATTCACCGCACCGGTCTCCTTGAACATCAGGTCCAGCTGGTGCTGCATCTTCTCCCAGATAGCGTAACCATAGGGCTTGATGACCATACAGCCACGCACGGCAGACTGCTCTGCCAACTCAGCCTTGACGATCAAGTCGTTATACCATTGGCTGTAATTATCAGCCCTTTTCGTAAGATCTTTCAATTCTTTTGCCATACTTTTCTATTGTCTTTTTAGGGATTTCCATACTTCATTTTAGGAAAAATCCCCTGCCTCTTTCCGGGCATCTTGTTAATTTTGCTGCAAAGTTACGATTAAGTGAACGAAAAGCCAAATTTATTTGAGGTTTTCTGAGCGTGAGTAACTTATCAAAAGTTAGTGCAAGTTGAGTGAAATACAAAAAGAATCACATTCTTTTTTATTGCCGAAACGCAGCCTAATTTATTAAAAGTTACTTTAAGTTTGTAACATAAAAGAAAAAAAGATGAAGAAAAAAGACGCTATGTTAAGAAAAAAAATTATCTTTGCAGATAGTTAATAATAGTATTCACTAAAACAAATGAGATTATGAGAAAATTGAGAATTGCAACATTAGCAATGTGTGTGGCTGTGCTTTTCAGCTGCCAGACAAAACAAGGAACCGGCTCGCTGATTGGTGCCGGCGGTGGCGCTGTCCTGGGCGGTATCATCGGTAATATCATCGGTAAAGACAGCAAGGCAACCGCTATCGGTGCTGCCATTGGCGGTGCAGTGGGTGCCGGTGCCGGTGCGCTGATTGGCAAGAAGATGGACAAGGTGGCTGCTGAGGCTGCTCAGATTGAGAATGCGAAAGTAGAGGAAGTGACCGACGCAAACGGTCTGGCTGCCGTGAAGGTGACTTTCGATTCCGGTATCCTCTTCGCAACCAACAAAGCTGACCTGAACGCTGCTTCAAAGACCAGCCTCGCTAAGTTCTCTGAAGTGCTGAAGACCAACAGCGACTGCCACGTAGATATCTACGGACACACCGACTCTACAGGTAACGACGGCATCAACATCCCGTTGAGCAACAACCGCGCACAGAGCGTGAGCAGCTACCTCCAGTCATGTGGCGTATCAGCAGCTCAGATTCAGAAAGTACAAGGAAAAGGTAGTTCTGAGCCCGTTGCTGACAACACAACGAAGGAAGGCAAGCAGCAGAACCGCCGCGTAGAGGTTTATCTGTACGCCAGCCAGGCGATGATCGATGCTGCCAACAACGGCACATTGCAATAAGACAAGACAACATCATTAGTACGGCGTTTAGTGTTCATAGCCTTGGCTGTAGCACTAAACGCTACACTATGTCATAATGAACGTATTTAAGACGATAAGAAAAATACTTCGTTGGATAGTGATAGGCTTTTTCGGTTCGACCATTCTCGCCGTGATAGCCTATCGCTTTTTACCCGTTTATGTCACGCCGCTGATGTTCATCCGCACCGCCGAACAGATAGCGGACGGAAAAGACATCATCTGGCATCACGGCTGGAAGCCGATAGAAAAGATTTCCCCACACCTCCCCGTGGCGGTAATGGCAAGCGAAGACCAGCGCTTCCTGCTCCATCACGGCTTTGACTTCGACGCCATCCAGCGTGCTATCAAACACAACAAGACCCACGAACGCAAACAGGGAGCCAGCACCATCAGCCAACAGACGGCAAAGAACGTGTTCCTGTGGAATGGACGCTCGTGGCTACGAAAAGGACTGGAGACCTACTTCACGTTCCTCATCGAACTGTTTTGGAGCAAACAGCGCATCATGGAGGTCTATCTCAACTCCATCGAAATGGGCGACGGCATCTACGGAGCTGAAGCCGTAGCAAAACGCCACTTCAACAAATCAGCCAAAGAACTGTCACGAGCCGACTGCGCACTGATTGCTGCCACCCTGCCCAATCCACGCAAATTCAGTTCGAAAACACCCAGCGCCTACATACTGAAACGACAACGGAAAATCGAACACGAAATGAAATTCATCCCCTCCTTTCCCAGCGAAGGCGAAAGCTACGACCCGAAGACTGTAAAGGGAGGTATCTATCATAAGAAGAAATGAGCAAAGATATCCTCGAACAACTAAACGAGCAACAGCGCGAGGCGGTCGAATACATCGACGGACCTTCATTGGTTATTGCCGGTGCCGGCTCTGGCAAGACACGTGTATTGACCTACAAGATAGCCTATCTGCTGAGCCACACCAACCTGAAACCATGGAATATCCTTGCCCTCACATTCACCAATAAGGCTGCCAACGAGATGAAACAGCGCATCGGAGCGCTGGTAGGCATGGAACAAGCACGCTATCTGAACATGGGAACGTTCCACAGCGTCTTTTCGCACATTTTGCGAAGGGAATGCATGGCTCTCGGTTACCAATCCAATTTCACCATCTACGACGAATCGGATGCACGCTCGCTGGTAAAAAGCATCATTAAGGAATTTGAACTGGACGACAAAACCTATAAGCCTGCCAACATCCATCACCGCATCTCCCGACTGAAAGACCGGCTCATCTCGCCTGCAAGCTACAGCGAACACCCTGAGATGCAACGGGCGGATGCTGAAGCAAAGACTCCCCGCTTCAGCGATATTTACGTTGAATATCAGAATCGCCTGAAGACTGCCAATGCCATGGACTTCGACGACTTACTGGTGAACACCTATATCCTTTTCCACAACTTCCCCGATATACGCGAGAAATATGCCGGACAATATCAGTTCGTCTTGGTCGATGAGTATCAAGATACGAACTACGCACAGCAATGCATTATCCTCCAACTGACCCAAGAACATCAGCACGTCTGCGTGGTTGGCGACGACGCACAGAGCATCTACGCCTTTCGTGGAGCCAACATCGATAACATATTGGGGTTCAGCGAGAAATACAACAATGCAAGACTATTCAAACTGGAACGGAACTATCGCAGTACACAGCGTATTGTGCAAGCAGCGAACAGCCTCATCAGACACAACGAGCGACAGATTCCAAAGGAAGTTTTCAGCCAAAAAGACGAGGGCGACAAACTCATTTTGAAGCCCGCTTACAGCGACAAGGAAGAGGCGATGATTGTGTGCAATGAAATCAAACGGCTGAGGCGGAAAGATGGAGGCGAATTCAGCGACTTCGCCATCCTCTATCGCACCAACTCACAGAGTCGCTCGTTCGAGGAACAGATGCGCAAGGAGAACATCCCTTATCGCATCTACGGCGGACTCAGCTTCTACCAACGAAAGGAAATCAAGGACATCCTCGCCTATTTCCGCCTCGTGGTCAACCCCGACGACGAGGAGGCATTCAAGCGCATCATCAATTATCCCGCAAGAGGCATTGGCGACACGACGGTCAACAAAATCCTCACCGCCGCGCGAACGAGCAACGCCAGCCTGTGGGAAGTCATCTCAGACCCCGTCAGCCACAGCCTGAATGTCAACAAGGGAACGCTGACAAAGATTGGCACTTTCCGCGAACTCATCGCGACACACATCAACAAAGCGACCGATACAGACGCCTACACACTGGGCTTTGAACTGGTCAAGGCAAGCGGCATATCGGCTGAAATCCTCAGCGACCACAGCCCGGAAAACCTGGCACGCCAAGAGAACCTCGAAGAGTTTCTCGGCGGTATGCAGGAATTTGTGGAAAGTCGGCGCGAGGAAGGACGAGAAGAGGAAACGCTGTTGACTGATTTCCTGCAGGAAGTGTCGCTACTGACCGACCTCGACAGCGACAAAGACTCTGACGCCAGCCGCGTTTCGCTGATGACCATTCACAGCGCAAAGGGACTGGAGTTCCCCACCGTCTTCATCGTCGGACTGGAAGAAAACATCTTCCCCAGCCTTCTTTCGAGCGGTTCCATGCGTGAGCTGGAGGAAGAGCGCCGGCTGTTCTACGTAGCCATCACCCGTGCAAAGAAGCACTGCATCCTGACCTGCGCACAAAACCGCTACCGCTACGGCAAGATGGAATTCAATCCGAAAAGTCGTTTCATCAAGGACATAGACCCGCAATTGCTCTTGGTAGAGGACGAAAGCATGGAACAAACGGCGTTTGGCGAAAGGTCGTTTCCGTCTGCCCGCTATCAGAACTCCCGCCCCGTAGCGTCGCAGTTCCGTGCCGACCCCAAGCCGAAAATCACGTCACCACGTCGTCCCGAGCCGGCAACCGACCCGTTCAGCGAGCGTTTCAAACAGCGTTTGGTTGCCAGCGGCGGCAACCTGCGCAAAGTGAGTCAAGCCATACAAAAGGGTTCCGCCTCATCTGCCCCGTCACCGTTGTCTGTAGGGCAGACCATTGAACACGAGCGCTTTGGCATCGGCACCGTGACTGCCGTCGAAGGCGCTGGCGAGAACACCAAAGCCACCGTCGAATTCCGCAATGCCGGAACCAAACAACTGCTCCTGAAGTTCGCCAGATTTAAGGTGATTGGGTAAAAAACGCCCCAAATTTTCAAGACGGAAGCGTCATTTCTTTGAGTTCTGCGGGAAAAGAAGCATGCCTGTTTACTTCCGTTGCATCCACTCCTCTGCCCTTTCCAGGTCGTCCGGAGTGTCGATGCCGATGGTTTCCACGTCGGTGAGTCCCACCTTGATGCGGTAGCCGTTTTGGAGCCAGCGCAGTTGTTCGAGGCTTTCGGCGAGTTCGAGCGGCGACTGCGGCAGCCGGGTGATGTCGCGGAGCACTTCGGTGCGGTAGGCGTAGAGCCCGATATGCTTGAGGAAGGGGAAGTGTTGCAGCCACGCGTTGCGCTCTTTGCCGCGCACAAATGGTATCACGCTGCGACTGAAATAGAGTGCATAGCCCTGGTTGTCGGTAACGATTTTCGGCGAATTGGGGTTCTCCACGGCATCCATCTGGGTGAAAGGCTTTCCGAGCGTGGCTATCTGCGTCTGCTCATCGTCGAACAGTCGGCAGACGGTTTCTATCTGCGAGGCGGCGATAAACGGCTCGTCGCCCTGCACGTTGACCACCACGTCGAAACTTCCTCCGACTTTTTCCACTGCCTCTGCTATGCGGTCGGTGCCGCTCTTGTGCTCCGAAGATGTCATGACCGCCTTTCCTCCGAACGCCTCCACTGCACGGAGGATGCGCTCATCGTCGGTCGCCACGCAGACGTCGTCCAACACGGCTGCCACTTTCTCATAGACATGTGCTATCATCGGCTTGCCGGCGAGCAGCGCCAAGGGCTTGCCCGGGAAACGGGTCGAGGCGTAACGGGCGGGTATAATTCCTATGAATTTCATTCTTCCAACTGTGTTTAATTTGCTGCAAAGATAATGATATTATGCAAATTAAGCAACATCCGCATCCTTTTTCCTTCCCTTCCGCCAATCTTTTCCTTCCCTTCCGCCAATCTTTTCCTCCCCTTTCATTGGTCTTTTCCTGCCCTTTCGTCAGGCATTCCGTATCCCTTTGTTAATCAGGCGTTGAGGTTTCGTTGACCAAACTCGTACGAAATTGCATACCAAACTCGTACGAGATTGCACACCAAAGTCGTACGAGATTGCATACCAAACTCGTACGAGTTTGGTTAATGAAGTCGTACGGGATTAGTCAACGAAGGGTGAACTTTCGGACAACGTCCGTTCAACACCCGCCCAACGAAAGGGGTCAGACGAGGGGACAAGCGCAGCCTGCCCATGTCGGCTTTCACACCGAAACGGGGCTGCTGAGAAGAAGAAAAAACGTTCTGTGATATAGCCCGGCGCTCTGCTCCAGACGGGGTTCGGCTATCGGTAGATGGCGTAGGAGGCGCCGACAGCCCCACAATACTTTTGCAATCGGTCAATCAAGAAAACGGCATTGGCGCGCACCTGTTCCTCGCAGCCGTCGTAGCCGTTGATGAGTACGGCAAGATGCGTGGTCGAAAGCGTTATCTTCGTGCGCTCATGGTCGCTCGTGGGTGTCCCCACTCCGCCCTCGGCATCGCGATAGACGGGCAGCCCCTCGATATTGAGCGCCCCGCGCCCGATGCCCTCATAAGGTTCTCCGGCACGCCCGATGCCCAGCGTCAGCCCGTCGCCCACAAACTTCGCCGCATCAAATCCGCCAATGCTATAACCGAATTTGATGCTTGCCAGATTGATGACATCGACCAGCGTGTTCACCCGATACAGTTCCTTTCCCTGCAACATCCGGCGAATCAGCGCTTCAGAGGCTGGACGATAGCGCGACGGATCTTTACCGCAGGCGCGATAAACCCGCCGCGTAGCCTCGATGGCGGGCAACTGCTTCAGCGACTCCGTGGTCAGCTCCGCCCGATAACGCACAGAAAACGCATCGATTTCCTGCCACAACTCCTCACTGAACGGCGTGTTAACAACCTCAGCCTCGACACATGCGCCCACGAACCCCGGGCACACCGCTTCTATTTCCGGTGACACTACAACCTTCACCATACATTATTATATATATAAGACATCAAAACAGCGAACCTTCCACATACTCACCACGACGCTCTGACGACGACTCCGCATCATCAGCGACAGACGACGGCGATTCTGAGAAGTAGCGATTCAGGAATTCATCTTCACTCACAACCTCGACGCCCAGCTGCTGAGCCTTCTCCAGCTTGGACGGTCCCATGTTCGAACCTGCAAGCACGAACGAGGTCTTGCTGCTGATGGAGCTCACGTTTTTCCCGCCGTAGCGCTCAATCATCTCCTTGTATTCGTCGCGACTGTGATGCACGAACATCCCGCTGATGACGATGTTCAGCCCCGCCAGCCTATCGTCCTGCGGCTGCTGCGCACTTCCCGAGAGCTGCATCTGAACGCCATACCCGCGCAAACGGCTGATAATCTCCCGATTGACGGGGCTCTCGAAATAAGCCATCACCGAACGGGCAATCATCTCGCCGACACCCTCCACCTGCTGAAGTTCCTCCATCGATGCGGCAGCAAGGGCGTCAATGCTCTTGAAATGGCGCGCCAACAACTTGGCGGAAGTCTCTCCCACAAAGCGGATTCCCAACGCAAACAACACCCGTTCGAAAGGCACCTTGGTGGATTCCCTAATCGCCTGCACAATCTTTTGCGCCGATTTCTCACGGCTTCCGCCTTGATTGATGTCGCTCACCTTTATCTCATACAAATCGGCAACGTTGCGAATCATGCCCCGCTGGAAATAATCGTCCACCGTCTCCGGCCCCAGCGAGTCGATATCCATCGCCTTACGCGCAATGAAATGCTCAATCCGCCCCTTTATCTGTGGCGGACAACCGGCATCGTTCGGACAATAATGTGCCGCCTCTCCCTCATATCTGACGAGTTCGGAGCCGCATTCCGGGCAACGGGCAACGAACGTAACTGGCTGAGCACCTGCCTCACGCCTGCTCACATCCACACCGACTATCTTCGGAATTATCTCACCGCCCTTCTCCACATACACGTAATCGCCTATATGCAGGTCAAAGGAACGGATGAAATCTTCGTTGTTCAACGTAGCTCGCTTGACCGTCGTTCCTGCGAGCTGCACGGGCTCCATGTTTGCTACCGGCGTGATTGCCCCCGTGCGCCCCACCTGATAGCTCACGCTCAGCAAACGGGTACACACCCGCTCAGCCTTAAACTTATAGGCAATCGCCCAGCGCGGACTCTTCGCCGTATATCCAAGCTGCTCCTGCTGACGCAGGGAATTGACCTTCAAGACGATTCCGTCGGTGGCCACGGGCAGGTTTCGTCGCTCCACATCCCAATAATGAATGAAGTCATAAATCTCTTCCAAAGTCCTCACCTTCCTCATTCCCTCTCCGACTTTGAAGCCCCACTGACGAGCCACTTCCAGATTTTCAAAATGCCCGTCCGTCGGAAGATTTTCGCCCAACAGGAAATAGAGGTACGCATCCAGTTTCCGGGAAGCAACGACGGCTGAATTTTGCAGTTTCAAAGTGCCAGACGCTGCGTTTCTCGGATTCGCAAACAACTGCTCACCAGCAAGTTCCCGCTCTTTATTCAAGTTTTCAAACACTTTTATCGGCATCAATATTTCGCCGCGAATTTCAAAGGATTCCGGAACGGGAAATTGCCCTTTTTGCCCATCTTCAACCTGCTGCAACACCAACGGAATTGCACGGATGGTTTTGACATTTGCCGTCACATCATCGCCACGGACACCATCACCACGAGTGACGGCGCGCACCAACCGTCCGCCTTCATAGGTAAGCGAAATGCTCAAACCGTCATACTTCAGCTCGCAGCAGACTTCAAAAGGCGCTCCGCCAAGCCCTTTCTCCACACTCTCGTACCAGCTGCGCACCTCGTCTTCGTTGTAGGTGTTGGACAGGGAGAGCATGGGATAACGATGCTCCACCTGCTCGAAGCTTTGACTCAGGTCGCTGCCTACCCGCACGGAGGGAGAATTGGGGTCGGCAAGTTCGGGATGCCGAGCCTCCAAATCCTGCAACTCGTGCATCATAAAGTCAAATTCCTGGTCGCTAACAATAGGCTGATTCAGCACATAATAGCGATAATTATGCTCATGCAACGCCTGTCTCAGTGCGACAATTCGGGCTTTCTCATCCACTATCATACCTCTTTATTGTTTTATTTAATTATTTACAAACCAATATTTTACGTATAATTCGTTGAAGAAAGACTAACAGACCCGCCATATCTTCTAACCAAACGACTTATAGCATCTGCAAAGATACAAAAAATGTATGACTCAACAACAAAATGAAAGAATAAGTTTTTTGCAGCCTTCCCATCACTTTTCCAACATCCATTCCGGCCTTTCCCTCCCCGAGCGTTTCGAACATCTCCACACCGATATGACGACTGAATGTATAAAAATATTTTAAAAAAGACATGGCTGTTGCAGCTATCTGATTTTTTCTTTGTATCTTTACGGGCGATTTTGCATGCAGAATGAGCTGAAAACTTTTCCAATCAGCCGAAAACATGGAGAATCGGCAGCCCGAAGAAGGGCACATAAACACCGGAAATAATAAAAACAAATACATAAATGCAATTCAAATGGAACTACGAACCACTGACATCAGACCAAAGACAAGCAGCTGAAGAGCTGGGAGAAAAGATCGGCATGAATCCGATTCTCGCTGCCATGCTCATCCGGCGTGGCATCACGACCGAATCGGCAGCAAAGAGGTTCTTCCGACCTCAGCTTTCAGACTTGATCAATCCGTTCCTGATGAAAGACATGGACATCGCTGTTGACAGGCTGAACGACGCGATGGGAAGAAAAGAACGGATACTGGTGTACGGTGACTACGATGTGGACGGCTGCACTGCCGTTGCATTGGTTTACAAGTTTTTACAGCAATTCTATTCCAACATAGACTACTACATCCCCGACCGTTACGACGAGGGATACGGAGTGAGCAACAAAGGAATAGAATACGCTCGGGAAACAGGTGTCAAACTCATTATCATTCTTGACTGCGGCATTAAGGCAGTGAAGCAGATAGCGTATGCAAAAACGCTCGGCATCGACTTTATCATCTGCGACCACCACGTGCCTGACGAAGAGATGCCGCCGGCAGTGGCTATCCTCAACCCCAAACGTCCGGATGATACGTTTCCGTTCAAGGACCTCTGTGGATGCGGCGTGGGCTTCAAGTTTATGCAGGCATTTGCGAAAAACAACGGGATCCCGTTCTCTCGCCTGATTCCACTACTCGACTTCTGTGCCGTCAGCATTGCTGCCGACCTTGTCTCGGTGACAGAAGAGAACCGTATTCTTGCTTTTCACGGACTGAAACAACTGAATATCAATCCGAGCATTGGACTGAAAGCCATTATTGACATCTGCGGTCTCAACGGCAGGGAACTCTCCATGAGCGACATTATCTTCAAAATCGGACCGCGCATCAATGCCTCTGGCAGGATGGAGAGCGGCAAAGAGTCTGTCGATCTGCTCATTGAGCGCGACTTTGCCGTAGCGCTGAACAAGGCTAAACACCTCAACGAGTACAACGATCTGCGGCGGGACATTGACAAGCAGATGACCGAAGAAGCCAACCAAATCGTTGCCAAACTCGAGAGCCAGCAACACCACTCATCAGTTGTGCTCTATGATGAGAACTGGAAGAAGGGCGTTGTCGGTATCGTGGCTTCCCGACTGACGGAAATCTATTTCCGCCCGACGGTCGTGCTGACCCGCGAAGACGACCTCGCCACGGGCTCTGCACGCAGCATTGCCGGATTCGACATCTACTCCGCCATCAAGGAGTGTCAGGACCTGTTGCTGAATTTCGGCGGGCACACCTATGCCGTCGGTCTGACACTGAAGTGGGATAAGATACGCGAATTCAGGGATCGTTTCCAGAAATACGTGGACGAACATATCCTGCCCGAGCAGAAAGAAGCGCTTCTCAACATTGATGCAGAGATTGATTTCAAGGATATAACCAAACGACTGTACAACGACTTGAAGAAATTTGCACCTTTCGGTCCCAACAACCCGAAACCGATATTCTCGACATTGGGCGTTTACGATTTCGGGACAAGCAAAGTCGTGGGACGGGAACAGGAACACATCAAGCTGGAACTCGTCGATTCGAAATCAAACAACGTGATGAACGGCATCGCTTTCGGACAGAGTGCTGCCGCACGATATATCAAATCAAAACGCTCGTTTGACGTGGCATACACGATCGAGGAAAACATCTTCAAGCACGGACAGATACAGCTACAGATAGAAGACATCAGGGTTGAGAGTGACGAAAACAAGGCATAAGGCGGTCCACTGCCTGTGAACATGAACTCCGAGCAAGATGGACAAATATCGTCAAATACTTCAAGAGAACTGGGGCTATGATGATTTCCGCGGCATCCAGCGAGAGATTATCGAGAGCATCGGAAGCGGACGCGACACATTGGGACTGATGCCTACCGGAGGAGGCAAGTCCATCACGTTCCAGGTACCTGCTCTCGCACAGGAGAAAGTCTGTATTGTCATCACACCGCTCATCGCATTGATGAAAGACCAGGTGTTCCACCTCAGACAGAAAGGAATACAAGCCGCAGCCGTCTATTCAGGCATGTCACACGACGAGATTGTCATCACACTCGACAATGCCATATATGGCGGCATCAGGATATTATACGTCTCGCCCGAACGACTGGCATCCGAACTGTTTCAGATAAAAATCCGACGCATGAAAGTCAGCTTCATCACTGTCGATGAAGCACACTGCATCAGCCAATGGGGATATGACTTCCGCCCGGCATATCTGGAAATTGCCAATATCCGCAAACTGGTTCCTGACGTTCCCATCCTCGCCCTCACTGCCACCGCCACGCCCCGCGTGATAGACGACATCCAGGAAAAACTGCTTTTCAAGGAGAAGAATTTCTTCCGCATGAGTTTTGAGCGCAAGAATCTCGCATACGTTGTGCGGGTAGCTTACGACAAATACGACGAGATGCTCCACATTTTGCGTTCCGTAGCAGGCAGTTCCATCGTCTATGTGCGCAGCCGAAGACGCTCAAAAGAAATCTCCGACTATCTCAACCAACACGGCATCACAGCCACCTTCTATCACGCCGGACTTGAGAATGTCGTGAAAGACCAGCGGCAACAGGACTGGCAGCATGATGAAATCAGAGTGATGGTGGCAACCAACGCTTTCGGAATGGGTATCGACAAGCCCGACGTACGAACGGTGTTACACATTGACTGTCCCGACTCCATCGAAGCCTACTTCCAAGAAGCCGGACGCGCGGGACGAGACGGAAAGAAGTCCTATGCCATACTGCTCTACAACGACAGCGACAAACACAAGTTGCTGAAACGTGTTACAGACAATTTTCCTGAGAAAGACTATATCCGAAGTGTGTATGAACACCTCGCGTTCTATTACGAGATTGGTGTCGGAAGCGGAATGGATGCCAGTTTCCAGTTTGATGTCGACAAATTCTGTCATACGTATCGATTCTTCCCCATCCAAGTAGATTCTGCCCTGAGAATCCTGCAACGGGCAGGCTACCTTGACTACGACACCGACCCTGACACCAAAGCGAGGGTTCTCTTTCTGCTCAATCGCGAAGAACTCTACCGACTGAAGAACGTCACGCCGATAGAAGAGGCTGTCATCACATCCATTTTGCGAAACTACGGCGGACTGTTCACCGACTACTGCTATATAGACGAGGCATTCATCGCCCAACAGACAGAGCTGAACCAACATCAGGTGTATGTAGCACTCAAATCGCTCAACCAACAACGCATCATCAGTTTCATACCACGCAGCAAAGTGCCGCAAATCACCTACAGGACACGCCGCATGTCAACCGAGGAGATATACCTCTCCCCTGCCGTCTATGAAGAAAGACTGGAACAATACAAAGAACGCATACAACAGGTTATCAGCTACGCGACAAACGACCAAATATGCCGAAGCCGACAACTCCTGCGCTATTTTGGCGAAGAGCGTTCTACTGATTGCAGGCAATGCGATGTCTGCATCGCACACAGCAGCGACTATCTCTCGGAAGAGAAGCTGGCTCCTTACAAGCAAAAGATTCTCAAGCTACTGGCAGACAAAAAGCGTCACCACATCACCGAACTGAAACAAATCGAGGGTTACAACGACCTGCTGGACACGGCGTTGGAATACCTGATACACGAAGAAATCATTTATATCGAAGGCAGCTACATCTTTACAACCTGAAAGAGTATTCACAAATAAATCACAATATTTTATTTTTTTAAGTTATATCCTACCAGTTTTATCACATTATTTATTATCTTTGCAAAAGATTTTAATCTTAAACCTCTAAAAAACAAACACACGTAAGAATTATGTTTGATAAAAGCACCTACGTCAGAAGACGCAATGAGTTAAAGAAACTTGTAAAAAATGGCGTGATTGTTATATTCGGAAACAACGAATCGCCGTGTAATTACCCAGCCAACGCCTATACTCCATTCCGGCAGGACTCATCGTTCCTGTACTATTTCGGACAGAAGCGTGACGGACTTGTCGGCGTTATCGACATCGACAACGACAGCGAAACACTGATAGGCGATGACATTGACATCGAAGATATCGTCTGGTATGGCTCCGTTGACAGCGTGAGCGACATGGCGGCACAGGTCGGAGTTGGAAACACAGCACCGATGGCAGCATTGGAAGGAATCTGCAAAACGGCTCAAG
>Ga0256405_10006363_pt1 | contig 19004 bp, 20 predicted proteins | sample RumenRJG_02DNA_FD_189096 | JGI IMG/M metagenome (GOLD analysis project Ga0256405, IMG submission 189096) | Bovine rumen microbial communities from Lethbridge, Alberta, Canada - RJG_02 | ecosystem: Host-associated > Mammals > Digestive system > Stomach > Rumen | place: Canada: Alberta... | reverse complement strand
CATAAATTTGCTTAATTCATCAGAAATATTTTCAAGTTCATTAAAACATAAATGTCCCAATTCGGAATCCATGACAATCAATTCAGAATTTTTAATCATTTTAGACATTGGAATTCCATCAAGTTCCGGTGGAAAATGAGGATCCTGAGCACATGAAATAATTAAAACACTAGATTCAATTTTATCCAAGTCATTTTCAACATCATAATTCATGCAGGCCTCATTGCAATATTTAACATCATAAATATCCAAAAATTCACTTTCCTCACCGAATTCATCAAAGTTTTGTGACAATTCATCTTTTGGAGTTGCCCTTAAGGCTTCTTTTGAAAGACCAAAATTAAATTCGGCCAAACTGGCGAGCTTTAATGTTCTTTTAAGTGAATCGTTGACAATTCCCTTTTCATAGTTTTCATCAGAAGTGATGATTTCATTGACAAATTTGGATAATATATAATCATGCCCTGCAACCTTATAGCTGCTTACACCAGGCATTATAAATTCCGCAAAATCAGGGTAAAGAATAGCTGAAGTTAAAGCTACAAATCCTCCCATGGAATTTCCAATAATACCTAAAACATGTTTTATATTGAATTTTTCTTCCAAAAATTGTTTTTGAAAATTTACTACATCCTCAATAGAATAAGAGGGAAAATTATTTTTCAAATCTGTTGAAGACGGACTGCATGATCCCGGAGATCCCAGAGCAGACATTGAAATGAAAAAATACTTTTTCTCATCAAATGGTGCTCCATCATGAATTAATGGAAAAATCTTTTTAACTCCAGTGAAATTGCCTAAAGAACCATGGCAATAAATAATTGCATTAGTAATGATGTCATCATCATATTTTGGAGTTCCAAATGTCATATACTCAACATTAACATTTTCAAGAACCTTTCCATTTGAAAATTCAAAAGATTCCATCACATATTCCTGTCTTTTTTCATCGAAATACTCATCTTCACAAATTTTTAATCCCACCATATATAGTTTTCTTGAAATTACTTTTTGAAAACAAAATATTTAAATTAATCTAACCAATGTAAAAAGTAATGAAATATAAAATTTTAGAAAAACCCGATTGTGAAAAAGCTTATGAATTAGTTGAAGAGGCAATGCGTAAAAGAGCAACAATCACTCTTTTTGCCTGCTGTAAAGTGGAATACGAAGGACGTGCTTTAAGTCAATTGAACTGGGGAGAACGGATAATATTAATTAAACCTGACGGTTCATTTTTAATTCATCAAGACAAAAAAGTAGAACCGGTCAATTGGCAGCCTCCAAAATCCAAAACTAGAAGTTATCTGAGCGGAGAGAGACTGATTCTTGAAAGTCATAGACGTACACCTAAAGAATTGTTGACCGTTGAAGTCAGACAAATACAATTCATCAGTTACGCCAATATGGAGGACTTTGAAGAACTCGAACAGGCAGGATATGAAAAGGACATGAGCGACATGATAATGGAAAGGCCGCACCTTATCGAAGAGGGTTTTACTCCAAAAACCAGAGAGTACAGTGTTGAACATGGTTTCATTGATATTTTAGGTAAAGATAATGATGGAAATCTGATGGTTTTAGAACTAAAAGCACGTAAAGCGGGAGTCAGTGCCGTCAAACAGATAAGAAGGTATTTGCAAGACTTGGAAAATACCGAAAATGATTACCTGAAAGAATGCAAAGCTCAAAAAAAGAAAATTAGGGGAATACTTGTTGCACCGTCAATCATGGAAGATGCCCGTGAAATGATTGAAGAGGAAGGCATTGAATTCGTTAGTGTCGAACCTCCCCGCGAATTGAAAAGAGATAAAAAAGTAACATTGGATGCGTTTTAATTTAAAACCGCATCATCAATTCTTTTCATTTCTGCTTCATAATATTTTTTAGTATGCTCATTAGCAGGAATGGATGTTGTCACATGACACTCTTTTTCTAACTTATATATAAGATAAGTATCATCATCAAGATCTATTGTTGAACCATCAGCCAGTAATTCCAGATTATCCAACTCATCAATTATATTATCATATTCCTTCTGTTCCAATTCAATTACATCATCCAAATCCATCTCCTGAACTTTAGGATTTAGCTGCAATGCAATAGCTACAAAACCGTTAACAGTTTTTGTTGAAATATCAAATTGGGATTTTCTTATTTCATCCATGGAAAACTTAATATGAGTAATAGTTGGTTCAGTAACTGGAATTTCTTTTGACAATCCAATTTGATTGATTTCATAATCATTTTTCCAATTTCCTAATTTATAAACAGCATAATTAATATCATTAACATCAATTTTTTTATCATCAGACATTTCTACCACTTCTTAATTATATATTATAATCATTTAGTTTAAATATTATAAGTAATATAATTAAAATTTAATGGAGGTAAATCTGTGAAAAAATGTCCTGAATGTGGAAATCCTAGTTATGATGGTGCTCCGGTTTGTGGAAATTGTGGATATAAATTCCCCAAACCTAAAACAAAAGCTCCTGTACAAGAGGATATCTTCGAAGATAGACCAATAATTAAAAAAAGTGGAAATGAACCAAGTACACTTGATATAATTAAAGAAAATAAAATCGTTATTGGAGCAATATTACTTATAACCATAATTGTAATTGGAATAATTATAGCTACAGGACCAGCCACCAATACAACATCCAATGTAAATGGATCAAACAAATTTTCAGATGCAAACTTCACATTCTCATACCCCTCCAGTTGGAATGAGGTAAATGGAAGTGATTCATTACACACAGGAGCCATATTTTTTGAAGGTAGCAACGGTACTGTAATTGAATATTACAATGTCACTAGTGGATTTTCATCAATATATGATATAAATAGTCAAAGAATAAGTTCTGCTCAAGAAAGTGGTGCTCATATTAATACAATTCAACCAATGCAACTAGATGGAAAAAATGCATCAGATGTTATTGTTGAAAATGCAAACGGTAATTTCACAAGATACATATCCTTACTCAATAACGGTAACCTATATGTATTTAAAATAGATGGAAAAACAATGAATGACATTACATCTAGTGAAATTGATTCAGTATTAAAAACAGCACATATTGAATAGTATGATAAACTCATACTTTTCAATTTATTTTTGAATTAAAATGAGTAAAATTAAAATAGCTTTATGTCAAATGAATGTGGTTGACAATAAGCAGAAAAATATATTAAAAGCAACTTCAATGATAGAGGAAGCTGCTAGTTATAATGCTAATTTTGTTGTTCTTCCAGAAATGTTTAACTGTCCTTATTCAAACGATAAGTTTACAGAGTATGCTGAAGAAGAAAAAACCAGCCCCACCATCAAAAGTATTTCCAAATTAGCCAAAAAACATGAAATGTATATTTTAGCAGGATCCATTCCCGAAAAAGAAGAAAGCAAGATATACAATACAAGTTACATGTTTGATAAAAATGGTCGTATTATTGGCAAACATAGAAAGATGCATCTCTTCGATGTTGACGTTAAAGGTGGAATTTATTTTAAAGAATCAGACACATTAACACCAGGTAATAAGTTCAATGTCTGCGAGTGTGATTTTGGAACTGTAGGTCTTGGAATATGTTATGATGTCAGATTCCCCCAATTGGCACAAATAAATGTTGAAAAAGGTGCTCAAATATTAGTTTATCCAGGAGCATTCAATATGACAACAGGCCCTGCCCACTGGGAGCTGTTATTTAGATCAAGAGCCCTTGATAACCAAGTTTTCTGTATCGGTGTTGCACCTGCATTGAATGAGAATGCAAGCTATCACAGTTATGGGCATTCAATTCTAGTTAACCCCTGGGGAGAGGTAATTTGTCAATTAAAACAAAAAGAAGAACTTAAAATAGTTGAAATTGATTTAAACGAAATAAAAAAAGTAAGACAGGAAATCCCTGTTTTAAAAAATAAAAGAAATGATTTATATGAAATAATTGAAAAATAATTATTTCATTTTTGCTAACCTTTTAACAAACCAATCTTCTTTTCCAGGTTTTTTTACGGACAGCACTTCAATAGCTTTTTCAAGCACGGCAATTTCATTTTCATCCTGGCGCAATTTTCTGTATAGAATAGCCAATCTTTTATATGGTGCATCCTTATCACTTTCAGATTGAACATATTTTTTATATTCTTTAATGGCTTTTTGAGGATTAGTCTTTTCCATTTCCTTAATTGTTTTCATAGGAATTGTATTGGAGACAACCTTTCCTTCAGCTTTAGCTTTTTGATTTTTCTCAGCTTTTTTGATGGCCTTGTTACAGGATTTCTTAAAGTCCTTATCTGATTCATCCCTTCTTGCTTTTTTGATTAATGCAATTGAATCGTCAGAGGCCAAATCAGCACAAGCATAAATTGCAGCCAATCTCACACCCCAGTCTTCATCATCCAATCCTTTAGCTATAGTATCCAATTCATCATGAGCCTGAAGTTCACCCAAAGCACGAATTGAAACTTTTCTAACACCAAAATCTTCATCACTGACTGCCTGTGCAAATAGAGGAATAGCTTTTTCGTTGTTAGTTTCTTTTAAAGCGAATGCTAAAAATCTTTTATTTTTACCAGTTTCAGATTCAAATTTAGAAACCAATCTATCAAATGCAACATTTCCCATATTTCCTAAAATTTCAGCAGCTTTAAATCTAACCTGTGCATTTTCATCTGTTGTAGCTTCAATTAACGGGTCGATAGCTGCCTCATCAGTTACACCAATTAATGATTCAATAGCTTCTTTTCTAATACTTACATCATCATTTTGAAGATTTTCAATCGCTTCAGTCATTGTTAAATTAGACATTTTTATAACCTCTAATATCAGTATATTAATATTAGATTTCGTAAATATATAATCTTTAAGACAAAAAATTGATTACTATGATTCATGAGCAAACAAAAAATTATTCTAAAAAGGCAATTTATAAAACACTTCATCCATGGGTAAGGAAATGGTTTGATTCAAAATTTGATGATTTTACTCCTGCTCAAAAAAGATCAATTGTTGAAATCCATAAAAATAAAAACATTTTAGTTTCTTCACCAACAGGTTCCGGAAAAACATTAACATCATTTCTATCAATCATAAGCGAATTAACAGCACTGTCCGAAAATAGAAAGCTTGAAGATAAGGTATACTGCATATATATTTCTCCCCTAAAAGCATTGGATAACGATATTGAAAAAAACCTTGATGAACCATTGCGAGAAATAGAAGAAATTGCAGGTAAACCCTTAGGCATTAGGAAAGCCGTGCGGACAGGAGATACAACACAGTATCAAAGGCAAAAAATGCTTAAGGTTCCGCCGCACATCCTGATTACAACACCCGAAACCCTGTCCATTCTTCTTGTTGCGCCTAAGTTTAGGGAAAAATTGAGTCATGTGAAATATGTAATCATTGATGAGATACATTCATTAGCTGAAAATAAGCGTGGAGTTCACTTAAGCTTGTCACTTGAGAGACTTCAACATCTTGTTGGAAATTTTACAAGGATTGGTCTTTCTGCTACAGTCAGTCCGCTTAAAGAAGTAGCGCGTTTTTTGGTTGGATATGAATATGGCGTTGAACGTGACTGTGAAATTGTAAACATCAATTATTTAAAAGACCTTGATATGGAAGTGATGTGTCCGGTTAGCGACATCACCATTGCAGATGAAGAGGATACCCGTTTAGGATTATACAGTTTACTTGACGATTTAATCCAGGAAAATAAAACAACACTTATCTTTACCAATACCCGTAGCGGAACTGAAAGATTTGTCTATAATCTTAAAAAAATGTTTCCAATGAACTACAACAGCAAAAATATCATGGCACACCATTCCTCCCTTTCAAAGGAAGTTCGCCTTGAAACAGAAAATAATTTAAAGGAGGGAAATCTCAAAGCTGTTGTATCTTCAACATCCCTTGAGCTGGGAATTGACATCGGATATATAGACTTGGTCGTTTTAATTAACTCGCCAAAATCCGTTTCAAGAGCACTGCAAAGAATTGGTCGAAGCGGCCATAGACTGCATGAAAAGTCCAGAGGAAAAATTATTGTAACCGATAGAGATGATTTGGTTGAATGCTCTGTTCTTTTAAAAAATGCCAAAGAAGGAAAAATAGATAAAATACAGATTCCCAAAAATTGCCTTGATGTTTTAGCCCAGCATATTTATGGAATGAGCATTGAAAACGTTTGGGATATTGACTATGCATATGACGTGATAAGAAAAAGCTACTGTTATAAAGACTTAACAAAAGATGATTACGAAGATGTTTTAAGTTATATGGCGGGAGAATATCCTCAGCTTGAAGAAAGATATGTCTATGCTAAAATATGGATAGATTATGAGAAAAGAACATTTGGAAAAAGAGGAAAACTAGCCAGAATGTTATATTCAACAAATATCGGTACAATTCCAGACAGTTCTGGCGTTTTGGTTAAGTGTGACGGTGAAACTGTAGGTAAAATTGAATCGGAATTTATGGAAAGACTCAAAAAAGGAGATACATTCGTTTTAGGAGGAAGCACATACAGATTTAATTATGGAAAAGGAATGACAATTAATGTTTCACCATCAAGCGGCCCGCCAACAATCCCATCATGGTTTTCACAACAGCTACCATTGTCCTTTGATTTGGCCATGGACATTCAACGCTTTAGAGCACTCATGGATTCAAAGTTCCAATACCGAAGAAGCAAAGAAGATATTATGGAGTTTATTTATGATTACCTCTATGTTGATGACTTTGCGGCCAATTCAATATATGAATATTTTGTTGAACAGTTCAAATATGCTCAGATTCCAAGCAACAGAAAAATGTTGGTTGAATATTACCGCGGTTTTGGTGACAGACGCTTTGTAATATTTCATAGTTTGTTCGGAAGAAAGGTGAATGATGCACTGTCACGTGCAGTAGCTTACTTGGTAGCAAGAAGATACAATATGAATGTTACAATATCCATATCAGACAACGGATTTTACTTAAGTTCAGACAGCAAAATTGGAGGACTTGAATCATTTAATGAATTGACTCCTGAAAATTTCCGTCCGATACTTACGCAGTCACTGGACAAGACAGAAACACTTGCCAGCAGATTCAGACATTGTGCCGGAAGATCATTGATGACGCTGAGAAGATACAAAGGGGAATCAAAATCCGTTGGCCGCCAGCAGGTGCGGGGAAAAATACTGCTGAAGTTTGTCCAGGAAATGGATGAAAATTTCTCAATATTAAAGGAAGCTAAAAGAGAAGCCTTAGAAGATTATATGGATGTTGAAAATGCACAGAAAGTAATAGAATGGATTGCATCAGAAGAAATGGAAATAAAAACCATTAATACAGTAATTCCAACACCATTTGCATTTAATCTTGTTTCACAGGGATATCTTGATGTATTGAACCAGAATGATAGGGCAGAGTTTACAAAAAGAATGCATTTGGCAGTGCTTGAAAAGATTAAAGACAAACTGTCTGACATATATTAAATCATAAATTATTTAATATGAAAATACAAATTATTATTCAGTAATTTATTTAAGGTGAAATAATGACTAAATGGAGTGCGGTAATCGTTGGTTTTATATTAACATTAGGTGTTAGAGCATTCTTTTCACACTATGAATTTATAGGATTATTGATTGTTGGATTTATAGTTGGTTATATTGCCCATTCAGGCATAACTGGTGGACTATGGAATGCCGCTGTTGCCGGAGCATTTGGTACGATAGTAGCCGCGATACTTTTTATTATACTTGCCACAGTTGGCGGAAGCTTTATGGGAGTTTTAGGTGGACTTAGCGGATTTACAATTTCCGGAGTGGCCAGCTTAATTGAAGTAGTTAAAGATTTAATTTACTATGCAATAGTAATGGGAATTACTGGAGCAGTCGGAGGAGCAATTTCTTCAAAAAAAGATGGGAGATAATATATGAGTTCAAAAATGGATATTGATTGGAAATCATTGATAATTGGTGCTGCAGTTACTGCAGGATTGATTATTCTTGCAGCACATACATATGATTGGTTATTCCTATTTTCAGCCATAGGATTAATATATGTTGGATATACAGCTAAAAACATCAAATATGGTATTATATTAGGTGCTCTTGCAGCAACGCCAATTGTAGTTTTGGCATTTCAGGGAACATTTGGAGAATTTAGCGGATTCTTTTCAACACCAACAGGAACAGTTTCATTAGTGTTGATTATCCTTCTTGTAGGTGCATTTATTGGTTTTGTTGGTGCATGGGCTAAAAGAAGCCGTGAAAAAGCATTGAAAGAACAGGAAAAAAAGCAAAAAATCGGTAAAAATAAAAATAAAAATAAAAATAATAACTGAATTTATGTTATTATTTTTTCTAATTCTTCTTTTTCTATAGCATTTTTAATTTCTAAAGCAATTCTTCTTCCCATACTCATCGGTTTTCCGTAAGTTAAGTATGAATAAGGAGATCCGTCCATAAAGGTGTTTGTTCCACCATCAGTTCTTGCACTGATTTCAAAACAAATTACTTCCAAGTTATCGTTGACTAAAGTCTGCATACAGAACGGTCCGTTTAAACCTGGCTGTACTAATTTTTTAGCGCTTTCAACTAACTTATCAGCCATATCAAATACCTGTGGAAGTAATGATTCTCTGATTACAGCAGGGTGATTACCGGTTACAACATAGGAAGGACTTAAATCAATATCCAATTGATCTTTAGCAGGCATTCTTACAAAACCATCAATACTTGATTCATATCTTGTATCCATACCCATCAATTCAACTTTATCTTCCAATGCGGAGTAGAAATAGTGAATACAGTAATTACATCCTGAAACATATTCTTCAATGTGTGCTGCTTCAACATCAGAGTCTTCCAACCAGCCACGAGATTTCATTGCTTCGATTTTGGAATCAAATTCTTCTGGAGATGATGCTACAAAATAACCTCTTCCTCCTCTTGCTCCAGGGAATTTAACCATTACTGGTCTGTCGATTTGTGATGGATTATCATATTTATAAGGAATACGTACATTTCCTTCTACAAGCAATGCTCTTTCCTTATCTCTTTCTGCTTCCCATCTTAAAACATCCCTATTACCAAACATAGGAACATTGAATTTGTCTTCGACATTATCCAAACCTGCGTAAGCTACAAAGGAACCATGCGGAATTACAATAGCATTCATATCCCTTAATTGCTGCTGAACATCTTCATTTACAATGTCCTTAAATTCATCAACAATAATATATTCGTCAGCTACATCAAATCTTTGATAAGGAACTTCCCTTCCTTTTTCACAGACGATAGCGGTTCTGAAACCTTCTTCTTTTGCACCTTGCAAAATATGTAAAGAAGTGTGGCTTCCTAATGTAGCGAGGGTTATTTCGTCTTTATCATATTTACTTAAAATCTCCAAAATATCTTCTTTTTTTACTTCTCCCATAAAAATCAATCCTCGAAGATGATAATAATATTTATATATTTATAAATTAATAACTGTTTTTATTTTAAATTTAATAGTGATGATAAACAAAATATATTTGAGGAAAATATTATGCTAATAGGATTAATTTCAGATACACACATTCCCGACAGGGCCAGACAGATACCTGAAAAAGTTTTGCAATCATTTGAAAATGTTGATTTGATAATACATGCAGGGGATTTGACAACAATGGATGTTATTAATAAACTTGAAGAAACAGCACCAGTAGTTGCTATCCAGGGAAATATGGATAGGGTTGCTGGTCTGGATTTGCCTAAAGCCCGAGTGATTGAATGTGAAGGTGTGAAAATTGGAGTGGCACACGGCGAAGTTTATCCAAGAGCAGACACACAGCAATTATTATACCTGGCAAAGCAGTTGGATGTCAATATTTTAGTTACAGGACATTCTCACCAGCCTAAAATAGAACAGGTAGAAGATGTTCTTCTTTTAAATCCTGGAAGTCCGATTGTCCCCAGACTTGCAGACAGAACTGTAATGCTGCTTGAAATTAATGATAAAAATGTTGATGTGGAAATTGTTAAGATAGGTGCACCAGTATGCAGTGCACTGGATTTCAGCCAATACCCGGAGGAATAACATGGGAAGCAAATGGCAGATGGAGAGAAAAAAAGACCCATATTACAAACGTGCAAAAGCGGAAGATTATCGCTCAAGAGCATCATATAAACTAAAACAATTAGACAAAAAATACAAAATAATAAAACAATCAAATACCGTAGTTGACCTTGGAGCTGCACCAGGAGGATGGTCACAGGTAGCCTTAGAGAAAGTGGGTGAAGAAGGCATTGTTGTTGGTGTTGATTTGAACCATATAAGAGCACTTCCCGAAGAAAATTACTTCAGAATAAAAGGGGACTTCACCACACAGGAAGTTCAGGGAAAAATCATGCGTGTAATTGGAGGAAAGGCAAAAGTGGTTATGAGCGATGCATCTCCGGAATTATGCGGCATTAAAAACCTTGACCAGCTCAGATCAATTGACCTGACAAATGCAGTTATTGGAATAGCGGACAATATCCTAGAACAAAAAGGAAATCTTGTTATGAAAGTATTTCAGGGCCCAGAATATAAGAAAATGTTAGATGGTCTTAAAAAGAAATTCAGACAGGTTAAAACAACAAAACCACCGTCATCACGTAAAAAAAGTTCTGAAATGTATGTTGTTGGCTTGGGCTATAAACACAGGATAAAAAATAAATAAAAAAAAGATTAAAGATTTTCGTATGCTTGACGAGCATCAGCTAATTTTTGATTAGCAAAAGCGATTCTACTATCAACCTCATTTGATGGCTTATTGGCATCCAATGCAGACTGAACATTGTCAATGGCCGAACTTGCCCGTGAAAGTTCTAATCTGGCATTATTATATTTTTCAACATCATCACTTCCACCAGAATAATATGTTGATTTAACGGAATCAAATTTCGATTGTATATCGCCATATTGCGATTTTAAATTAGCCAGGTCATCATATTGATTTCCTGAAGAAATCTGGTCAGTGATTGACTCGTTTGCAATACTAAATCCGACATATGCCACTACAATTATTGTAGCAATAACCATGATAATTCCAACGACTGCAATTAACATAGAAGTGGATTTAAATAAGTTTAATCTTGATTTTCTCATAATAACCTCATTTTAAATGATATTAATAATATTTTTTATTTATTTTAATATATAATTTTTACTTATCAAATGCTCTATCCAATTATTTTTTAAGTATGAAAAGATAATGTAATATTAATGAAATCTACTAATAAATCACAAACATCAATTGCGAAATTCGAAGAATTTTTTGCAACATCATATAAGGATGATGTATTTGAAATTCTCGAAACGTATCCGGACAATAGATCGCTGACTGTAGATTATAATACTTTAGAAATATTTGATCCAGACCTGGCGGATTTATTGATTGAAAAACCTGAAGAAGTTATTGAAGCCGCAAAAATTGCTGTCAAAAACATCGACCCATTAGCTAAAGACGCTGATTTGAACATTCGATTTAAAAATGTGACAAATGTCATTCCTTTAAAAATATTGTTAAGTAAGTATATCGGGTCATTTGTTGCAGCGGAAGGTATCGTCAGAAAAACAGATGAAATAAGGCCACGTATTGAAACTGCGGTTTTTGAATGCCGAGGGTGCATGCGTTTACATGAAGTTGAGCAGACTTCAGATAGAACAATTCTGGAGCCTTCATTATGTGGGGAATGTGGTGGAAGATCCTTCAGACTGCTTCAGGAGGAATCACATTATATAGATACACAGACTGCAAGAATGCAGGAACCTTTAGAGAATTTATCCGGGGGAACTGAACCTAAACAGATGTTGATGATTTTAGAAGATGATTTAGTAGATGAATTAAATCCCGGAGACAAAGTAAGAATTACTGGAACTTTAAAGACATTTAGAGAAGAGCGCAGCGGCAAATTTAAGAATTACATTTATGTAAATCATATCGAACCTTTAGAACAGGAATTTGAAGAGTTGCATTTATCCGAAGAGGATGAAGAGGAAATTTTAGAGTTGTCAAGAGACCCGAACATCTATGAAAAAATTATCAAATCAACAGCTCCTTCAATTAGAGGTTATCGTGACGTGAAAGAATCTATCGCATTGCAGTTATTTGGAGGATCTGCCAAACAATTGGAAGATGAAACCCGTTTGAGAGGAGATATCCACATCCTTATTGTAGGAGATCCAGGTATCGGTAAGTCCCAGATTTTGAAATACGTTTCCAAATTGGCTCCAAGAAGTATTTATACAAGTGGTAAAGGTACTACCGGTGCGGGTTTAACTGCGGCTGCTGTTCGCGACGAATTAGGCGGATGGTCTTTGGAAGCAGGTGCATTGGTTTTAGGAGACCAGGGTAACGTTTGTGTTGACGAATTGGATAAAATGCGTTCAGAAGACCGATCAGCACTTCACGAAGCTTTAGAACAGCAAACTGTAAGTATTGCGAAAGCAGGAATTATGGCAACTTTAAATTCAAGATGTTCAGTTCTTGCAGCAGCAAACCCAAAATTTGGAAGATTTGACAGATTTAAAGTTTTAGCAGATCAAATTGAACTGCCGCCACCAATTTTATCCCGTTTTGATTTAATATGGATTGTTGAAGACAAGCCAAGTAGAAAAGGAGATTCAGAACTTGCACAGCACATCCTTAATATCCACCAGTCAAATACCGTAGATTATGAAATTGAACCCGATTTACTTAGAAAATACATCGCATATGCTCGTAAAAACGTTAATCCTGTTTTAAGTGATGAAGCAAATGAAGTATTGAAGAATTTCTATGTAGATACAAGAAACAGCAGCAGCAATACTGAAGAAAATTCAGCAGTTCCAATTACCGCAAGACAGCTCGAGGCAATCATTCGTCTGGCAGAAGCATGTGCTAAAATAAAATTAAAAGAAGTTGTTGAAAGAGAAGATGCTAAAAAAGCCGTAAGATTGCAAATGGCATCCCTTAAAGATGCAGGAGTTGATCCGGAAACCGGTGAAATTGAAGCCGACATTGTCAGTGGAGGAAGACCAAAATCAGAAAGGGATAAGATGAGTACTCTTGTAGATGAAATCAAGTTGATTGAAGAAGAGTACAATGGACAAGCTCCATTAACTGTTTTAAAATCCAATATGGAAGAGAAACATGGTGTAAGTGAAGATAAAGTTGAAAATCTCATAAGGAACATGACACAAAGAGGAATCTTATACGAACCAAGTCCGGGAAATGTTAAAAGAGTATAATTATTATAATGATTTTTAACAATAACTTAATAAATGATTAAAATCATATTTAATATATTATACTTATACTAATTTTTATGGAGCGATAATATGGATAAATATGAAGATTTATTGGAAAGAGCAATAGACCAATTACCTCCTGAAGTATTTGAACATAAAAGATTTAAAATTCCTAAAGCTTATTCAGATATCCAAGGTAATAGAACATTTATTAAAAACTTTAAAGATGTTTGTGAAGGTTTAAACAGAGACCCTCAACATTTATTGAAATTTTTAATGAGAGAATTAGGTACTGCAGGTAATGTGGATGGTGCAAGAGCAATATTGCAAGGTAAATTTACCCATTACTTAATTAATGAAAGAATTGAAGATTATGTGGACAAATATGTTATTTGCCACGAATGTAACAGACCAGATACTAAAATTATAAGGGAAGGCAGAATTTTCTTATTAAAATGTTCTGCTTGTGGTGCGACTGCTCCGCTTAAACAATTATAATTTTTTATCTTTTTACTTATTTTTAGTTGATTTTTATGTTTTGTATAGAATGTGGAAGCGAAGATAAACAGATGGTTGGAGAAATCTGCATCGATTGTTTTTTAAAGGATTTTCAAATGATTGAAATTCCCAAAAATATTAATGTCGAAATTTGCAGTCACTGCAATAGCCGTCTAGAAGAAGGAAAATGGAGTGAATCATATCTTCCCGAAGATGAAATTATCTACAGAGCATTGGAGCGAAATATAAAAATCAGTGATTTGGTTGAAAATGAAGAAATTAACCTTGAAATTGACCAGATTAAAGGAACAATTGCGAACTGTTTTGTTGAAGTTGTAGGTGATGTCTACGGAGTTAGTCTTGATGAAACTCATGATTGTGAAGTTAGAATCAAAAAAACTGTTTGTCCACCATGCAGCAAGATGCAATCAGGCTATTATGAAACAGTGATACAATTCAGAGCAGATAACCGTGAAATTAAATCTGAAGAATATGCCAAAGCTGATAAAATAGTTGCGAGAACTTTGGATAAACAGGCAAAAGTAGATAAATTAGCTTATTGTCCGCAGGTTGCAAAGCTAAAAGAAGGTTATGATTATTATATCGGGTCTTTTAAAACAGGCCGGAAAGTTGCCGAGAACTTGAAAGATGAATTTGGAGGAGTGATTAAAGAATCTCCAAGACTCATCAGCGAAGACAAATCAACAGGAAAAGGCCTTTATAGAATCTGGATTTCTGTTAGAATTCCGGAATTTGAAAACAATGACATTATTGAATTTGAAGACAGAATTATCCAAGTGAGTGATATTGACAAAAACAGAGTTGTCGGAATTGACATCAAAACCAATAAAAAACACAATATTCCACTGAAGAATATGGACAATATAAAACTTATTAAAAAATCAACGGATATTGAAACGACTACAATAATATCAATGTCTCCAAAGATAATTCAAATATTGGATTCTGCAGACTATTCAGCAGTTGATTTGGAAATGAAAGATGATTTTAAAGATTATAATATTGGCGATGAAGTCAAAATCATTAAAATTGATAATTACATTTACTTGATTAAATAAGTGATAAAATGAATATTGAAGAAAAAATTCAGTTAATTGAAGAAGGAACCTTAGAAGTTATAGATAAAGAAGAATTAAAAGAAGTACTTAAAAAAGATCATCCTATAGCTTATACAGGTTATGAACCTTCAGGTAAAATCCATTTAGGACATGCCGTGACTGTACAAAAACTTAAAACATTACAAAAATTAGGTTTTAAGATTAAAATATTGCTTGCAGATTACCATGCATTTTTAAATGGAAAAGGAAGCGTTGAAGAAATCGCAGAAACTGCAGAATACAATAAGAAATGTTTCCAGGCATTAGGTCTTGATGAAACAACAGAATATGTATATGGTTCATCTTTTCAATTAGATTCCGATTATACTGATAAAGTTTACCAATTAGCTACAATGACCACATTAAAAAGAGCCAGAAGAAGTATGGACCAAGTAAGTCGTGCTGATGACAATCCTAAAGTAGCTAGCGTAATTTATCCAATAATGCAAACTGTGGATATGGCGGCACTTGAAGTGGACATTGCATTGGGAGGTATGGAACAGAGAAAAATCCAAATGTTGGCACGTGAAAACCTGGAAAAAATTGGAGAAAATGTTCCTGTTTGTATCCACACCCCATTATTACATGGACTTGACGGAGATGCGAAAATGTCATCAAGTAAAGGTAATTACATTGCAGTAGATGACTCCGTTGAAGAAATCACTAAAAAAATCAACAAGAGTTACTGTCCGCAGGGAGAAATTGAAGACAACCCAATGATTGAAATTGCAGAAACTTTTGTTTATCCAAATCAAGATACCTTACTTATCAAAAGACCTGAAAAATTCGGCGGAGACATAGAATTAACTCACGACGAATTAATTAAGGAATTCAGTGAAGGCAACTTACATCCAATGGATTTGAAAAATGGAATTAAAGATTTCTTAATTGAATTCTTTGCTCCTGTAAGAAAATACATGGAGGAAAATTAAATGGAAGAAGAACAAGAATTTGAAATGGGATTGCCAAATGGTGTTGGGGAAGCTATGCTTGCACATACTATTGAAAAATTTGATGTGAAACTAGAACACACAGAATTTGGCCCAAAATTAGTAGGTTCTTATGAAGAACTTGAAAAAGCAAAACAATACATTGCAGATGCTATAGCTGAAAGATTAAAAGAATTAGAAGGATAATATCCTTCCATTCACTCTTTTTTATTGATATAGTTATTTACCACAAGAACAGTCATATCATCAAATTTATCTTCACCATCCATGAATATTTCAATATCATTTATTAATTCCTTAATTGTCTTTTCATCAAATTTTTTATCCTTGAAAAATTCCATCAGACGTTTTGATCCATAAAATTCATCATTGATATTCTTCTCATCAGTTATTCCATCAGTATATAATAACACACCATCAAACACATCAATTGAACCTTTTTTGAAATCGAAATCTTCCATGACTCCCAGAACAATACCCGAATCCATTTCCAAAAATTCAATATTGCCATTTTTACTGATTAATGGCCTTTCATGGCCTGCATTAGAGTATGTCAATACACCAGTGTTTTTATTATAAACTCCAATCCACAATGTTATAAACATTAACTCGGGATTATTTTCACATAATTGATTATTTAACGAGAACAATATTTTAGACGGGTCTTTTTCCGTTTTAAATAATTGTTTAATGATTGACTGGGTAATAATGGCAACTATTGCTGCAGGAACTCCTTTTCCAGATGCATCGCCTATAATTACTGCCACATTTTCATCATCTATAGGATAATAATCGTAAAAATCACCACCAACCTCTTTTGCCGGCTTTGAAAAACCGTTTACATAATAAGTTCTATTTTCAATAGATTTTTCTGGAAGATTTGCCTGTTGGATTCTTTCAGCAATTTCAAGTTCTGTTTCTATTCTTTTCTTTTCGCTTTCAATAGACTTGATATCTTCAATATATTCATTTGCATAATCAATTAAATTTGTGTAACTACGAGCCAAATTACCAATTTCAGTTTCATCTTCCAAATAACGTGAATAAACATCGATTAATCCATCAGATTCTATTTTATCCCCTTTTTTTATGAATTGTTCAATAGCTGAAAAAGAAACAATTGGATTGACAACTTTTTTTTCAACATATCTCAATACGAAAAGAGAAGGAATAAAAAAGATAATTAATATCAGGTCCATTAAAATAAAAATGCTTATCGTGACTTCAACATCATTCAATGGAAGCAGTGAAGTCATTGCATTTACTAATGTCCTATCTGATGAAATTATTATGCCCAATAGGACGATAGCTAATGTTTCTAAAAGAAAAATATTCATTATTTTTTCAGGACTGAAATGTGACGATAAGTCATTTACCTCCACAACAATTGGCTTTAATGCATATACAAACAACAATATGGCAAGAAATATTGATTCAATAACCCACAGTAACGGATTGGATGAGAAATAATAGTCAGCAATAGCAATAACAACAAGAGATATCACCAATATTATCAATAATATCCAGTATGCTTTTTCATGATTCTTTTTATTGGATTTTTTAGGCAAATGAATAAAACCGATATATTTAGAAACCCAAATCCCAATAATTCCAAAAATAAACGAAGAGTTTAAAAAGTTAATAAAAAATCTAAGTCCCATCAATAGATTAATGGAAATTGTTTCGGGATAAAAAAAATACATTATTTTTTTATGAAACATTGAATATAAAACACTGGTCAACAATACAATTCCCAAAAATAAAATGACATTAAAAGTATTGTTTAGTTTAGGCTGTGATATATTTTTCTTATATTTGAAATCATGATACCATAATTTATAAGCCAATAAAGCAACCCCTAAACTTATAATTTCAGAAGCAAAAGTCATCTGTGGAGTGTATCCCCTAATTAAATCGCAAATTGTGTTTCCAATCACTACCCCAATGGCTCCATAAGGTCCGAACAATAATCCCATAATTGGAACAAGTCCTTCATGGGGAGATAACCCCTGAGCAAAATTATTACCGAATATAAAATAAGTATCCAGGTTAACAATCATCATTACCAAAAAAGGTACTGTTATTTGTTTTATTCTATTATCCATTATTACACATTCTTAATAATCGTAAAATGATTTTCGTTATTTTCATAAACATAACTCAAATCATCAGCATAATTCTTAACAAGCAAGATACCCAATCCCCCAATTTGAACATCATCCAAACTTTCAGGGGCTGTTGGATCTTCTTTCAAAATAGGATTAAACATATTACCGTTATCAATAAATTCCAATTTCAAACAATCATCCAATTCCAAATTGACTATAATATAATCGGCACCGGAGTAGTTAACTATATTAACAAATATTTCTTCGACAACCAGCCTTATTTGAATATCCTCTTTATAATGAATATTAATAAATTCCTTTAATCTATATAATTCACTTAATTCAACTTTTAATTTTAAAGTTTCCATATGATTAAATTTTATGTCTTTTTTCTTAAAAATAATTTATTATTTTATTCATGAATAAATCTTACAAAATATAAACATTTAACTAATGCCAATACCCGCTTGTTCAATATTAATATCTAATAAATACATAATGTTTATTTGTAAAAAAAACATATATTTTTATGTTTACCAAAAAATGATAGATGATTAATATGATTGATAAAAAATACTCCACATAATGAATATTTTTTAAGAATTATTAAAAATTTTGATGAAACGACATTTCTCAATTCAGATTTAAATGGACAAGACACTCCAGAATTAAAAAATACTGAATTGAAATATAATAAAGAAAAAATAGTTGAATTCTGTAAAAAAAATTCAATTTCTGAAAATATCCTATTTCTATCCACTGCATGTTTAGCCTTGAATAAATTTAATTTTTCAAATAAAAATTTAATCTTTCATGAAAACGACATGATATCTGCAACAGATTTTGAAGATAGAAACATTTTCATTAAAGATTATTTACAACAAATTCAAAAAGATTATCAGGAAAATCTAAAATACATAAATTTCTCAATTAATGAGTTAATTGGCGAATATGTTTATGGTATATTCGCAATCCAAAAAGAACATTCAGATTTACACGTGCATCACTTAAAATTAAAACCTTCTTGAAAGCAACATGGGAAATGACAAAAGTAGGTTTCCCTGGAGCAAGTAT
>Ga0256405_10006360_pt1 | contig 19014 bp, 17 predicted proteins | sample RumenRJG_02DNA_FD_189096 | JGI IMG/M metagenome (GOLD analysis project Ga0256405, IMG submission 189096) | Bovine rumen microbial communities from Lethbridge, Alberta, Canada - RJG_02 | ecosystem: Host-associated > Mammals > Digestive system > Stomach > Rumen | place: Canada: Alberta... | reverse complement strand
CAATTTAAACTTAATGAGAACCTCAACCCCAATACAATACTTCACCACCACGCAACCATTAAAGCTGCACTCAACTATGCTATCAAGCATGATATAGTAAGCGTTAACGTAGCCCAAAGAGCTGAAACGCCGCAAGGGAAAACGTATAAAGCAGCCACATTGACTATTGAAAACATAAATGCTTTGCTCAAATCTACGCATAACACCAATATACATTTGCCTATACTGTTTGCGGTTTTGTTAGGTCTGCGCAGATCGGAAACATTAGGACTGCGCTGGTGCGATATCGACCTCGATAATAACAAGGTACATATTCTTAACACAGTTGTTCAGTTTTATGACGTTTCAAAACAACAGTCAAAAATTATATCTGATGAAAGCACCAAAACACAAAAATCGGAAAGGACTTTAAGCCTGCCGGAAAGCCTTAAAGAGTATTTGCTTATCCGCAAAAAAGAGTTCAAGCCAAAGCAAACGGATTTTATATGCGTAAAATATGACAGAACACCTATATCACCGCTTTATCTCGATCATATGTTTCTTAAAGCAACGCGTTCAATGGGCTTGAAAATACGCTTTCACGATTTACGTCATTCCTGCGCAACATATTTGCATGAGGAACTCGGATATGACATAAAGGATATTCAGGAATACCTCGGTCACAGCACCATTAGCACCACTGCTAATATTTACACACATTTCAGCAACAAGAAATTTGATGTTATCGCAAATGACATAAACAGCAGAATAGCTATTTGATTTTGTCGCACGACAAAAATTTGTCGCAAGACAAAAAAGCAAAAAAAAATAAAGCCGTCCACGCAGGACGGCTTTTGTTGTTTAAGAACGATTACGATCTTGTGTTGTTAAGTCAGTTAAATCAAGATCCTCATCTTTTTCAAAGCAATCATTTTCTTCGTTTATCGTTGGCATAATTGTTTCAGCATCGACATTGAAATAGTCAGATAAAAGACATATTACTTTTTTTGTGGGATATTTTTCGTCTCTTTCAATTTTAAATAAAGTTTCTGCATCAATATTAAGTATTTCAGCCATATCCGTTCGTGAAAGATTATCCCGTTCTCTTAAAATCTGTATTTTTTGTCCAACGGTTTTTTCCTCATGACAAAGAATACAGTTTTCAGTCAAGAACCCTTTAAATGTTTCTTTTTTATTCTCATCAAGATAATAATCCACCAAATTGTGTATAAAGTCCAAGTGTTTTTCAGGCGGAATTATAAACAGTCCTTTACCATTCTGAATTAGAACATAATTACATACTAAAGATGCCGTTCTTTTATTACCATCGTTAAAAAACTGTCCTTTTGCTAAATACATATATAATTCTAATGCCGCATCGGTTTTATCATCTGAATTATAAATAGATTTTATTTTATCATCAATGATTTCTTGCTTTGGCGGTATTTCGGGTGTCCAAACAGGTTCTCCATTTTCCCCCCTAATAAAAACTGGTTCATCCCACTCGTTACGAATTCTTCCCGAATTTACAACTGTATATTTTCCCGAAATACGATTAAAGGTCTTTACAGTATCTAAATCCAAATTATCGTAAATATGCTCGAAAAGATAGCTCCACGCCTTTTTCAAATCATTTACGAAATGAATTTCGTCAAAACTTTTCCCTTCAAGCCTGCCATTCTCCAAAATTGTTTCGGTTTCGGGAAATGTCATTCCCAACCCCTCTACTTTTACACTGCTGTAAATATTATCAACTATATGTTTTTTTGCATACAGTATGTTCTGTTTGATATTCACTTAAAAATCCTTTCTTTCAAAAACAGCATATGTTTTTACAAACTCCTTAATCTGTCCCTTATATTTTTCATTTTCATAATAGTTTAGAAGAAAACGGGAAAACTGTTTTTGCATATGTAGCGGAACACTTATAATCAGCCGTTCATTTTCAAGCATTTCAGCTGAAAAGAATTGAGCGGTTCTTTTATTTCCATCTGCAAACATCTGCGTTTTCATCAAAAATAAAAGCATCTCTATTGAACGGTCAACAGTGTCGGATATGCCCAAAACATATGATAATTCATTTTTAAGTTGTTCCTCGTTTGGTATTAAAGGTTTCCAGTTTGTGCCCGATATTTGAACAGGTGTTTTTCTTATTTTCCCTTCTGAAAAATCATCTCTGCCATAGTCTACAATACTATTAATGGTGCATATTTCTTTGTAATTAAGAACAGCAACCTTACTAAACACATATTTAAATGCATTTAGAATATTATCAATTTTAGATATTTCATCTGCACTAATATCATAAACAGTTTGTCGATTTAATAACAAAGGTATGCTTGTTCTCTTTACGCTAACATTTTCCAAGCGCAACATATTGAATATATAATCTTCCTTTGAAATTGACTTCATCAAGCACACCTCCTGTCACAGTTGTATTATATCACAGCGAAACTGAAAAGTCAAATTAGTTCAACTTTTGAATTGTTTCCCCAGATCTTTTTCATAAACACGAGCCGCTTTTGAAATAACACTTAACTTTCACACAACTTTCATCTTCCTCTGCTGCCACTTAAAAAGGCTGAATAGTCTTCCTCGTTTTCCTCATATTCTTCATCAGCATATGCAAATCGTATACGGTCATTTAGGTATTGAATATCCTCATACAAATTGGCAGACGGATTTTTGTCAAATGCTTTCTGCTTTTCTGCTAATTGTTTTTCAAGACTATTTGTATTTTCGTAATCTCTATATTCGCTCATTATAAACCTCCTATTTGTATGCTTTTGTCAGTACATCATAAGATTTTCCGTCAATGGTCACAATCGCATCTTTTTCCGCATTATCGCCTGACTTAAATCTTTTGATTTGCCAATTATCGCCTTTTGGTGTAACCTCATAGCAAGTGTTTATGCTATTATCCCACGCAGAAAGATAAATACTACCATCAAGATATTTGCGCACAGCAAGGTTAGCTATCAGGCAACGAGGATAGGCGCGTTTTATTAACATCAAGAAAAACTGTTTAGCGTACAGCTCCGCCGAGCTGCCGCCTTTGGAACTGGTTGTGCTTGAAGAAACCTTTTTCACATAGTTGAGTTTAGTTTGCTGTCCTTTTTCGGTTTTGGATATGTCAAAACCACATTTGCACACAGTATTTATCGGGAGAGATGCAACATCTACTCCCGACACAGTATAGCTATTTCCAGTTGCCCATGCAAGTAAAACATACCTTGCAAGTTTGCTTTTACTGTCAATATTATCAAAATACAGCATTATAAACTTATCATTGCCCTCTTTATGAACAAGCCTTCCTGTCAAGCAACTCGAAAAGCGAGGAAATACATAATCGTTTTTATTGATTTCCGTCATTCTCAGTTTCCTCCCCTCTTATTCTATCGACCTCGATCTTTTTCAGCTGAAACTCAGTTTCAAGACACATAAGATCATAGACAGATATATGACATATAGCTGAAACCTTCACGAAATACTCAACGAGTGCCGCTGTTGAAAAATCCCTATCCGACTCCATTTCCTGCTGCCACCTTTTTGATATTCCGCAGGCTTCTGCAAATGTAGCGGTTGTATAGCCGTTATCAACTTTTATTTTCTTTAGATATGTTCTTACCATTTCATCATTTCTGTTTTTATATATCAAAGCCATTATTTTTACCTCCATTTTTGTCGCAAGACTAAAAATTGTCGTGCGACAATTTACTTGTTATATAAATTTTGTGTTTTCCACTGGTAGTTAACCTTGCCGTTATACTCATTTTTCTCGATCTGCGGCAGGACTACCGTTTTTTTACCTTTTACGGTATATGATATAGACTTTCCGTCAAGTAATGTTTTAAGCTGTGTTTCCGTCAGCTCTTTGCCATATACTTTTGCAATATTCATACCACACTTTTCCTTGCAGTAATAACCAAATTTGCCTTTAACAACATCAGCACTGCATTTGGGACACTTGCCTAACGGTTCATTACTCTTGTTGATTACAGCAGTAAGAGCAGATGTGCTGTCAACGGAGCTGTATTTGCCGCACATATCTGTGACATATGCGGTTATTTCATCAAGAAATGTGTTAGCAGAATACTGTCTGCGCTCGATCTGCTGCAATTTAGTCTCCCACTGTGCAGTCAGCTTTGGTGACTTGACCTCATCAGGAACGACCTTTACAAGCTCTTTGCCTTTATCCGTAGACCGCAGCTGCTTTTTCTGACGCTCAACATAACCGTTCTTGACAATCTGCTCTATAATCGCCGCCCTTGTTGCAGGAGTTCCAAGTCCTTTCTTTTCAGCTTCATCATCTTCATAGTCCTCATTGCCTGCACGTTCCATAGCACTCAACAGTGTGTCCTCGGTGTAAGGCTTTGGCGGCGTAGTATAATGCTCCGTTTTTTGAGCTGTCACATTGTAACTGCGTCCTTCCGAAATTGCCGGCAAAGGTTTTATATCGTCCTTTTCATTTTTTTCTTTTTCAGATAATTTTGCATACTTACGCCACCCCTCTGATACCTCAGCTCTGCCGGTTGCCGTAAACTCTGTATCACAACATAGTGCAATTACCTTCATAAATTCATATTTATGGTCAGGAGCTGTTGCACATATAAGCCTTGCAATTACAAGATCACGTATATTTCCTTCACCACTGGACAACGAACCATCAAAATTGGGCACACTTGCAGTAGGAATTATAGCGTGGTGTCCCGTCACCTTTTCGTTATTGATACAGCGTGAAATATCAGGCGAATGAGTTATTTTGAAATCCTCAAACGCATTGGTGCATACACGGATAACATCAAGTGTTTCCTGCGCCATGTTATCAGGCAAGTATTGACTATCTGTACGAGGATAGGTTACAAGCCGTTTTTCATAAAGGCTTTGAGCAAAATCGAGCGTTTCTTTTGCAGTATATCCATATATTCTGTTAGCATCACGCTGTAACGATGTTAAGTCATACAGTTTTGGCGGCTTTTCGCTTTTCAGTTCACGTTTGACATAAGTTATCACAGCACTATTACCGTCACAAGCAGCTGAAAGGCTTTCAGCTATCTGTTCATCATCTATTCTTGTAGATACAAGTGTAAAATCGCCACAGTCAAGGTCAACAGTAAAATATTTATGTTTCACAAAGTTATCGACCTCGTTATCCCGTTGAACGATCATTGCAAGAGTAGGCGTCTGAACTCTGCCAAGAGTAAGTCGTGAGCCATAGCGCAGCGAGAATAATCGAGAACCGTTCATACCCACAAGCCAGTCAGACTTTGCTCTGACGTAGCCTGCGGCAAACAAGTTGTCATATTCACTCATAGGTTTTACGCTTTTCAATGCCTTACGGATCGCAGATGTTTCAAGGTTTGACAGCCAAAGTCGGCTAACAGTTTTTTTACAGCCTGCAAAATAATACACATAGCGGAAAATACATTCGCCCTCACGGTCAGCATCAGTCGCGCAGATAATTTCGGACACATCAGCGTTTTTCATCAGCTCCTTGAGGACATAGAACTGTTTTTTACCGCTTTCCACGACCTTAAATCCCCATTTTTGCGGTATGATTGGGAGTTGCTCAAAGCTCCACGCTTGTTCCCAACCGTTTCCGTAGTCCGTAGGGCTTTTAAGCTGAACCAAGTGACCGAAGCACCACGAAACAAGGTAGCCACCACCCTCTAAATATCCATTTTTCAGTTGTTTTGCGCCGACAACAGCAGCAATTCCCTTTGCCACACTCGGCTTTTCTGCAATAATTAGTTTCATAAATGATTTCCTTTCTGCATCAAGGCTGCATAATTATCAAAAAAAGAAAAAACGAACAAATTGCTCCGCCGTTTGCCGCTGCCTTGTCGGACACACCGACAACAGCTGACATACAGGCTCACGAAAACATGACCAAACTATTCTTTTCAGCAAAAACGTTTACGCTTTACTCTTAATGACAAAGAAATGAACTAAGTATATAAGAGTATTTCGTTTTTTTTATTCTTTTTCAGATAATACGAATGGGTTAAGAATATGATGTATCATTTTAGCCACCACCCCTAAAAATAAAAGGAATTCCCTTTTTCCAGCCCCAAATGCGATTTTCAAATATTTTTTCAAAAAATCTCAAAAGCCTCTTGACAAAACCTTTATTATATGATATTCTATTTTTAAATAAAGGTTTTATCTTTGGTCGGATGTTACCTTTAGATTTAGTAGCTACTGTGAACACATTGTGGGCGAAATCACCACAATGTGTTCTTTTTTTTCGTTTTCGTATGAGTTTAAGCAAAATCATACGCTTGATGTAGCAACTAATCTTCGATTTCTTAAATCCGGTTATAGCTTGCAGATCACGCAGGCTCTGATAGAACCTGTGTGTTCTGCTATCTGCCAAACGGCAGAACAAGCAGTAAAAATAAAACAGGTCATTTGGAACTCTTGATAAGAAATAGCTGTCCACATAAGTATAATCCGATTTAAGAGAATACTGCTTAATGCTGTAATGATATGTGCCGAGATCCCCTACTGCGTTCTCCGTGCGATATTTGTGAGTGATAAGTCCCTTATCCTCAAGTTTTGATAAAACACGGCGCACCGTAGGCAGCGAGATATTGCATTTACGGGCAATTGTATCTTGTTTGACGCATATCTCATAGCCGTTGCGAGATAGCTGTGTACGGGCATTTATGAGCGCATAGAGAGCACAGGCAACTATAAACTCGGACTTGCTGTCATTGTATTGTTCAAAAAAGCAGTTTGGTATTCTCAACTCGTACACACCTCATTTTTTGATATTTATAGTATAATACAGCGTGGTAAATATTTCCATTGGCGAATATCACAATGTTTTTCAACAAATATTGTGCAACTTTTAATATTTTAAAAATTTTAGCACGCTTTTTTGCACAAATAAGGACTTAATTGTATGAACATACAATCAAGCCCTTATTGTCATTATTCTATTTATATTTTTTGATGAAATTCATTCCACCATAAACCATACCTTGAGCATTTCTTTTGTGACAACTCGTGTAAAAATCGTATAAATCATTCGCCGTTTGTATGATTGAAAAATTTGTTCAGGAACTCAATCAGTAGCTCGTTCTGCCGCTTGTCGATCTGCCTACGCACAAAAGCCTGATTGATAACCGCCTTTGCGTTCTTGTAGTTTTTCTCGTCAATATATCGCATAAACGCTGACTTATCATCAGTAACACTTTCAAGCTGTTTGAGTGCTAAATCAAGTTCAGACGGCGGCTGCACTGTTTTATCGGTAAAGTCTGTTTTAGCAGTTGTATTGTTATTGCTTTTCGTTTCAGCTGCCATCGATAACCTCTTATTATCCCACTTTGTTCTTGTATTTCCGTCAACAGAGATATACTTTTCAGGATTTCTCATAAAGTCCTTATGGATAGTATTTGAACGCTTTTCGCTTTCCTCATTTATGTTGAACTCTATCCACTCGGCTTTTTTATCGGCAGCAACTTTGTAATAGTGCTTATCATCTGTAACATCTCTTTTGTAAATATACCCTTCGGGACTTACCGTTGGCTCAAAAAGCAGCTCCCATATCTCATTTAACGGATATATCGTATCATCAAGTTCCTGATGTATCAGCTCCATTGATTGTGATATTTTATCTATGCTCGTTGCTTCAAGTTTAAACTCATAAAACGGTTTAAGGCGTGTTTTAATAGGATAGCAACGCTGCCTTTTGGTAATAGCAGAACCGAAAGGCAATCGACTAAGCTCCGCAGGCTTGATAAGCGGCTCGCTGTCAACAGTTCCCGACTGGTGCGAAAGAAAACTGTGAAGATCTCCCGAATATGTGTTATACTCAACTGTCTTATCACCGAGTATTGATGAAAAATACTTATTCGTATCATCATCGAGAGAGTTAATATAGATCATGTTACCGCAGTTGGAACGAATAGTTTTAGCGGCGTTGTCATATTTCGTATCGAGCTGATTTAAATCCTGCACGAATAAATTGAAAAGAAGATTTCGTCCTGCGCCAACAGTGATTTTTGTGTCCATAACTGGGATTTGAACCATATTACCAAACTCATCCAGAATAAACTGTACTCTCTGCGGTAGCTTCTGCCCGGTGAATGTACTTGAATACTGTACAAGCGCATTATAGCACTGATTGATAAAAAGCGATGCTATAACGTGTCTTGACGGATCTTCGTCAGGAACGACCATGAAAATAGCCATAGGCTTATCGGGATTAGCAAGTTCTTGAAACTTGATTTGATTACCGCTTGTTAGCTTTGATATACCTGTATCAGAACCGAATATATCAATGTTCTGCGATAATGTGGTAAAGATTGAAGCACGAGTATCACCACTTGAGAAACGCGATGTTGCATAGGCTGATTTTGCAGGAGAACCGATAGGCAGAGCTTGAAAAAGGCTGTCAAGGGCATTTATCTCTTTTTTAGCACCGTTCACGCTCTGCACCTCATTCTCTGTGCCGAAAGCTATAAACATCATATAAACGCTGTACATTGATACATTCTCAAGATGACCGTTTTTGTATCCCTGATCGAGCAGGAACAATATCATAGCAACAAGCAAGCTCTTTGCGCTGCCCGGCCAAATCGGATCAGACTGATCGTTGGCAGTAAAGACTGATGCCAAAGACTGAACCTGTTTTATGCACTCGGACAACTCAGGTTTCCGATTTAGACGGGCAGCTGTGTCGCAGGCTTGCTTGTACAGGTCTATAATATCTTGCAATGGGTTCCAAAGTGATGATTTATCTGTATCACGCAGATTTATCACTCTGACCTCATAACCATTGTTCACAAGCATATCATAGCTGTTCTCAAGGATTTCACCCTTTGGATCGTTAAGCACCATACTATGTTTTGCTTTGGACAGCGCAATGTGGCGAACCATAGGCAGCACGAACGTCTGACCTTTACCTGAACGAGTTGTACCGATAATCAAACTATGTATTGTTTCAGCATCAACGTAATATCGTCCGTCTTTCAGAGCAAGTATAATACCGCTTTTTTCAGCACTTTTCATATCATTTATTGGAAATGAGTATAAAAGATCCCCAAGCTCCTTATCATTCATAAAACGTTCTCTGCCCTTTATATTCTTGTTGTCATTTTTAACGTGCCAGTTTGTATCAAGACGCATAACAAGCAAGAGTGAAATAACGGTAGCACACAAGGCAGTAACTGGTAAAGGGAAACTCCCATCAGGAATATAAAAGTATTTCAGTTTAATTGCCCAATACGTCTGACTATTAAAATCAGGCTTTTGATGTGCGCCCATATATTTAGTTCCCAAGATAATATAGTTCGATGCAAGACATATAAGTATGTAAAACAGAAGTGTAAAACCTACAAACTGCGCAAGTCTTACCCACACTCTGCGTTTTGCGACTTTTTCATCTTCTTCATACATAATGATTTCTCCTTTGTTATTAGATTAGTCAATAGAATACTCGTATCCAACATCGTATTCATCTACAACCACATTGTTTTCATATTCAAACTCTCGTTGCAGTTGTTTGATATGGCTTTCGTATTCTCCCATCATTTTTTTGATGATGTTCCAACACTCGTTGACAGAACTTCGATAGTTGCTTACAGCTCTTTTAACCTGTGTTGGTTTTATAGCTTTAGCAACTGTTCTGACTTTAGGATTATATTTCTTATAATCAGCTCTATTTGACTGCAAATAATTATAGGCAAATTGATTACCGCCGAGCATTGCTTGTCCGAGATAATGATAACCAACAGCTTTTTGAACCTGATTATCAGATTTAACACAGAGCAGACCAAAAGCACACTGGGCGTATGCGTTACCGTTATCGGCAGATTTCTTCAGCCAATATGCAGCTTTATCTATATTTCTGTTTTCTTCTCGCAGATACAGTTTACCCAAACTATACTGCGAATAGCTATTGCCTTTTTCCGCAAGCGGAATAAGGCTTTTTTCAGCATTAATATAGTCATGTTCACGCAGATACTTTTTGCTTATATACATATTTGCTTTATCACAGCTGTAATGCTTTGGATCATCAGCTATCTTTTTTAGCATATTTAATCCACGCTCTTGATAAATACCGATAAAATTATCTGCATAGAGCCGAGCGAGAGTATACTCAAAAGTAGGATTGTCAATATGTTTTTTTAGCACATCAGCCGCACGAACATACTCTTTGTCACCCACGAGCCGTTTATATTCGGCAAAATCTTCTTTTTCTTCTTTTTTTAGATACGCCCGAACGGGCGCAGGCTTGTCCGCCGCGGACATCTCGGCAATAGCTTGCAGCAGCTTATTGCCTGCACGATTGTAAAAATCGTCAAGCTGGTTTTGGGAATACGCCATAGCTTGCGATTTTTCGCCATAGAACTGTTCATAGTTCTTATTCATATCCTGCAAAGCATCGCAGTACATTTCAAAGGTCTTTTTCAGGTGCTCATTAGAATTAATAATCTTATCAATACATTCGTTAATATCCGCTTGAAAAGGTTTTACAGCTTTACTGTCATATTTCCAAGCAGAGTGTGGAGGTTTAGGCGGCAGCTTTTTCGTAAGAGTTATTATATCCTTGCTTGCAGTTATCGTACTTGCAAAGGTAGGGATAAGGTTCTCACGCTTAAAGGCTGTAAGTTCAGGTGTGCGAGTTTTCCCAACTATATCGTTAGCAATAACGCTTTTCATTTTCCGCATTGCAGACAGCTCAATGGTGTCCTGTCCCTTGCCTGCATAGGTTACTCGTCTGTCCTCCAGTCTGTGATACTCACAGACAGAATAATGAATGTGAATGTTATCCTCATTAGTATGAATAGCAGCTGTCCAGTAGGTGTTATCATTATCAAGTTTCTTAGAGGAATGAATAAGCGAATTTGCTCCTTTGCGAGCAACATCTTTCAAACGGTTAAGATCTACACGACCTTTAACCATAAGACCGTTTTCCTCTAAAAACTTGTTGTCAAAAGAAACTATCCAAATGTACTTTGGGCAGCCCTCTTTTTGAGATTGTTTTTCATACTCTCTGTATTTGTCGATTTTGTCTTGCGACAAAACATTATTTTCATTATCAAATAGTCCATCGGATTTGTGTTCGTTTTTCATATATACAAAGTAGTCGTAATTATGATCTATAAGATTATTCATCAGTTCCTCGTTATCTTCTTGAAGATTATGATTGTCTTTGCTTTCAAAGGCTTCAGCACGACCGAGATAATCATAATAGTCATCGCCGCCAACATACCAGTTGTATAGAAAATTATTCTTAAAGATAACCGCAGGACTGCCCATTTACATCACCCTTTTTTAGCCGACATAAAACGCATATATTCATATTCGTTTTTATAAGCATTAAACTGTTGTTCTTCTATCTTCTGTATCTCACCAAGCAGAATGTTAATCTGACTTATTATCTGCTCATTCTGTTCTGTTAGAATTCGTGTGTTTGTCTGTGTCTTGATTATCGAATATACAACTACAATGAATAGTATAAGCATTGCCAATGCAACAAACGCACCGAATAGAATTAATAGTTGTGCAGTAGTCATTTACATCACCCTTTTATTCTTTCCAGTAGCTTTGTTTGATATAATATGCAGGAATACTTGTTACGTATTTTTTAGAATGAATATCTTCAAAAGATACTGATATATTTGCACTGCCAAAATTTCCGAAATCAGCATAATAATCATCGTTCTTTTTGAAAACATTTACATCAATTCCTGATGCCCTTGTTTCATTCCTTTTTACATAAACTATCATTTCATCAATAATTCTGATACCATTTTCATCATAATATTCATTAAAACCGTTTTTAACACTTGCATTGAATTTATCTATATCAAATAAATGTAGATTATTTTCAATAAAATCAGAAAAATCGTCTACACAACCTAATTCATAATCAAAAGGGTCACTTATAAACCATTCGTCACCTAATCTATATACATAATAAATAGCATAGAAATCTTCGACCCTGTATAATGCAACATAGAAATTAGATGTGCCTTTATCAAGTTTTTCAATATCAATCATTTATTTATTCCTCCATAAAACTATTTACCAGTATTAGCTTTTTCCACGGCAAGCCTGCGCATTTTATTCTCATAATTCAGCTCCGACTGAGTAAGACATTTATGCGGCTCAGCCTTTTCAGTTTCAGACTCATAATATGACGGCTCAATATCAGCAAAGTTAAGATAAGAATTGATACCATCACGGATCTGATAAGTCATGCAATTATTATCTTTGAGCTTATGGTTTATTTGCAACAAAAGCTGTTCAACATGAGATAGTCTGCGGACAACCTCTGAACGAGAAAGTTTATTGCTCACAGTATTATGAAATTCTTCCTTTTCAAGAATAATTCCTTGTTTAGTGGCTTCGGCATTGATAAGTTCCCGAATATACTCACTTGAACTTTCGCATTCAGCCTTTGCCATAAGCAGCTCCAGTTTTTCAATTGTTTCTTTTGTCAATGAAAATGTACGATTTATTTTATTTGACATAATAGCAACTCCTTAATTGTAGATTTAGACAAGGTTTTATGAGCGAACTACGATTTAAAGTTTACACGAATGAATAACGAGCATAAAGGGAGTGATATCACTCCCACTGTCAAGTGGCGGTAGTACCGCCACTTTCACAACTCCGTTGTGATATCACACTGCTGAAAAACAGTAAAGGCACTTTACCGCTTTTGCCGCTTTCGGTAAATACACTTTACCGCCTTATAGATTTTCGGTAAATACACTTTACCGTTTTAACCGTTTTCGGTAAATACACTTTACCGCTTTTGCCGCTTTCAGTAAATACACTTTACCGCTTTATTTCCACATTGTTCCATTTTGTAAAATCGGTTTATGAACTTTTCGTGTCTTAACAGAATTTTCATAGTGGTTTTTAGCGATTATTTCAAAACAGTTTATGCAGAAAACTGCAAAGATACAAAACCGTTTTTTATTATTTTTCATCTTTTTCAGACTGCTCAATCAAGTGCAAAATTTCATTGATTTTCATTTCATCGTATTCGATTTTTTCAAATTCCGGAGCAAGAAATGTATCAATCTTTTCTGTAACTCTACGTAGTTTTAATATTGTTATGTATATATCTTTGATAATATCTTTTTCTGTTCTCATAAGTTCATCTATCTCTGATTTGACCATTGAATGAACTATAAGCGGCAAGCAAGATGCAACAAAATTATCTTTTGCAGATATAAAAATCTGAAGAATATTTATTACCAATTGATTTCGTTTGATTTTTTGTTTTTCTGCAATTTCGTCCAGTTCTTTTAAGATTTTATCGTCATTAAAACGAACGAGCATAGATGTTGTATCGTTGTTCATTCCTCACCACTCCCCTCCTGTAAATAATCAAAATATTCATCAGCATCACCATATTTCTTTATTATCTTATTCGTAAGTTGATAGCCTTTAATATCAAAAAACTTATCGGCTACATACATAAAATAACCCTGTTCGTAGCTTAATGGATTGATATTAAAAACAAGATAAGTAACAGGTTCGTTACTGATTTCAATATTGTTTATATCGTATGCTTTACACTTCGTTCTGCTTACAACGAACTGAATTTTCGTAAAATCCGAATTACAAAATCTACATGATACAATATTCTTATACATAATATTGTACTCTCTTTTGTAGTGTTTTGCCTGTGTGTAGTAAGTCAGTTTCAGCCGTTTTTCGTCTGCATTGATTGAGAGAAAATGCAGGCTTTTTTTGTTTGTGACCGCCTTTGCTAACATAAATGTTACTACCAGTATTGCTATTGACACTATCAAAAAAAGAGTAGAAAAGCTGCTCAACGCAGGCACACAGTATAGTGTGAAACTTATGAGAAATCCTATGCACATAAACATCAGATTGCGCAAAACTTTTTTGTTTTTGAGATATTCTTGTTTGAAATAATCCTCATAATCGCCGAGCATATTTTCAACTGGATATTGATAGATCAGTTCGTTTTCTTCGTCCTGCAACACTCTTTCCTGCTCTGTTGTTACATCATCAACGACCTCTTTATCAATCGTTTCAACATTGTTTTCAACGTCGTTTACATTCTCATTTCCCATTGTGTTCACCTCAATTTACCGTTATCATAACGCTTGCTGTACTGCCTGATTTTGTATCTGTTACCTTAATTATAGTTGAACCATAGCCAACAGCTTTAACCGTACCGTCCTGTGTAACAGTGACTTTACTGGTATCAAAGCTCTCCCATTTAAGCGCAGGAACATAGTTGATAGGCGTGTAAACAGCCTTTACTTTAGATGTGTTACCTATCTTTAATGTAATCGGCTTTGCCGGCTCTGTTCTGAACTCTGTCGGCTTGTTTGCAGCAGATGTGGCTTTAGATGTAGCCTTTGTAGTTGCTTTCGTTGTTGCCTTTGTCGTTACTTTGCTTGCAGTTGTTGTAACAGTTTTTGACGATTGACTTGTAGTAGTTTTACTTGTAGTAGTTGATGAAACATCACGACTGTATCCGCCGCCACTACTGTTAGTCGTTGTATTCACATCAGAATTTTGAGCAGTAGACGTTGTTCCTGTACTCGACTTTTCAGTAAAACTTGTTTCTGATTTTACATCATTTTCAGCTGTTTTTCGTGTTGTTTCAACGTCAGAACTGTTATCCATATTCCTCGTTTCAATTTTGTTCTCTGTTTCCTTTGGCTTCTCAAAAGAGATAGTTGTAACAGGCTTTTCATTATCATCATCGCTTGATATTACAGTTATATCATCACGATCCATGATTACATACTGAATAAACTCTTCTTTTTTATGTATCTCACCTTTCTGTTTGTTGCCAAATTCATCAGTTGTATCTTCGTCTTGATATTCTTCTCGGACAGATTTCATTTCAATGTAAACATATAGATAATCGTCAGATACATCAGATATCGTTACTTTGTAAGTCATATCATTTATCTTACTTATCTCATTCTTATCTGTAAGATCTTCTTTGTGTTCTTTACCGTTTTTATCACGAAAAGCTATTCGCAAATTGTTCAGCTTTGGCTCTGAAGATAAGTGTTCCGAGTTGGTATTTATCTTTGTTGACAAACAAAAATACAGCTCTTTTTTATCCGAAATATATGTGCCGTTTGTGATTTTGGCAATATAATTTCCAAGAGAAATCGTAGTGTTGTAGTCAACTGAATAATCATTTTTTTCTTTTTTTAGTGATATAGCTGTAAAGAATAGAGCTGTTATAAACACAACCGACGATAAGAATATGATGTAAATTATATTACTTTTTTTCTCAAACATAAGCTCACCTCATATTCTTTTCAATGAAATTCTGCGTCAGATTTTGCACCAAAGTATACACCATTTGATACAAAAAACTACTGCAATTTTCCGAAATACCGAAGTATTCAAAGACCTCAACCGTGAATGTTTCAATAAAATAAGCACGGTCATTATTCATTTTTTCTGCAAGTTCTTTAGCATTATAATGAAATCCATAGAGCCTGTTAAACACCTTGTATATTATCTCCTGTTTATCTCTACTGTTGCCGATATAGAGCAGATCGCAGTCACTTGCAAGCCTGCGGCAATGAATTTTATTATTTCCTGATGACAAAGCAAGCAACATCTCTCCTGCTTCAAATCCATCTGTATTCGCCAATTCCGAGAGAGTAAACTGCGGAAAATGCCGCTGTAAAGTTTCAAGACTATCGTTGCTCTGCTTGAGCAGTACACGATACTGTACGAGCGAGAAAATCTTACGAACTGTGTCCGTATCCTCATTGCTTTCGCTGGGAACAAAGTCTAATACTGACTGCGTAGCAAACCACAAAGCAGCATCATATTTTCTTGCACGGCGCAGGAGTTTAAGAATAAACTCTGTTGCAAGAGTGTTCTTTGATGAAATAAACCGGTGCGCTTCATCAAACAAGCACACAACATTTCTGCGGTCTTGAGGATTAACAAGATATGCATTGTACGCAACATTTTTGCAGATCTCAGACCACATAACGCTCATTATATTAAACAGTTGTGCATTAAAAACATTGTCGTCCATATCTGAGAGAGTGTGTACATCAAAAACAATAAAATTACTGTTATCAACCTCAACATTCGTATAAGCATCAAACATTGTGCCGTATACACCTTGTACAGTTAAGTCTGTAACAGCTCGTCTGATACGGATAAGCGACTGTTTGTCCGCTTCTGATGTAGTCTTTTCAAGCTGCTTTTCTACAACTGACAGCAAATCAGACATCAACGGAAAATCAGTTGCTTTCAGGTTTGTAACATCAGTCGTTTTATCAATATTTTTCAACTGAAATGATTTAAGCAACATATCACGCATCATAGCCATATCATCAGCGTTCAAATTAACAGCAAACCGCTTGAAAAACACACAAATTCGTGAGATTTCCGCTGTAAAATTTGCATCAATAGCTTCTTCCTGTGAGTTTAACTGTTCGTCACTTCCGGAATTTTCAGCCTTTGCAACAATAGTGTTTCTTATCTGCAACGGGTTTATTGTGCTGTTTTTTGAGAGCTTAATAAGCTGTCCGTCAAAAATCCTACACATCTCCGCATATTCGCCCTCGATGTCGATAACCAAAACTTTGTTGCCAAGCAAGAGCTGATCCTGCAACATAGTTTTGAGAGTGACAGACTTACCGCCGCCTTTCAGACCAAGAGCAAGTAAGTCAAATGATGTTCGTATCTTGTCTTTTGTGAAAGTATCAAGAATAACAAGACCGTCAGTTTGTGATGAACCAAAATACAATCCTGTCTTGTCGATATGTTCCTGATAGTAAAACGGAAACTGCTTACAAAATGTATCATATAACGGCATTGGAGTGCGAATAGTATTCAGTTCACTAACCAGTCCGATATACTCTGCCTGCATTTCGTTAATGTTGATAAAGCCCATTATACCTGAATTACCTTCAAGCTGCTTCATAAAAGACTTTGTTCTTTTGCGCAGTTGCTCCAAATCGTCAGCACAGATATAAAAGCGCAAAGTAGTGAACATCATCTGCTCCGAACCATTTACGATACTATCATATATCATTTGCAGCTTTTCAAGCTCCGTCTGTGTGTTCATTCTGTCACCAATATCTTCATTGATGACATGGCGGCTTTCAAGCTCTTTCATACTGTTTTTAAGTTCAAATATGACCACAGACTTATCTATTGAACATATATCCCAAGTTGCAGTTACATCATGTGAGTTTTCATAGATAAGTTCAGTAAAAACAGTTTTTGATAACATAGCAGGATAAGAATACGCAGTAACTGGAGTGACATATTTTTTTCCATTTACACAGAAATGCGCCTGTCCATACTTAACACTATCGGGCAGAACATAATCGTTCAATACATTATAATTGACATTCTCCTGCTCCATATTTGTTTCAAATGACAGCAAGTTCTTAAAAAACAGTACGCTGTCCTCGATTGCGTTAAGGACGATACGACAGTAACCCATAGCATTTAGATAGTCCTCGACACCATCATAGAGCTTATCAACCTTATCTGAAAATATAACGAGATAAGCGAGATTTCCGTTATGGTGAATTTCAAAATCCTCAAGCTGACGGATTTTAATGCGCAAAAGTTCTTTTATATATTCATTCGCCGCTTTGCTCAGCTTGTACTCTAAAAACTCCCTCTGCCGTGACAGATCGGGAGTTTTGTGAGTAAATATGTATTTGTGCGGAAGATCTATAAGTCTTGTAGCATAGCCAAAAGTGCCAAATGCCGAACGCATATCCTCAAGCGAATAATGAAGAATATCAATGCCGTAGATAGCTATAAGACACATATACTTTTCTTTGCCTTTGATCTTCACACGGAAAAAGTGATTAAGTATCTTATCTGCCTTATTTGTGGAATATCCCTTGACATCTTCCTCGCCAAGACGATAATCAGCAAAATCAATGCTATTACGCATATCCCGACTCAATGTGAACGGCAACGGTTTCTTTTCTTTTGCCTTTTTATGTTCACTTTGAGCTGTCTTTTCGTTTTTTCTTTTTATACTTAGCATTTTCTTTATTCTCCTCAAACTTTTTGTATTGTTCGCTGCTTGTGCCGTAATACGTTTTATTACGGCACAAATACTTGATAAATGATACCAGTCCTACATAAAACGGCTGTGTAGGATTTGACGGAGATTTAGCCGTAAGAATAAAGAATACAGCTACGCAGAAGCCCATAAAAAGATACTTTAGAACTCCGCCAAACAGATCTCCGACAAAATTAGTTACTACGATTACGCCAATAACACCGAAAAATCTTGTAGCATCAAGACCTTTTACAACCGTTGTTGTGGCTTTAGTCTTTTTCGGAACAACTCCTGCCGAAATATCGTCATTCATATATATTCCTCCTTAACGATCATCAGGGAAAGCACGACCACGCATTTGTTCCTCTCTGCGTTCTCTTTGAGCATATCCTTCATCAGCATCTCTGCCCTTTTCGCCTTGCTCTCCTCTTTGTCCTTGCATACCCTGTATGCCCTGTTCGCCTTTATCGCCTTTATCTCCCTTATCTCCTTTAGCTCCAGTATCTCCCTTTTCGCCTTTTACTGCACTACTGCTACCGCTATTATTTTGTCCATATGCGGCAAATGCAGTATTGGTACTATATTGCGGTTGAGCAACATTTTTTGTGCTATCATCGACAGGATTAAAAGTGCCTTTTACAGCAGATTTAGTTGCAGCAACAGGATGTGTAGCAGCATCTGCTGATTTTACCGCCCTGTCCGCTGCATTTCCATTCTTTTTATCTCCGAAAGCACCGCTAAACATACCCGCAGCACCGCCTGCAAAAGCACCGCCCATAGTTTTTGCAGCTGTACCCATTACACCATTTCCACTTGCTTTAGCAGACTGGAAACCACTTCTCGCACCCTCAACTGTACCGACAGCTTTACCAACCGCCGCACCTCCAACTGTATGACCTACATTTGAAGCTGTATGTGCCGCACCACGAGCTATGCTTGTGGCTGATCTGATACCCATAAGCGTTGCCGCACCGGATTTAACTCCTGCATCTATGCCAAGTATTTTA
>Ga0256405_10006359_pt1 | contig 19015 bp, 15 predicted proteins | sample RumenRJG_02DNA_FD_189096 | JGI IMG/M metagenome (GOLD analysis project Ga0256405, IMG submission 189096) | Bovine rumen microbial communities from Lethbridge, Alberta, Canada - RJG_02 | ecosystem: Host-associated > Mammals > Digestive system > Stomach > Rumen | place: Canada: Alberta... | reverse complement strand
CTGCTTGATTTTTTTATTCCATTATCGCAATGAAATCTTCTTCCTTAAGATATTTCATCAGATCACAAAGTCTGCACTTCCTGCTCAGAAAAGAAGACTCATCGATCCTCTCCTTTATCAGTTCCTCAGGGAAGAAATGGTCTGACGAAATATAGAACTCAGCTTCGATATCCTGAAAGATCTCCTCTTCCCCTTCGATATGCCATTCATATGCCCTTTTATCTCTTACATCGATCAGATCCTGAAGGATCGAATGACCGGTCGGATAGGAACCGGCACCTTGTCCGATCAAAGACAGTTTTCCCAGATACTTGCTTTGACATATACAAAGATTGTCATTTCCGCCGACACAGGAATATAAAGATCCTTTTGTAACAAAATGCGGCAGAACGCACGCGCTCAGCTTTCCTTCGTTATATCCTGCCTGACCGATCAGTTTTATGACCATGTCGTTTTCTCTGGCATAAGCGATCTCTCTTGAAGAAAGATGATCGATGCCGCAGGTAAAGATCTGTTCTTCCCTTGCGATCTTTCCGAAGGCTGCAAGGATGGCGATGCAGACCTTGTAGCGCACATCATGGCCGCATACATCGTCGCTTGAATCTGCTTCCGCAAAGCCAAGTTCCTGTGCCTTGAAAAGCGCATCTTCAAAGCTCATATCTTCTTCAAAGATCCTGGAAAGGATGTAGTTGGAAGTACCGTTGAAGATCCCTTGTATAGAAAGGATGGCGTCATCGCGGCTGATATCGCAAAGGTTTCTGATCCAGGGGATGCCGCCGGCTGTGCTGGCCTCCACAAGCAGTTTCACATTTCTTTCCTTCGCCAGTTCAAAAAGATCCATGTGTCTTGCCAGCATCTTCTTGTTGGCACTGATCACATTCTTTCCTTTTTCAAGACATTCCTTTACATAGCTGTAAGCGGGCTCTTCGCCGCCCATGCATTCAACGATCGTATCGATGGTCTCATCATTGATGATCTGTCCAAAATCAACAGCAAATCTTTCGTCATTGTTTTCCCGCTTTGTTCTGGTCAGGATCCTAACGATATGGATCCCTTCGATCTTTTCGTTTTCAATGATATCGGTCACGCCTTTTCCGACTGTACCATGTCCCAGCAATGCAACATTCATGTTTCACCTCTTAAAAAAGGAAGATGATCTTCCTTTTAACGTAATAATTCGCAAGCTTTGATCGCCGCATTCGCCCCGTCCGAGCAGGCCGTAGCGACCTGTCTGAGCGATTTGGTGCGGCAGTCTCCCGCAACGAAGATATTTCTTGTCTGCGTCAGACCATATTCATCGGCAATGAAATAGCCTCTTTCATCAAGCTTCGCCAGATCGGCAAAATTGCCGTTGTCCGGTATGAGACCGACCGCCAGGAAGACACCGTCGCATTCCGCGATCTTTTCTTCGCCATTCTCCAGATAGCGCACACCGCAGAGCTTTCCATCCTTAAGTTCATAGGCCAGCACCTTGGTATTGACGTGAGCTTCGATCTTCGGATCGGCTAAGACGGATTCTCTGAGCTTCTGCTCGCCGGTAAAGAACGGCAGATCCTGTAAGATGATCAGCTTGTCGACGATACCCAATAAGTGAGAGGATTCGACCAGCGCCGAATTGCCGCCGCCGACCATGACGACAGTCTTGTTCTGATAGAAGTTTCCGTCACAGACCGCACAGAAGTGGATCGATTTGCCGATCAGGGATTCCTCATTTTCAAGACCCAGGGTACGGTGGGTCGTACCGGTCGCTAAGATCACCGTCTTTGCCTTCAGAGGTTCCGACATATCCATATAGACAGTGGCTTCTTCCCCGTTGCTTTCGACCTTCTTGACTTCATCAAAGAAGACTTCCCCGCCCTGCTTCATGACCTGGTTGAGCATCATGTCGCCGAATTCATCGCCGGAGATGCTTTCAAAACCCGGGATGTTTTCGACTTTCGGGGAATTGACGATCTGTCCGCCAAAGACCGATTTTTCGATCACCATGACCGATTTTCCGTTACGCAAAGCGTAGATCGCTGCCGTAAGTCCTGCCGGACCGCCGCCGACAACGATGACATCATATATCTTTTCCATACGTGTTCCTCTTAGTTCAAAGCCCGCGATGGCGGGCTTTGATGATCTTTATTTGCTGTTATGATATTTCATCCAGTCAGCTGCCGCGTTGGCACCTACGAACATCGTTCCATCCGGGTCGATGATCGTCGGCGTTTCAGTCAGGTTGAGCTTTCTTGCTTCATCCATGTTTTCGGAGCAGTTGACGATCCTGTGTTCGATACCGCTGATCGCAAGGCGCTGTTCGGCACCTTTGCACTTCGGGCAGTGATCCTGCACATAGATGGTCGGGATATCAAAACCGGTGACCGGCTTTGCTTCCTCTTCCTTCTTGGCTTCGACGACATCGTTCATGATGTCTCTGGCCTTCATGACGGAAGATTCCAGATTGTATTCCTTACGGTGTTTGAATTCCTGTACCTTGCCATCGTTCCAGTTCTGGACCGGACGGTAGTAACCGGTGATCCTTGACCAGACTTCCGTCTTCTTGCCGCACTTCGGACAAGTGTAGGCTTCACCTGTGATGTAGCCGTGTTCCGGACAGATCGAATAGGTCGGAGACATCGTGTAGTAAGGAAGCTTGTAGTTATCAGAGATCTTCTTTACCAGGTTGGCAGCTGCTTTCCAGTCAGGCAGTTTTTCGCCTAAGAAGCAATGGAAGACAGTACCGGAAGTGTACAGAGTCTGTAATTCATCCTGAACGTCCAGAGCTGTGAAGATATCTTCCGTATAGCCGACCGGTAAGTGTGAAGAGTTGGTGTAGTAAGGCGTTTCGCCTTCCTTGGCGGCAGTGATGATGTCAGGATATTTTTCCTTATCATGCTTGGCAAGTCTGTAAGCAGTGGATTCCGCCGGTGTTGCTTCGAGGTTGTAGAGATCATGGTACATTTCCTGATACTGAACAAGTCTCTTACGCATGTAGTTGAGTACTTCGACAGCGAATTCCTGAGAGACAGGGTCCGTCAGGTCTTTTCTGATCCAGTTGGCGTTGAGGCAGGCCTCATTCATACCGACCAGACCGATCGTTGAGAAGTGGTTGTTGAACGTGCCGAGGTATCTCTTGGTGTAAGGATACAGACCGTTGTCGAGCAGCTTGGTGATGACTTCTCTCTTGACATGAAGCGATCTGGCAGCGATGTCCATCAGATTGTCGAGTCTCTTGTAGAAGTCTTCCTTGTCTCTTGCCAGGTAAGCAAGTCTAGGCAGGTTGAGCGTGACGACACCGACAGAACCTGTCGATTCGCCTGAACCGAAGAAACCGCCGGATTTCTTACGCAGTTCTCTCAAGTCGAGTCTCAAACGGCAGCACATCGAACGGATGTCGGACGGCTTCATATCCGAGTTGACATAGTTTGAGAAATACGGCGTACCGTACTTGGCTGTCATTTCAAATAACATCCTGTTGTTTTCCGTATCGGACCAGTCGAAATCTCTGGTGATGGAGTATGTCGGGATCGGATACTGGAAACCTCTGCCATTGGCATCGCCTTCGATCATGACTTCGATGAAGGCTTTGTTGACCATATCCATTTCCTTCTTGCAGTCTTTGTACTTGAAATCAAGGGTCTTGCCGCCGACGATGCAGTACTGATCTGCCAGGTCATCAGGTACGGTCCAGTCTAATGTGACGTTGGTGAACGGTGCCTGCGTACCCCAGCGGGATGGCGTGTTGACACCATAAATGAAGGACTGGATGTTCTGTTTGACCTCTTTATAGGAAAGGTTATCGATCTTGACGAACGGTGCCAGATAAGTATCGAAAGAGGAGAACGCCTGCGCACCGGCCCATTCGTTCTGCATGATACCTAAGAAGTTGACCATCTGGTTGCACAGTGTGGACAGGTGGTTGGCCGGTGTGGAAGTGATCTTGCCGTTGACACCGCCGAGACCTTCCTCGATCAGCTGCTTGAGCGACCAGCCTGCGCAATAACCCGTCAGCATCGACAGGTCATGGATGTGCATATCGCCGTCCTTATGAGCGGAACCGATCTCTTCATCATAGACTTCAGAGAGCCAGTAGTTGGCTGTAACGGCACCGGAGTTGGACAGGATCAGACCGCCGACAGAGTATGTGACGGTGGAATTTTCCTTGACACGCCAGTCGACGGCATTGACGTAAGAGTCGACCAGTTTCTTGTAGTCGAGCATCGTCGTCGAGATATTTCTTGCTTTTTCTCTTTGTTTTCTATATAAGATGTATGCCTTGGCGACATCCGGATAACCGGCTTCCGACAAGGTCTTTTCGACGGAGTCCTGAATGTCTTCGACTGAGACCTTCTCATCTTTCACTTTGCCTGAGAAGTCGGAAGTGACTCTCAAGGCAAGAAGATTGATCACGTCCGGATGATACTCCTTCTTGCAGGCATCGAATGCCTTTGTGATCGCATCAGAGATCTTTTTCAGATCAAAATCAACGACTTTTCCATCTCTTTTTACTACGCGGTACATAATTTTTACTCCTTTACCCCTCTAACCTCTATCTCTTTGACGTACGCACTTGCCGTCTGTTTCATCTGTTCCAATGTCTCCAGGCCCACCTCACCAAGTCCGCTCTGGATACATGTGCCATGATCCTCGAAGTTCTGCAAGTAGTAGCGCTTGGCGCCTTTGATCCACTCACCGATCTTTTCGATATCCGACACTTCATGGAACTGTTTCACGACTGTCGTACGGAATTCGTAATCAACGTGATCTTCCAGTAAATAACTGACGCTTTTTTCGATCTCGCTTAAGTCATAGTTTTGAAGTCCGATCGTCATTGCGTATTTTTCTTTGCTGTTTTTGATATCCATGGCAACATAATCGACCAGTTTATCTTCGACCAGCTGTTTCAACGCTTCAAAATTGGAACCGTTGGTATCGAGCTTGACCTTGAGGCCCAAAGCCCTGACACGCTCGATGAATGCCCGGATCCCCTTATGCAAGAGCGGTTCGCCGCCGGTGATACATACCCCGTCCAGCACTTTGTTGCGGATCTTGAGGAAATCAAAGATATCCTCATTGGCGATCTCCGAATCGTTCTCATTCAGGAAGACAAGGCTCCTGTTGTGACAGAACGGACAGCGGAAATTGCAGCCGCCGGTGAATACCGTAGCCGCCATGTTTCCCGGATAGTCCAATAGTGTCAGCTTCTGCAGCCCGTAGAAGCGGATGGCATCATCATCCAGTTCCGTGGCATATTCCCTCGCCTTGGAGACGAGTCTTGCAAGTACGCTGTTGTATGCATCAAGTTCCGTAGCAGAAATATCGGAACTCAGATGCGAGAACCACTCCGAACGCATCCGATAGAGATCAGGCATGATCTCCTGGGTCTTTTCGGTGGTATATAACAATTTTGCACGTCTGTCAGACTCACTGTTTTCTATACGTACATAAGACAGCTGTTCCAGTCTCTGGATCGATTTGGTGATCGTTCCCTTATCGTAAACGCCACGGAGCGCCAGTTCATTCATTGAGATGCCTTCCGACTCATAGATCTGGGTCAGAAGGATGAGCTGCGTGTATCCGATGGAGTATTTATCCAGCAATTTATCGAAATGTTTCTGGTTACAGCGATACAAAACAGAGGAGTCCAGACTTAAGTAATTATGCTCGCTCATAGATGATGTACCTGCAAAATTAATTATATAGAGTAAATAGTTGAAAGTTCAACTAAAATAATTCAAAATCATATCGATTTCAGCTTCTTTTTATTTCCTGGAAATCCGACAAGGTACCGGTGAAAATTTTCATGATATCGTCCGGCATAAAAGCACGTCACAAGACGGGCGAAATCCCCTCTTCGGTATTCTGTTCAAACACCTTTCAAACTCTTACTAAAAACAAAATAAAGCCCCTTAGCGGGGCTTTGGACAGTTAGTGATAGACTGATCAGCCTTTCTGTTCCTCTTTCACATAGGAATGGAAGATCAGAGACAGTTCCGTGATGTCATCGAACTGCGGAACGCCCGTGAAGAACTGATCGACATCTTCCAGAGTATTCTCACAGATCTGTTTTGCGTTTTCTTCCTTATGCCTGTTCAGACAGTCACGCAGTCTGTCATTTCCATACAGCTGCTTATCGGCATCGGTCGCTTCGACGACACCATCGGTATATAAGAAGATACTGTCACCCGGTTCAAGATAAAGGACTTCTTCTTTATAGGAGATATTTTCCATCGCTGCCAGAACGAATCCGGCATTGGATTGTATGAATTCGTAGTCTCCGTCTTTCTTTCGCAATAAAGGCGGATTGTGTCCCGCATTGGAATAACGCAGTTCGCCATTTCTCAGATCCAGGAAGCCGATCCACGCCGTGACGAACATCGAAGCTTCATTCCCTTCGCAAAGATGATTGTTTGCCCTGTCCAGGATCTCTTTGGGAAGTTTGCCTGCTTCCGCATAATTGCGGATCATCGTCTTGGAACGCATCATGAACAGCGATGCCGGAATGCCCTTGCCTGAAACATCAGCGACTAAGAAGACCAGCGTATGCGGATTGATCATATAGAAGTCGTAGAAATCGCCGCCGACTTCCCTGGCCGGCACCATCAGCGCATGGAGTTCAAACTGTTCATTGACCGGAAAATTCGTATCCAGAGCGGAAGACTGTATCTCTTTTGCGTAAGCGAGTTCCGAATCGATCCTCTCGTTGGCCTCACTGATCAGTTTCTTCAAGGCATCGACCGTCAGATTGATACCGCCGGAAAGAGATTTGAATTCCTCGTTCACATCGACATCGACCACCGTCTGCAGATCCCCTTTCGTGATCTGATCGAGGGAATCATTGACCTTGTCGATATTGTTTACGATATTGTGCTTGGTCAGATAGTAGATGAAGATGAACATCATGCCGAATACCCCGATCTGCATGAAGATATTGAGGTATGTCGAGATCGTGTTGTTGAGATCCGATTCGTTCTGCGGCATGAAGGCGTAGACCGTGAAATACTCTTCATCCATCGACATGTAATAGTAATCCTGACCCATCAGGTTGATCGGATAGCGTCTGCGGCCGGAAGAGATATCGGTCTTTTCCAGACCAAGCTCTTCGATCGTCTTTCCTTCCAGGCCCATGACATCGGCGATGACCACGCCCTTGCTGTCGACGATCATGATGTGGCCGTATTCACCGATCCTGCGGTTTTCGATGAGGGTCTTCAGACGCTCATCGACTTCCTTCTTGAACTGTTCTCTGTCAAAGGCGGTGATGACGACATTGTTCTCAAAACGGATGCCCGCATAACGGTAATCCGTTACGGGTTCGTAATCGTAATTTTCGATATACGGTGCCATCTCGCTTGTGCCTGTCAGCAGCTCTCTGAAAGGAGCGACATCCGGTATGAATTCAACAAGTGCACCGATATGACCGGCATGGTTGGAATCGGTGACGTTGCCGTCTTTATTGACGATCAGGATCTCGGAGACACCGTAGTAGTCGGCAAGCCATTCGACTCCCTGATCGCTCAGATCATAGAAATAATCCTCTGCGATCTCCCTGGTGATACGCAGATGCTCCGAACGGACCTGACTCATCACATCGTTATAAGAATCCCATGCGTTCAACAGCATCATCTCAAACGTATTGCTGATCGCGACCTGCCGCTGCACCACATAGGTGAATGCGGATGTCAGAACAAACCCCAGCATGACGATCAGGATCAGAGAACGCTGAAACTGGAACGCGATCGTCGGAAGGAACTTCTTTCCTTCGATGTCTCTTTCCATCATACGCAGTATGAAACAGGAAAAAGACACGGTCAGCGCATTGATCAGGATCATCGGAGGCGAACAGATACTGATATATTCAAATGCCGTCGCGATATCGTTGGAATTGGTAAGAAAGATCATGACCATGTGGATGGTCTCGCAGAAAACACCGGAATATAGAGCCAATGCCCAATCCGGGATCTTGTCTTCAAAGATGTTCTTTCTTAAAAATGCCGCAATGAAACCGGTCAGGATCGTCGAGATCGTGCAGGCAAGACGGGTATAATAGCCATGATTCCAGAAAACGGAGAACCAGCGTTCCACACCGCCGATGATACCGGAGATGATCCCGGCATATGGACCGAAGATCAGCCCGGCACACAAAGGTGCCGCATCTCTGGCATTTACGATCGTACCATCGACATCGACACCGTATTCCGTAGCGAATATGGCGACAAGTCCGAATACCAGTCCGGCAATGATCTGCTGTTTCTTCTTTGAAAACTCGACCTTTCTGCGATTATGAAAGAACAGAAAAAGGATGACCGAAGCCAGGAAAGGCATCGAAGCGATAATGATGAGATCACGCAGCATCAGCATATTTTCATTCTATCATTTTCATAAGTTTCATTTGCAACCGCCAAAGAAAAAAGCGAAGTTTTTACACTTCGCTTTCTGAACTCAATCTGATCGATCAAGGCTGTTTGCCGATGTAGGCAAGGATACCGCCATCGACGTATAAGATATGGCCGTTGACGAAATTGGATGCATCCGATGCAAGGAAGACAGCCGGACCCATCAGGTCTTCGACTTCGCCCCATCTCTCCGCCGGAGTCTTGGCGATGATGAACCGGTCGAACGGATGTCTTGAACCATCGGCCTGCGGTTCTCTTAATGGTGCCGTCTGCTTGGTCGCGATGTAGCCCGGACCGATACCGTTGCACTGGATATTGGCATGGCCATATTCCGCACAGATGTTTCTTGTCAACATCTTCAGACCGCCTTTTGCCGCAGCATAAGCGGAAACGGTCTCTCTTCCGAGTTCCGACATCATCGAACAGATGTTGATGATCTTGCCATGACCTTTTTCGATCATGCCCGGAATGACTGCCTTTGCGCAGATGAACGGAGCATTTAAGTCGGTATCGACGACCTTGCGGAAGTCTTCAACGCTCATCTCCGTCATCGGGATACGTTTGATGATACCTGCGTTGTTGATCAGGATATCGATGACACCGAGTTCTTCTTCGACCGTCTTTACCAGGACTTTGACTGCTTCTTCGTCTGTGACATCGCAGACATAACCCTTGGCTTCGACGCCGTTTTCTTTGTATCTGGCGACAGCTGCATCGATCTTTTCCTGGCTCCTGCCGTTGAAAGCGATCTTTGCGCCGGCTTTGGCAAGACCTAATGCCATGCCAAATCCGATACCGTCAGTTGCGCCGGTAACTAAAGCTACCTTGCCGTCCAGACGGAAATCATTCATTGAAAATTCTGCCATGATCTACCTCTGAACACGGCCGGAAGCATCGCCGCCAGCCAGAGCCTTGACTTCTGCCTCGGAAACAAGGTTGAAGTCTGTCGGGATCGTGTGCTTCAAAGCGGAAGCTGCAACTGCGAATTCAAGAGCGTCGCCCTGGTTGTCCATCGTCAGTAAACCGTGGATGACGCCGCCGGAGAAGGAATCGCCGCCGCCGACTCTGTCGATGATCGGGAAGATGTCGTAGTGCTTGGATTCATAGAATTCCTTGCCGTTGTAGATCAGAGCCTTCCAGCCGTTGTGTGTAGCGGAGTAAGATTCTCTTAACGTGGAAATGACATATTTGAAGCCGAATTCTTCAGCCATCTGCTTGAAGATCTCTTTGTAGCCTTCCGCATCCGTCTGGCCTGCTTCAACATTGGATTTCGGTTTGAAACCTAAGCAGAGTTCTGCATCTTCTTCGTTGCCGATACAGACATCGACATACTTCATCAAAGGTCTCATGATCGAGATCGCTTTTTCGGAAGACCATAATTTCTTACGGAAGTTGAGGTCTACGGAAACAGTTGCGCCGGCCTTCTTGGCAGCGATCAGAGCCAGCTCAAGGTTCTTGGCGGACTGATCGGAGATCGCAGGTGTGATGCCTGACCAGTGGAACCAGTCAGCACCTTCGAAGATCTTATCGAAATCGAAGTCTTCCGGAGTCGCTTCGGCAACAGCGGAATGCGCTCTGTCGTAAATGACCTTGGAAGGACGCATGGAAGCACCGGTCTCAAGGTAATAGATACCGAGTCTTTCGCCGCCTCTTGCGACGTATTCGGTATGGACACCGTATTTTCTTAATGCGTTGATCGCGCACTGACCGATCTCATGTGCAGGAACTTTCGAAACGAAATAAGCTTCATGGCCATAGTTAGCCAGAGAGACAGCAACGTTAGCTTCGCCGCCGCCGTAGCATGCATCAAAACTGTCGGACTGTACGAAACGTGAGTTTCCCGGAGTCGACAATCTCAGCATGATCTCGCCCATTGTTACAACTTTCATTCTTTTTTGTCTCCTTTATTATTTTGTAAGATGGATACCGAATCCACCGATCTCGTCGTTGAAGTAGATGAACTTCATGTTGCCCTTTTCATCATAAGTGGCAGAAGATTCATCGAATGTGTAGCCTAATGACTCGTAGTATCTCTTAGCGCGATCGACGTTGTTGACACCGATTGCGATGTGACCGTGTTTGCCTTTTGCCTTAGCTGCGGACATGACTTCTACGAAATCAGAACCGAACCACCCCTTGGAAGTCTCTCTGACTTCGCCGCCGAAGAGCTTCGCAAACTGATTTGCCAGTTCAAGACCGTTGCCGTTTTCTTCGTTGACAGCGACATGTTTGATCTTGATGCCCAGCATTGCCTTGACAGCGCCTCTGGTCAGTTCTTCGATCTTCTTGAAATCGCCGGCTTCGATGGCCTTCTTGTCGATCATCCAGGTACCGCCGCAGGCAAGGATCACCGGATCATTGAGGTAATCGTTGACGTTGGATTCTTTGATACCGCCGGTCGGCATGAATTTTAATTTATTGTACGGAGCAGAAAGGGCTTTGATCATCTTGAGACCGCCTAAAGGTTCTGCCGGGAAGAATTTTACGACTTCCAGACCGAAAGCGGAAGCAGTCTCCAGGTCAGCCGCATTGGCCGTACCAGGTAAGATCGGAATGTTCTTCTCCTGGCAATATGCGATCGTATCGGCATTGGTACCAGGTGATACGATGAATTCCGCACCGGCATCGATGGCGGAATCGACCTGCTGTCTGTTCAAGACAGTGCCTGCACCGATGATCATATCCGGGCAAGCCTTTCTCATTTCGATCATCGCATCATGAGCTGCCGTCGTTCTGTAGGTGACTTCCGCTACAGGCAGACCGCCTGCACAAAGAGCCTTTGCCAGAGGTGCAGCATCTTCAACGCGATCCAGAGCGATAACCGGTACGATACCGATATCATGGATCTTCTTACAAATCTCGTTCATCTTTTCTCCTCCTTAATGAATCAATATAGTCCAGGTCTTTCTTGCTGACCTGTTTGAGCCAGTCCACGCGATCAATCGGACCGGCACTACAGTTATTGTACTCCATGAAACACGTGGTTTCATGGGCATCCGGCTTGTCCCAGTCATGGAAGCCTTCCTTGCGGATATGATCGCCAAACTTGGAATTAGCGATCAGGCATTTTCCATAGTTGCGCCAGGGTCTTGCCAGATAGACGGAATCTTTCATGCCCTCTTCGCAAGTGAAGCGGCATTCATCGAATATGAAGCCATAGTCTTCATTTTGCGGTGTGTTTGGTGCACATACGAAGCCGTTGATCGGTTTCTGTATGTTCCGTGAGCGTATCTCACAATCATGCAGATAGCCCATGCCGCCGCCGAAGATGAAATCGATCGAGCCTTCGATGAGACAATGTTCGAAGATCGCCTCACGATGCACTCTTTCTCTTTCTTTCAAAGGACCGTCAAAACCTCTGTATTCATATTCCTTATCCGGAAGCGGTGCCAGAAACAGTGTGTCCTGATAGGATGAGATCATACAATCCTTTGCACAGAAATCATCCCCGTCGATCATAAGTGCGATCGCCTGTCCGTCATGATAGCCGGCATCGTTATATACCTTCATGTTTTCAAAACTGACATGATCGGCATCGACGAATACCGAATAGGTACGGAAAGTCCCTCTCTTGAAACCGTCTTCCAATATCTCGTAAGCCTTAAGGCCGTAACGTATCGTTCCGTTTGCGATCCTTACATAAGGCTTATCGATCACGATCTGTTCTTCGATCTCCTCGCCCGCAAGATCGATCAGGACTTCTTCTTTGTTGTCCTTCGGGATGCGGGCAAGGATATCCTTTAAGCTTTTATATCCGTTTCCCTGATGATCAGTCATTGAAACCGAGGTAGTTAACGGCGTTGTTGTAGGAGATGTCTTCTACGATCTCTTTCAGCAGTTTCTCGTCATTTGGATACTCGCCGTTTTCAACTAATGTACCGATGAAATCGCATAAGATCCTGCGGAAGTATTCATGTCTTGTGTAAGATAAGAAGCTTCTGGAATCCGTTAACATACCGACGAAGTTTGCCAGCATGCCGTCATTTGCCAGAGTCTGCATCTGTTCCTGCATGCCGATCTTATGATCGTTGAACCACCATGCGGAACCCTGCTGCAGCTTGCCTCTGATGCCGTCGCCCTGGAAGCAGTTGATCGTCGTGACGATCGCCGCATTGTCAGCCGGATTCAAAGAATAGATGATCGTCCTAGGAAGATTTCCTTCGACGTTCAAAGAGTTGAGGAAGTCTGCCATCTGTGAAGACGGAGCGTAGTTGTTGATCGTATCGAAACCTGTATCCGGTCCCAGCTTATCGAACATCGCTTTGTTGTTGTCACGCTTGCAGCCGTAGTGTAACTGCATCGCCCAGCCTTTTCTCGCATAGACGGAACCTAAATGTCTCATGAAGGCAGTCTTGAACTGCAGTTCTTCTTTTCTTGTGACACATTCGCCGGACAGTCTCTTGGCAAAGATCTTTTCGATCTCTTCCTCGCTTGCCGGTTCATACATGACATATTCCAGAGCGTGGTCAGATGCCTTGCAGCCCATGGATCCGAAGAAGTCGATACGGGAATCAATGACATCGCACAGATCTTTGAAGGAAGCGATCTTCTTGCCGCTTACGTTCTCTAATTTTGTGAGATAGTCGAGGTAATCGACCTTTTCGATGTTGTTGGCCTTATCCGGTCTGAAACATGGAACGACTTTCGTCTTCATCGTCTCATCTTCCGCGAGCAGCTTATGGATCGCAAGATCGTCTGCCGGATCATCGGTCGTACAGATGATGGTGACATGCGAATCTTCCAGGATCTTGCGGACAGTTAATGTCTTTAAGACTTCGTTGCACTTATTGAAGATCTCTTCGGCATTGTCTTCCGTCAGAGGTTCATAGATGCCGAAGTATCTTTGAAGTTCAAGGTGTGACCAGTGATATAAAGGGTTGCCGATCAGATGAGAAAGCGTCTTTGCCCAGGCTTTAAACTTTTCCAGGTCGGAAGCATCGCCCGTGATGTATTTCTCATCGATGCCGTTGGCTCTCATCTGTCTCCACTTGTAGTGGTCACCGCCGAGCCAGACTTCGGTGATCGTCGAGAACTTTCTGTTCTCATAGATCTCCTTTTGCGAGATGTGGCAATGATAGTCGATGATCGGCATCTTTGCGGCATAGTCGTGATAAAGATGCTTCGCCGTTTCATTGCTCAAAAGAAAATCTTTTCCCATGAATTCTTTCATATGTATTTCTCCTATCTTTGTACAGCTGCGTTGCCGTTCGTTTTCATGAATTCGAGGACTTCCTCTTCGGACAGTACCGAAGCATCGCCATATAAGGTATGCTTGAGCACGGAAGTCGCAAGACCGAATTTAAGGGCATATTTCGGATTTTCGTAGTCTTTCAGAAGACCGTGGATGATACCGCTCGAGAAGGCATCACCGCCGCCGATCCTGTCATAGATCGAGAAGCGGATCGGTCCTTCTTTGAAGCAGATGCCGTCCTTGCGGATGCAATAGCTGGAAAGCGAATTGCCGGTCGCCGTATGAACGATCCTGTCGATGTGGGAATAGACATATTTGATCTCATTCTCTTTGAAGAGATCCTGGATCAGAAATTCTTCTCTGAGACAGTCGGTATCATAATGTTTCGCGTCTTTCGGATTGCTTGCAGTTCTAAGTTCCATATTTACCTCTTTTTATAATGTAACGCCCTGTTTGAAGATCGCCAGATCGTGGTAACCTTCTTCTTCCGCCTTGACCAGTTTGCCGGATGCCGTCTCGATGACTAAGTCATAGAGCTTTTCGCCCATCTTCTGAAGATCCATGTCTTCATCATCCACCAGTTCACCGGCGTTGAAGTCGATCCAGTTCTTCTTCTTTTCGTAAAGTCTGCTGTTCGAGGAGATCTTTACCGTCGGAACCGGTGATGCGAATGGCGTGCCTCTGCCCGTCGTGAATAAGACGATCTGTGCGCCGGCCGCCGCTAAGGCGGTGGAAGCGACCAGGTCATTGCCCGGTGCACTTAACAGATTGAGGCCTTTCTTCTTGACGGTATCGCCATATTCCAGAACGTCTCTGACTCTTGCCGAACCGGACTTCTGAACGCAGCCGTTGGACTTGTCTTCCAGAGTCGAGATGCCGCCCTTCTTGTTGCCCGGAGACGGATTTTCATAGATCGTCTGGTGGTTGGAACGGAAGTAGTTCTTGAAGTTGTTAATCAAAGAGACGGTCTTTTCAAAGACTTCCTCATCGATCGCCCGGTTCATCAGGCGCTGCTCGGCGCCGAACATTTCCGGAACTTCAGTCAGGATCGTCGTACCGCCCTTGGCGATCAGGATGTCGGAGAAACGGCCGACTGTCGGGTTGGCAGAGATGCCGCTGAGGCCATCCGAACCGCCGCACTTGAGACCGATGATGAGTTTATCGGTCGAAAGCTTTTCTCTCTTGAAGCCCTTGACATACTCGGCAAGCCCTTCCAGTAAGGACAGACCGTATTCGACTTCATCTTCGTGTTCCTGACAGATCATGAATTTGACTCTGTCTTCATCATATTCGCCAAGATGTTTCTTGACTTCTTCGATATTCGAGTTTTCGCAGCCAAGTCCTACGACAAGAACACCGCCGGCATTCGGGTGTCTGATCAGATCCGCGAGGACCTGTCTGGTGTTTTCCTGGTCATCGCCCATCTGGCTGCAGCCGTACGGATGATTGAAAGCCACGACGTCTTCCAGGGAACCGGAAACGAACTTTTTGGCTTCGGATTCCATCCTCTTGACGATCGAATTGACGCAGCCGACCGTCGGGATGATCCAGATCTCATTACGCACACCGGCACTGCCGTCTTTACGCAGATACCCCATCCAGCAGTCTTCTTCCGCTTTCGGGTCTTTCGTTTCCACCGGCGTGTAGGTGTATTCATCATCGGCGCCTAAGGATGTCTTGATGTTGTGCGTATGGACGTGATCGCCGCGTCTGATATCCGCTGTGGCATAACCGATCAGAGTGTCATACTTGATGATCGGATCGCCGCACTTGATATCCGATAAGGCGATCTTGTGTCCCAAGTCGATATCTTCGTTCAAGATCGTGCCGTCATTCAGTTCAAAGCCGGCATTCAAAGGGACTAACGCAACTGCGACATTGTCGTTTTCGTTGATCCTGATGTATTTTTTCATTTAAGATTCTCCATTGCCTTGCGTGCGCCGAGCGTACGGATGTCTTCGAGATCCTTAGCTACCGCATCGACAAGACCTTCGACCTTGGTCAGATCCTGGCCATGGAACTGTACATTGGAAAGATACTTTTCCGTAAGTTCTCTTGAAGGCAGCCCGGAGTTCTCTTTGAAGAATTCCATGACTTCCGGATCATCCATGATCTTGTATTCTTCGCCGTTTCTGCTGCCGATCAAAGCGCCGTCTTTTATCTCAGTGCCCTTATAGAAAGCCAGCAGTGCAGCGATCGAGAAAGTCAGGTCCTTTGGCAGCTTGCCGAATTTTTCGACATAGCCCAGTAAGGAAGGCATGCATCTTGCTCTCCACTTGGAGACGGAGTTCAAAGAGATCGATAATAAGGCATGCTTGATGAACGGGTTGTTGAAACGGTCAACGACAGCTGCTGCGAATTCTTCCAGTTCCGCCTTCGGTAAAGTCAGCGTCGGGATGATCTCTTCCTGGATCGTCTCATTCATGAAGTTGCGTACGAGTTCGTCATCCATGGATTCCTTGACGGTATCATGTCCCATCAGATAGGAAGCGAGAACGAAGGATGTATGTGCACCGTTCAAGATCCTGACTTTTCTCTGCTTATATGGTTTCTGGTTGTCGGTGAAGATGATGTTCATGTTCACTTTGCCTTCCAGAGCTTTATCCAGAGGAAGTTCCTTGGAGATGTCCACCGGAGATTCGATGACCCATAATGCGAACGGTTCTGCCGTATCGAGCAGATCGTCGTTGTAGCCTAAGCTTGCGCAGATCTCATCTTTTTCATCTCTCGGGAAGCCCGGAACGATACGGTCGACCAGTGTGGAAGTAAAGACACAGGCCTTCTCGACCCAGTTCTTGAATCCTTCTTCCAGTTTCCACATGTCGATGTAGTCCATGACATATTTCTTCAAGACGATACCGTTGTCGTCGATCAGTTCGACCGGCAGCATGATCAGACCCTTGTTCATATCGCCGCCAAAAGCTTTGTATCTTTCATATAAGAACTGCGTGAGCTTTGCCGGGAACGTCACATGCAGCTTGTCTTCGAATTTGTCCGTATCATGGAAAACAATACCGGCTTCCGTCGTGTTGGATACGAAGAATCTGAGTTCTTCTTCTTTGGCAAGAGCCATGTATTCTTCAAAATCATAGAAAACGGTCACTGCCTTATCAAGACAGGTGATGACTCTTGTCTCAACGTATTTTTCACCGTTGACATTTCCTCTTAACTGCAGTGTATACTGACAATCCTGGCCTTTGAAACGATCGACATTGGAATTCTCCAAAGATTCGACGATCGCAACCGAGCCGTTGAACAGACCCTTCTCATTTGCCAGATCGAAAAAATAATCAACGAATGCTCTTAAGAAGTTACCTCCGCCGTACTGAACGACTTTGATCGACCTTTTCGGGGCTTTCGTCATTTCAAGATTTAAATTATTCATACTAGTCTCTCCTCGCTATTATTATAGCTTGAACCGATTTTTTTAAAGTTTTTTCATGCATAATATAGATGTGGAATATTTAACGGAAACTTACGAACAATATCATTATGCCCTGCGCAAAGCCAAGCAGAGCGTACGTATGCGAAGAAGACAGGACAAGCCCATCCATCCGGCGGTTCTGGACGACCTGGTCAAAGTCTACAGCTGTTCGAGCGAACGGCTCGGTGAGATCGATGTGCCGGCCGATCTGATCGTCGGAACCAAGACGGCTGCCAGGACCTCTTCTTTTTCCTATGACTTCATGCCGCTGTTGAAAGACAAGAGCGAGTTTGCCGCAAAATGGCGTGCGGTATGTGCCTATCATCTATCAGAAAGCGGGATCGCCGAAGCACCGACTGCCTATGAATATCTGGGAAAATTCTATATCGTCGAAGGAAACAAGAGAGTCTCTGTCTTGCGCTCCTATGGTGCAGTCTTCATCACTCTGGATGTGACAAGGCTCCTTCCGCCGAAGACCGACCGCATGGCGGTGCAGGCTTATTACCAGTTTCTGGAGTTTCATAAGCTGTCCAAGCTTTACTCCATACAGTTTTTCAGACCGCAGTATTACGGCAGATTCCAGAAAGCCCTCGGTTTTCAGGAAGATCATGAATGGACCAGGATGGAAAGGATCACCGTGGTGGGCTTCTTCGGAAGACTGCGTTCTCATCTGGACAAATACAAGATCACAGCCAATCCGAGCAACTGCATGCTGGCGCTCCTGGAGATCTATGGCTATGAAAACCTGACGGTGATGTCTGACCAGCAGCTTGACAAAGCCATAAGAGACAACAAGGTCCGTCTCGATCACGGACACGGCCCATATAAGATCATGACGGTGGCCGATGAAGAAGATCTCGGCTTATATTCCGGTTATGCCAGAACGGAACTCAAGGATATCGATTTCCTGATCTCCTGCGGTGACCTTCATGCGGAATATCTGGAATTTCTGGTCACGATGGCCAACAAACCGTTATTCTACATCCATGGCAACCATGACTCCCGTTACGAAGAAAAACCGCCGGAAGGCTGCATCTGCATCGATGACGACCTCTATATCCATGACGGCATCCGCATCCTGGGCTTAGGCGGTTCCTATCGCTATTCGAATGAAAAATTCCAATACACCGAAGTGCAGATGGAAAGAAGGATACGAAAGCTCAGATGGAAGATCCGGAGGGCCGGCGGTGTGGATATCGTTGTCACCCATGCGCCGATCAAAGGCTATGGCGACATGGAGGACTATGCCCACCAGGGCTTTGCGTGCTTCGAGAAGCTGCTCAATGAACTCCATCCGAAATTCTGGCTCTACGGTCATGTGCATCTCAGATACGATTTTCGTTTAAAACGTATAATTGAGCATAAGGAGACGCAGATCATCAACTGCAACACAAAATATGAGATCACCTACTAAAGGCATCAATATCGCCTATATCGGCGGCGGTTCAAGAGGCTGGGCATGGACCTTCATGACCGACCTTTCTCTGGAGAAGGAACTGTCCGGAGAAATACGTCTTTACGACATCGATCACAAGGCTTCAAAGATCAACGAAAAGATCGGCAACGATCTTAAGAATGACAGAAGATGCAGATCCAGTTAGTTTCACCTACCGTTCCGTCAATACCTTGAAACAGGCTCTGCACAAGGCAGACTTCGTCGTCATCTCGATCCTGCCGGGGACTTTCGATGAGATGGAATCGGATGTCCATACGCCGGAAAGATACGGCATCTACCAGTCGGTCGGCGATACGGCCGGGCCGGGCGGTTACATCAGAGCCCTTCGCACCATCCCGATGTTCATCGAGATCACCAACGCCATAAAACAATACGCGCCGGACGCCTGGGTCATCAACTATACCAATCCGATGTCCTTATGCGTCAAGACCTTATATGAGACTTTCCCTGAGATCAAGGCCTTCGGCTGCTGCCACGAGGTCTTCAACACGCAGGAAGTTCTGGCTTCCATCGTTTCCGATGAACTTAAGATCCCGAACATCAAGCGCACGAACTTATATACCAAC
>Ga0256405_10006358_pt1 | contig 19016 bp, 20 predicted proteins | sample RumenRJG_02DNA_FD_189096 | JGI IMG/M metagenome (GOLD analysis project Ga0256405, IMG submission 189096) | Bovine rumen microbial communities from Lethbridge, Alberta, Canada - RJG_02 | ecosystem: Host-associated > Mammals > Digestive system > Stomach > Rumen | place: Canada: Alberta... | reverse complement strand
CGGTGAGCAGGGAGGAGGCGATGAAGAAGGGATACGGCAACATGGTGGAAATAGACCACGGGAACGGCTATGTCACAAGGTACGCCCATCTGGCTGGAATCAGCGTTTCCAAGGGGCAGAAGGTGGCAAAGGGAAGGAAGATCGGGGACGTCGGCATGACCGGGAACACCTTCGCCCCGCATCTCCATTATGAGGTCAGGACGGACAGCACCTTCCTCGACCCGGTGGATTTCTTCTTCGCTTCGGTCGGGCCGCGTGAATATGCCAACATGATGATCATGTCTGAGACAGTGGGACAGTCAATGGATTAACAATCAACGAAAATATGGAAAAGCTCTACTACACCATCGGCGAGACGTCGGAAATCCTCGGAGAGAACACCTCCCTCGTGAGATACTGGTCAAACCAGTTTTCCAAGTACCTGAAGCCCAAGCGCAACGCCAAGGGCAACCGTCTCTACACCGCTGAGGACATCGAAACCCTCAAGCAGATACATCTCCTGGTGAAGGGCCGCGGAATGACCCTGGAGGGAGCCGATAAGACACTTGCACAGGAGCGCAAGGGTCTCGACCGCAGGGTGAAAGTCCTGGAAAGCCTCAAAGAAATCAGGAGCCGCCTGCAGGAGGTCCGCAAGAGTCTTTGAATTATATCCTGATTATATCGGGAATATCCATAATTTTTCATACCTTTGCTGACTTGATAATTATTTAAACGAAATATGGCTACCAAGAAAAAGAAAGTCGAAACCCCCATTGACCACAGGGAGACCTTCGTATCCCTTCAGAAAAACTTCACCGATTCAGAGGTTCCCATCGAGGAGAAACTCAAGACCCTCTATGACCTCCAGCAGGCCGACAGGGCCATCGACGACCTTATCCTCCGTCGGGGAGAACTCCCTTCCGAGGTAGAGGCGATCGAGGAAGATCTCGCCATGGTGAAGGCCGGACAGACCAAAATCACGGCCCTTATCGACGAATACACCAACAAGATAGCCCTCGACAAGCAGAGCATCGTTGATTGCGACGCCCAGACCGACAAGCTCCGGGCCGAACTCGATTCCATTTCCAACAGCCGTGAGTTCGACACCATCAACAAGGAAATCGAGAACCAGGGCTACCTGAGGCAGATCGCCGAAAAGGACATCAACGAGCTTAGGCTGAAGATAGATGAGAAGAAGGCGGAGCTTGAGGACGTAAAGGAAAGCATCGCTGTCAAGACAGCCGACCTCAAGGCCAAGAAGAAAGAGCTTGACGATGTGGTCAAGTCCACTGCGGACGAGGAAAAGAGCCTCAGGGACCGAAGGGAAGAGTGCGCGTCCAGGATTGACGAGAGGGTCATGAGCGCCTATGAGCGTATCCGCGCCAGCGTCCACAACCACCTTGCCGTGGTGTCTGTCTACAACGGCAACGCGTGCGGCGGCTGTTTTAACGCCATTACCCCTCAGAGGCTCATCGACATCGCTTCCGGCAAGAAGCTCATCATCTGCGAGCACTGCGGAAGGATTATCGTTAACTACGGTTCCGAGGAAAAGAAGGAAGACTAATTCCCCTGCCTGATGCCCGACCAGACCAGAAGGAAAAGAAGACCGCAGGAGGTGAACCTTTCTGCCGTAGAGGTCGCAACGGGGAACAAACCCCCATCGGCCCCGGACGTCGAGGAGGCCGTGCTAGGAGCCATGCTCATCGAGCCGACCACCATCGACGAGGCTATGGAGGAACTCTCTCCGTCCTGTTTCTACGTTCCGAAACACAGGATGATCTACGAGGCCATGTCGGAGCTCGTCAACGAGCATTCCGCAGTGGACCTTGTCACCGTTTCCGCCAAGCTTCGTGAAAAGGGGAACCTCGAGGAGGTAGGCGGAGCAGTCTTTCTTTCCGACCTTTCCCAGAAGGTCGGCGCGGCCGCGCATATCGAGCAGTATATCAAGTATCTGAAGCAGAAGACGATCCAGAGGGATCTGATCACTGCATCCTACCAGATCCTTTCTGAGGCCTACGACGATTCCGTGAAGGTGGACGACCTTATAGATTCCGCGCAGTCCAAGGTCTATGCGGCAATCCAGAACAATGTCAAGAAGGACGTCCAGGAGATCGGTTCCGTCATCAACACTGCGATGAATGACATCCAGGAGATGCAGAACACCGAAGGCCTGAGCGGCGTGCCTTCAGGATTCGAGACGATTGACAGGATTACCATGGGATGGCAGCGGTCCGACCTGATCATACTGGCGGCCAGGCCTTCCATCGGAAAAACTGCTTTCGCGTTGAACCTTGCCAGGAACGCGGCTGTCCAGCACAACATGCCTGTCGGCTTCTTCTCTCTGGAAATGTCCGCGATCCAGCTTGCGAAGCGTCTGATGACTTCGGAGAGCGGGCTCAGCGCAGACAAGATAAAGGGCGGCTCCAAACTGGAGCCCTTCGAGTGGGAACAGCTTGAATACAAGCTCAGGGACCTTTCAAAGGCCCCGCTCTATATCGATGATACCGCCAGCATCCCCGTGATGGAGTTCAGGACCAAGGCCAAGACCCTTGTCAAGCAGAAGGGTGTGAGGATTATCTTTGTGGATTACCTGCAGCTGATGCAGGGCCCCGCCGAACTCAGGGGGATGAGGGAGCAGGAAGTCGCAGCCATTTCCAGGACGCTCAAGGCTACCGCCAAGGAGTTGAACGTCCCCATCATCGCGCTTTCCCAGCTTTCCCGCCAGGCGGTGCAGAGAAGCGGGGGCGGCGGAAAGCCTCAGCTGAGCGACCTCCGTGAATCCGGTTCTATCGAGCAGGATGCCGACATGGTTATCTTCATTCATCGTCCGGATGCCCTCGGTCTTTCGGAGAATCCTGAAGACAAGGAACTTACCCAAATCATCATAGCTAAGCACCGCAATGGCCAGACGGCCGAGATCAACATGAGGTTCAAGAGCGAACAGGTCCGCTTCGTGGAGGAGGGCGACACCCTGGAAGCCCATGCCATGGGCATCGGCTCCGCGATGAATGCCGACAACGATTTCGGCCCCAATCAGGAGTTCATGTGATGAGAAGAAGGTTCCCTTTGATAGCGGCGATGCTTTTCGCCATGCTGACGCTTGCTTCTGCACAGACCCCAAGGGATTGTTACCAGCTTCACTCCCTCGACCGCAAGAGCCTTGCCTTCAAGGCGGGGGAAAGGCTTACCTTCCAGGTCCATTACAATTGGGGACCTGTCAATTCCGATGTGGCGAAGGCCTATCTTTCAGTCGATTCCACGGTATTGAACGGGATTCCCTGCTATCATGCCAAGATATTCGGGAAGACTCCCAAGTTCTATGACATGTTCTTCCGCATCAGGGAAGATTTCCAGTCCTGGTTCTCCATGTCGTCCCTTACTCCCATCCTGTTCAAGAGGGATACCAAGGAAGGCGGCTATTACTGTACGAATGAATTCTGGTACGACTGGCATGACCGCGTCATCAACGCAGGCCTGTACAGTTCCAAGCGCGGGACCAGGACGGTCCAGATTCCCCTCGTGAACTGCGTATATGATGTTCCCTCGCTGATTTATGTGCTCAGGAACATAGATTTCAACAAGATAACCGACGGCTCCACCCTTCCCCTGACCTTCGCCATCGATGATGACGTATATACCATCAGGCTCAAGAGGGTAGGGGTTGAAAACAAGAAGGTGAAGGGAATCGGGACGATCAGGTCTGTCAAGTTCTCGGTCGGGGTGGTCGCCGGGGAGGTCTTCGCCTCCGATGACGAGAAGGTGGATATGTGGTTCTCCGATGACGACAACCGTATACTCGTGTGTTTCGAGACCAAAGTCAGGTGGGGGGCCATCGACGGGAGGCTTTGCGCATATGAGAACCTGAACCATCCGTTCTCTTCGTTGATACAGTGACTGTGATGGCAAGGGATGAGATTTCGCATAAAGGCAGGATAGTCGAAGTCGGGCCCGCGGTCACCACGGTGTCCATAGTGTCCGAGTCGGCCTGCGCGGCGTGCCATGCATCGGCGCTGTGTTCCATTTCTGGGATGAAGGAGAAAAAGATCGAGGTTCCGACCGTTCCCGGAGGAGATTTCAAGGCCGGTGATGAGGTGGATGTGATGCTTGCGGCGTCGATGGGGATGAAGGCCGTGGTAATATCGTACGTGTTCCCCCTCATCGTCCTGCTTGCCCTCGTGCTTGCCCTGCCGCATGCCGGGTTGGGGGAAGTCGCCACGGGCCTTTGCGCCATCGCCGGGGCTGCGCTCTACTATTTCGGAGTGTGGCTTTTCAGGGACAGGCTCTCTGGCGGATATGTTTTTTATATAAGGAAAAGACAAGGATAATTAGATAATTACATAATTAAACTCATATTTGATGTCAACGACAATTATCTGGACCATTGCGATCATAAGTGTCCTGGGGATGCTCCTCGCCTGCGTCCTCTGGCTTATCGCCGAGAAGTTCAAGGTGGTGGAGGATCCCAGGATAGATGAGGTGGAGAAGGTCATGCCCGGAGCGAACTGCGGAGGTTGCGGTTTCGCCGGCTGCCGGGCTTTTGCGGAGGCCGCGGTCAAGGCCCCGGACCTGGACAACAACTATTGTCCGGTGGGAGGCAGCGACGTTATGGCCAAGGTGGCTTCCATACTTGGCTACGAGGTCAAGGCGAAAGCTCCGCAGGTAGCTGTGGTACGCTGTAACGGAAGTTGCTCCAACCGTCCCTCAGTAAACGTGTATGACGGAGTGAAATCCTGCAAGGTAAAGGCCTCCCTGTATAGCGGGGACACGGGCTGCGCTTTCGGTTGCCTGGGCTGTGGGGACTGTGTGGCGGCCTGCAAGTTCGGAGCCCTTTCCATGGATCCGGCTACCGGGCTTCCGGTGGTGGATGAAGAGAAGTGTACAGCCTGCGGCTCCTGCGTGAAGGTCTGTCCCAAGCATCTCATTGAATTGAGGAACAAGGGTCCCAGAGGCATGAGGATGTATGTTTCCTGCATGAACCAGGACAAGGGACCTGCAGCGAAGAAGGCCTGCGCCGCCGCCTGCATAGGCTGCGGGATCTGTGCCAAGACCTGCACCCATGACGCCATCGTCATAGAAAACAACGTCGCTTACATAGATTTTACCAAGTGCAAGCTCTGCCGCGAGTGCGAAGCGATGTGCCCTACGGGGGCCATCCATGCCGTGAACTTCCCCAAGCCCCTTGACAAGGAGGCTGTGAAGGCCCGCATCGCCGAGCGTAACAGGAAGGCCCGCGAGGCCGCCGCTGCAGCCGCCGCCCAGGCGGCAGCCCCTGAAACTGCCAAAGAGAACAAGGAGGAGACCAAATGAGCAAGAGAACATTTTCCATCGGCGGAATCCATCCGCATGACAGCAAGATATCAAGGGAGTGCGCCATTGAAACCCTTCCGGTTCCTCCCGTAGTCTACGTATCCGTTTCCCAGCATATAGGCGCCCCGGCGAAACCGGTGGTGGCGGCTGGCGACAAGGTCAAAGCCGGACAGGTGGTGGCCGAACCCGGAGGCTTCGTCTCCGCGTTCATCCATTCCCCGGTATCCGGTACTGTGAAATCCGTTGGACCCCGCAAGGACCTTGCCGGCAACAACCAGAATACCATCGAGATTGCCGTTGAGGGTGACGAGTGGGTCGAGGGTGTGGATCTCTCGCCCGAAATAGTCACTGCGTTCCCTGACGACAACTCCGTGATAATGGACAAGATACGCCAAGGAGGAATCGTTGGCCTCGGTGGAGCGACCTTCCCTACTCAGGTCAAGTTGGCACCTCCTCCTGGAAAGAAGTGTGAGATGCTGATCATCAACGGATGCGAGTGCGAACCTTACCTGACGTGCAACTACCGTTACATGCTGGAAAGGGCTGAGCAGGTGGTTATCGGTACAGCCATCATCAAACAGGTTCTCGGAGTCGACAAGGCTACGATCGCCATCGAGGACAACAAGCCCGAGGATATCGCCCATATGGAAAAAGTGGTCGCCGGACTTGCGGCCTCTTCTGCCAAATATGCCGGGATCTCCGTCATGGCGATGCAGACCAAATACCCTGAAGGCGGAGAAAAGCAGCTGATTGACGCCGTGATGCACCGTCAGGTCCGTTCCGGAGGCCTTCCCATCGACGTGGGCGCGGTCGTGCAGAACGTCGCCACTGCTTTCGCTGTCTATGAGGCGGTGCAGAAAAACAAGCCGCTGGTAAGCAACACCATGACCGTTACCGGAGACTGCCTGCCCGTACAGCATAACTACGAGGTGAGGATAGGCACTCCGATTTCATATATCATAGAAAAGGCCGGAGGCCTTCCAGAGGCTGCTGCAAAGGTGATCAGCGGAGGCCCGATGATGGGAAAGGCTGTTTCCAACCTTGATGCGGCTACTGTCAAGGGGACTTCCGGAATACTCATACTCACCGAGGAGCAGACCCGGCGGGCTCCCGAGACCCACTGCATCCGTTGCGGCAAGTGCTCCGACGCCTGTCCCATGGGTCTTGAGCCGTTCCTCCTCTTCCGTCTCACCAAGGCCGATATGGTCCCTGAACTGGAGGACAATGCCGCCCAGGACTGCATTGAATGTGGATGTTGCCTGTATTCCTGTCCTGCGCACCTGCCGCTGCTGGACATCATCCGTACCGGAAAGCAGCAGGTTATGGGAGTCATACGGGCGAGGGCGGCCGCTGCAAAGGCCGCTGCCGAAGCCGCCAAGGCATCCCAGGTTGCCAAATAACGAAATAACATTGAAAACGATGAATAAATTACTGGTTTCCCCGTCACCCCACTTGCATTCGGACCTTTCTACAAAGCGTCTGATGCGGGATGTCGTGATAGCCTTGCTCCCGGCAATCGCCGTTTCCGTTGTCTTCTACGGATGGAAGGAACTGCTGGTGCTGGCCGTCAGCGTCCTGTCGTGCGTGTGCATAGAGTATCTTATTACCAAGTATATGCTTAAGAGGCCCGGCACCATCGGAGACCTTTCCGCCGTGGTAACAGGTCTTCTGCTGGCGATGAACCTTCCTTCCACTACCCCCTGGTGGGTGGTGTTCATGGGGGCCCTCTTCGCGATAGGAGTTACCAAGATGACCTTCGGCGGTCTCGGCCAGAACGTATTCAACCCTGCCATTGCGGGCCGTGTGTTCCTTCTGGTGTCCTTCCCTACCTATATGACCCGTTGGGAGATGCCCAAGGGACTTTTCGGTGTTGACGCAGTGTCGGGAGCCACCCCTCTCGGAGCCATCAAGGAGGGTCTCCTCCAGGGCGCTTCCGTACCCGACATTATGTCTGCCGGCGGCTATTCATACGGGAGCATGCTTTTCGCCAATCTTGGAGGCTCCGCAGGAGAGATTTCCGCAATCGCCCTTCTCATCGGCTTCGTTTATCTCCTTGTCAGGAAGGTCATTAAACCCCACATCACCCTTTCCATCTGGGGTACCGTGGCTCTCGTCTCATTGATATTCTGGCTCTGCGACCCTTCGAGGTTCACCGATCCCCTGTTCAACCTCCTCACCGGCGGCATGATTCTCGGTTCCTGCTTCATGGCGACCGACTATGTCACATCCCCGATGACTGAAAAAGGAGGAATCCTCTTCGGTGTCGGCATCGGATTCATAACGTTGATGATCAGGTATTTCGGCTCATATCCGGAAGGTATGTCTTTTGCTATCCTGATAATGAACGCTTTCGTTCCCCTTATCAACAACTGGTTCCACCACAAAAAATACGGGAGGGCGTAGCAATGGCTGTACAATCCAATCTCAAGAACATGGTCGTTTGCCTGACCCTTACCTGCCTGGCATGTTCCGCCATCCTCGGCGGAATCTATGCCATGACCAAGGAACCAATCGACCAGACCAATGCGAAGATACTTTCCGATTCCATCAAGGCCGTCCTTCCCGACGGAGGAGAACTTTCCGAGGTGAAGGCTGCCGGAGACCTTGAGTACTATGAATATACGTCGGGCGATGCCGTTAGCGCCTATGCGGTCAAGTCAACCACTTCCGGTTTCGGAGGTCCGCTTACCCTTATGGTAGGCGTCCTTCCCGACGGGACGGTTTACAACACATCCGTCCTTTCGCACACGGAAACTCCAGGACTCGGCGCGAAGTGCACTTCCGACCCTGCATTCATGGAGCAGTGGAAGAATTTCGGCCCTGACAAGATCCTTGCCGTGAAGAAGGACCATGGTGACGTGGATGCCATCACGGCTTCCACCATTACTTCCAGGGCTTACACGGAGGCTGTGAAACAGGCCGTGGATTTCGTTAAATCAATAGCAAAGGAGGCAGGAAATGAATAACAGGCTACAGACTTTCACCCGGGGCCTCGTCAAGGAGAATCCCACTTATGTGCTCCTTCTCGGACTTTGCCCCACCCTGGCCACCACCACTTCGGCCATCAACGGCCTCAGCATGGGTCTGGCAACCCTGTTCGTGCTCGTACTCTCCAACATGGCCATCTCAGCTATCGCGAGGTTCGTTCCAGACAAGGTGCACATTCCGGTGTATATCGTGGTCATCGCTACATTCGTGACCGTGCTGCAGCTGCTTATGCAGGCCTACACGCCGGCCATATACAGCGCCCTGGGCGTGTTCATCCCGCTTATCGTCGTGAACTGCATCGTCCTCGGCCGTGCGGAGGCTTTCGCCAACAAGCATGGAATCCTCGATTCCGCCCTTGACGGATTCGGGGTCGGCGTCGGCTTCATCATTTCACTTACGGTCCTCGGCATGGTCCGCGAAATCCTCGGCACCGGCTCCGTCTTCGGATGGAAGTTCATCACCGGAGACGGGATACTGGCCTTCGTGATGGCTCCCGGCGCATTCCTCTGCCTGGGCTACCTTATGGTTCTGTTCAACAAATATCTGAAGAAGTAAGGCCATGGAATACCTGTTCATAATCATATCGGCGATATTCGTCAACAACATCATGCTGGCCCAGTTCCTGGGCACATGTCCCTTCATCGGGGTTTCCAACAAGCTTTCCACCGCCACCGGAATGTCGATGGCCGTATGCTTCGTTATGACCCTGGCCACCCTGGTGACCTACCTTCTCAACAAGTATCTTCTCCTCCCGTTCGGACTCGATTTCCTTCAGACCATTGCCTTCATCCTCGTGATTGCGGCCCTCGTGCAGATGGTGGAGATCGTACTCAAGAAGGTCAGTCCCTCCCTTTACCAGGCCCTCGGAATTTACCTGCCCCTCATCACCACCAACTGCGCCGTTCTCGGTGTGGCCATCAACGTGGTGACCAAGCAGTTTACCTTCGGCGGAGGCCCTTCCCACATGCTGAACCTGGGAGAGGCGGTGGTATACTCTTTTGCGACCGCGCTCGGATACGGCCTGGCCATGGTGCTCTTCGCCGGACTCCGTGAGCATCTCGCTCTCAATGACGTTCCCAAGGATTTCAGGGGCGTTCCAATCGCTTTCATTACGATCGGCATCCTCGCCCTTGCGTTCATGGGATTCTCTGGAATCGTATAGAAAATCAGGAACAATGAAAAAGTTACTTATCATCCTGGCTTTGGCCATTGGCTTCACATCAGTCGCTTCTGCCCAGTCCAGGGCTGTCGGAGCCCGTTTGGGATATGGCGTGGAACTCAGTTATCAGCACTATCTGGCTCCCGATATCTTCCTCGAGGCGGACCTCGGTCTTGACCTTATAGGCAAGGGTGGCTTCAAGGCCACCGCCATCTACGATTGGGAACTGGCCCATCCTGACTGGACGGACCAGGGAGAGTGGACGGTTTATGCCGGTCCAGGAGCTGCCCTCGGTGTCGTGAGCAATGGCAGCGGCAAGGACACAGGCTTCTTTCTTGGCATCTGCGGACAACTCGGTGTTGAATACACCTTTACCTTCCCGCTTGCCATTTCCCTTGACATCAGGCCCCAGTTGGGTTATCATTTCGGTGACGGGGTTGCCTACACCGGAGGACTCTTCGGTTTCATCCCGACCCTAGGCGTCAGATACAGGTTCTGATCTCCGTCTCTGCACAGTTCCGGCACCGGCATAAGCGAGCATTCCGGCCTGGAAAACCGGCAAACTACGGCCGGAAGCAGGTATGATTGCCGTTTTGGCCGGATAAACACACAATTCACGGCTGATAATGGCTTAGCGAGCCGCTTTTGATAACAAATAAGCCGCGATTGTGGCCGACCAGAAAACCACGAAGCACGAAGACTAGTTCCATGACCACCTGCATTGCGTGGGGACGTGCTCCGTGAGGCAAAATGGACGCTTAGAGCACATCGTTCTCTACTGTGCCGCTCCCTGTGGCATGGCACTGTTCTCCGTGAATTGCGCCCTTGGGTTATCCTCGCCCTGTCAAGGAGAACTGTTTTCCAGCCCAGCAATAACAACAGGCGCAATATTCCCGAGCAACTTCTTGCAATTCGGTTGTCTATTTCAAAGGAAAAAACTAACTTTGAAACGATTCAGACTGTAACTGTAATGAAAAACGGTAGTTCCTCTGATCGAGTGGATTATCTCGGTGGAGCGACGTTTTTGACTAATGAGAGCTCCAGATACGACGGCCAGGGAATTACAATTGGGAATTTCATTAACATCGATATTCATAATACTATTGAATCCGATTGCTTTGATGATTATGTGACTACCAATCCTTTATATATGCATGAATATGGACACACTATAGACGGGAGAAAACATGGACCGTCTTATTTGTTTGCAGTAGGCATACCAAGCCTGATAAGTGCAAAAAAAGCGAAGACGGTAGAGTTTTTTAATTATACAGATACGCATGATTACAAAGAGTATGAAGTTCGAGCTAACAGAAAAGCGGAAATCTATTTCTGGAATCATTATGGAGTCTTGTGGGATTCGTTTAGGGCAAAGTATCCAACAGAATATAATCTTTTTAAAAAATGAAGACGATAATTAGGCTCTTTTCTATATTAATACTCGCAACATTGTTGATTGGTTCTGGTTGTGATTACTGGACTGTAATCGACATGAGAAACAACTCTAATAATATTATTGCCTGCTATTTTGGTGCGTATCATAGCAGTTTTCCTGATACTCTCCTTCAAAATACTCCAGTATTGGAGCATCTAACGGAACATATTAGTGGTAAGTCCATGGTGGCGTCCACGCGTTGGCGGGATTTTTCAATTTTTTTTAAAGTAGTAAAAAATGGGTTGTTATCGGTGTATGTTTTTGATCAAGAAGAATTAGACAGTCTTGGCTGGGAAGGAATCAGTTCCCAGAACAAATACCTCGTCCGGTATGATTTGACGGAAAGCGATTTGAACCGCCTGAAAGGGACCCTTTCATTTCCTCCGTCAGTGGATATGAAAAATGTAAAGATGTGGCCGCGGTACGAGGAAGTTATTCGCCCTTACGAACGGCCATCAAGACACAGTCCCGTCACCGGCGACACTCACCGGTAACGGTTCCCCGACCATAGGGCTCGCTTATGCCCCATGCTGTATCGATTTTGTCCCGGCACCGGCAACGCTCCCAGAATACACGGCCTCCCGGCTGCAATGCTCGCTTATGCCGGTGCCGGGACTGTTGGGTGTGACAGTGACAAAGCCTCCTGTCGGAAATCTGCCGGCAGGAGGCTTTGTCTTTGATCGGGGGAGCTTAGAGCACCGCTACGGTCTGGAGGGTGTTGTAGAGAATGTATACGGCCTCTGAGAAGGAGCCGTCGGAGAATGTGTCGGTAAAGCTCTTGCCGGGGGTAGCTACCTCTATAGAAACGACGTTGCCGCGGATAATCTTCTTGATCTGTTCTGCGTCAGGATAGCATAAGAGCACGCCTTCAGCATCCCTTTCTTCCTTGAGCCTGACGGTGCTTCCGTCCGCAAGGGTGAGGATTACCGGGGTCTCGAAAGCGATCACCCCTGTCTTCTTGTCCTTTATGGCAATGTTGAAATCATAGCCCTCTTCGTGGGTCTCCTTGTAGTACATGTAGGTCATGGACATTACGTATGAAGCGGAAGCTCCCTTCACGTCCATGTTCTTGGTAATGACCGTAAGGCTGTTCCTCTGGTTGGAATAGGCCCCTATCCAGTCGCCGAGCTCTTCTTTCTCAGGCTTTTCGGACTTGATGGCGTAATAGAGGTCCTTAACCGCCTTTCCGAATTCGTCCTTGGAGTAATTGGTGCTGATATAGTCGTCAGGCTCGAAACTGAAGGCGAGGTCCGTGTTCTTCACGCCTGATGCGATCTTCTGGACGGCACCTTCCTCGAGAAGGTACTGGACCTTGTTCCAGTAGATGGGTTTGCCGTCAGGGCCGGGGAAAGCCCTCTTGTCCGTAGTCTCAGTGTAGATCTGCTTTGCGTTGATGATCTTTCCGTCGGTAGCCGTGGCCGAGAAGGGTACGCCCTTGGGCGCGTTCTTCGAAACCGGGGAGATGTAGTTCAACTCCAGCATGTAGGCGCTGGTGCTGTCCGGGAAGCCAATGTATTCGAGACTGGTCATGAAGGGATGCTTGTCTCCGGCATCGACCAGTATCCTTTCCGTGCGGATATGGTTGTATCCGTTGTATTTATAGTTGCTGCGGATGAGGTCCTGCGACATTACGGGGAGGCAGAAGGCTGCGGCCGCCACCGCCAGTAAGGTTTTTCTGATAACGTCCATAAATGTGGTTTTTTGTTTGAACACGCAAATATACTGAAAAATACGTGCCGTGGGAGAAAGATTTTTAGCTATCTTTGCCTTTGACCAAAATAATAAACACTAAAACCACGTCATTCATGACATTTTCCATGATTATCCAGCTCCTGATCGTACTGGCCGCCCTGTATGTGGGCTCAAGGTACGGGAGCCTCGCCCTCGGCGCAATTTCCGGCATCGGCCTTGCGATCCTTGTCTTCGGTTTCGGTCTCAAGCCCGGCACTCCTCCTACGGATGTAATCTATATCATTATTGCCGCCGTTACCTGCGCCGGTACGCTCCAGGCCTCAGGTGGCATGGACTGGATGATCCAGATTGCGGAGAAGATGTTGCGGAAGCATCCCGAGCACATAACCTTCCTGGCCCCCCTTACCACCTTCTTCCTTACCGTTCTCGTAGGTACCGGCCATGTGGTCTATACTATCATGCCGATTATCTGCGACATCGCCCTTAAGAAGGGCATACGTCCCGAAAGGCCCTGCGGAGTGGCTTCCATAGCCTCCCAGGTCGGTATAACCTGCTCTCCCATCGCAGCGGCTGTCGTCGGATTCGTAACAATCTCCAATGCAAACGGATACATGGTTTCCATCCCCCAGGTGCTGATGGTAACCCTTCCCGCATGCATCATCGGCCTCATGTTCGCCGCCGCGGCATCCTACCGCAGGGGCAAGGACCTCGACAAGGACCCCGCCTTCCAGGCGAGGCTTGCCGATCCCGAACAGAGGGCCTTCATCTACGGCGGTTCGGCGACAACTCTCGACAAGGTGATCACCAAGCCAGCGAAAGCGTCCGTTTATGTTTTCCTGACAGCCCTTCTGGTTATCGTAGGATTCGCTTTCTGCCAGATGATCCATGTTGACAGGAACGGGGAAAGCGTAGCCCTCGCCACAGCCATGGGCATCCCCAAGATGAATCTCATCATCCAGATAATCATGCTCACTGCTGCCGCCATCAACATCATGTTCTGCAAGGCGGAGCCCAAAAAGGCTGTTGCAGGAGCCGTGTGGCAGTCAGGAATGGTTGCAGTTGTCGCTATCTTCGGCATCGCCTGGCTGGCCGACACCTATTTCGCCAATTATCTCGAGGAAATGAAGGGAATGCTGATGGGAATCGTGGAGAAATGGCCATGGGCCATCGCATTTGTCTTCTTCCTGGTCTCTGTGCTTATCAATTCCCAGGGAGCGGTGGTCGTCGCAATGCTGCCGCTGGCCTATTCCCTCGGAATCGCCGGTCCGGTCCTTCTCGGAGTACTGCCTAGCGTGTACGGGTATTTCTTCATCCCCAACTATCCTTCCGATATCGCTACCGTGAATTTCGACCGTTCAGGTACCACAGTGATCGGAAAATACCTGCTTAACCACAGTTTCATGATGCCGGGCCTGATCAGTGTAATCGTCGCCACCGTCGTGGGCTATCTTATCACGATGGTTCTCTTCCCCGGATTCTTCGCCTCGTTCGCGGCGTAATTCCGGGTATTTGCAGGAACTTTTTACAGGGGCCGTCCGGTTGGGCGGCTCCTAGTATTTTATGCCCATGTTGTAGAGGATGAAGGAGTAGATGTCGGCCTGCTCCTCGAGGCGCTTGGACATCGGTTTCCCGCCGCCGTGTCCGGCCTTGGTGTCGATGCGGATGAGGCAGGGGGCGTCTCCGGCCTGGCATTCCTGGAGGGTCGCGGCGAACTTGAATGAGTGTGCCGGGACTACGCGGTCGTCATGGTCGGCTGTGGTCACGAGGGTTGCGGGATACTTCGTTCCAGGCCTGAGGTTGTGGAGGGGTGAGTATCCCAGAAGGTAGTTGAACATTTCGGGGCTGTCTTCGCTGGTGCCGTAGTCTCCGGCCCAGTTCCAGCCGATGGTGAACTTGTGGTAGCGGAGCATGTCCATGACACCCACCTGAGGGATCGCCACTCCGAAAAGGTCGGGTCTCTGTGTCATGCAGGCGCCCACGAGGAGTCCGCCGTTGCTGCCTCCTACGATGGCCAGGTGCTGAGTGTCGGTGTACTTGTTCGCAATCAGCCATTCTGCGGCTCCGATGAAGTCGTCGAAGACGTTCTGCTTGTTCAGTTTTGTGCCGGCCAGATGCCATTCTTCACCGTATTCGCTGCCGCCCCGGAGGTTTACCTGGGCATAGATGCCCCCTTTCTCGAGGAAGGGTATCCTCGTGGCCGAGAATCCGGGGTTGAGGGCGATGTTGAATCCGCCGTAGCCGTACAGGTAAACGGGATTCTTGCCGTTAAGTTTCAATCCTTTGCGATAAGTGAGGAACATCGGGATGCTGGTGCCGTCCTTGCTGGGGAAGAACACCTGGACGCTTTCATATGCGTTGGGATTGAAGTTGACCTTTGGAGAGTCGTAAAGGGTACTGGCCCCGCTTTCTATGTCGTAACTGTAGATGGTGGAGGGTACGGTGAAGGAAGTGAAGGTATAATAGCATTCCGGATGGCCCTTCCTGCATGAGAAGCCGGCGGAACCGACCGAGGGGAGCTTGATTTCTGAAAGCCTGTTTCCTTCATAGTCATAGATATAGCTGTGGGTGCAGGCGTCTTTCATGAAGGAAATGATGAGTTTGTCGGCGACCGGAGCGATGCCTTCGATGACATTTTCCTGTTCGGGGAGGACTTCCTTCCAGTTCCGGATGCCGGGGCGGGAAAGGTCGGCTGCCATTATCCTGTATTTAGGAGCTCCGAAGTTGGTCAGGATGTAGATGGTGCTGCCCTGTTCCGCGATGGGGGAGTAGTTGTAGGAATAATCCGAAACCATCTGCATAAACTGGGAGTCAGGGCTCGTGAGATCCTTGACATAGAGGAGATTCCCGGTTCCCATGCCATCCTCGTAGAGGTACATTATCTTCTCGTCTTCGCTTACGTCGACGATGTAGAACCTCTGGGGATACATCGGATTCTGGAAGAAGAGCCTGTCTTCCGACTGCGGGGTGCCGATCTTGTGGTAATACACCTTGTGGCCTTCGTTGACATTGGTGAATTCGCGGCCTCCCGTCGGGGCGTCGTAGGCACTGTAGTAGAAGCCGTCTCCCCTCCATGAGGCACCACTGAATTTTGCCCACTCGATATGGTCGGGAAGAAGTTTTCCGGTGGCGGTCTCCATCACGTAGAATTCCCTCCAGTCGCTTCCGCTGCGGGAAATCGAGTAAGCCATGTATTTTTCGTCATTGGAGAAATAGATGCCGTTGAGGGCGACGGTCCCGTCCTCCGAGAGCGCGTTCGGGTCGAGGAAAACCCTTGGCTCGGCATTTTCGGAATCCTTCACGTAGAGGACGCTCTGGTTCTGAAGCCCCGAGTTCTTGTAGAAGAAAATCTTCCCGGCCCTTTTGAACGGGGCGGAAAGTTTCTCATAATCTGAAACCTCATTCAGCCGTTTCAGCATCCTGTCCCTGAATTTAATCTTGCTGAAATATTTGGAAGTCACGGCATTCTCAGTTTCGACCCAGGCCTTGGTAGCCGGAGCGTTCTCGTCTTCCAGCCATCTGTAGGGGTCAGACACCTTCGTTCCGAAGTATTCATCCTGCGTACCGTCTTTCTCCGCCAGGGGGTATTTTATCTGAGCCCCGGCCACAACAGTCATCGTTGCCATACCTATAACCAATAATAACCTTTTCATGATTTCTTTGTTTTTGTAAAGATAATACTTTTTCCACAACAAAAAAGAGGACGGCCCGTATGGACCGCCCTCCTGGAAATCGGAAGTTCCCTGGCTTATTCGGCTTTGCCGTTTGAACCGAGGACGTCGATGATCTTATGCATGTACAACTTCTTCATCTCGTCACGAGCGGGGCCGAGGTACTTGCGGGGATCGAACTCGCCGGGCTTGTCGTTGAAGACCTTGCGGATTGCCGCGGTCATCGCGAGACGGCTGTCGGAGTCGATGTTGATCTTGCAGACGGCGCTGCGGGAAGCCTCGCGGAGCTGCTCTTCGGGAATACCTACCGCGTCGGGGAGGTTACCGCCGTTGGCGTTGATGATGTCAACGTACTCCTGGGGAACGCTGGAGGAACCGTGGAGGACGATGGGGAAGCCGGGAAGCTTCTTCTCAATCTCATGAAGGACGTTGAAAGCGAGCGGGGGAGGAACCAGGCGGCCGGTCTTGGGGTCGCGGGTGCACTGCTCGGGGCGGAACTTGTATGCGCCGTGGCTGGTACCTACGGAGATGGCGAGGGAGTCGCAGCCTGTGCGCTTGCTGAAGTCGATAACCTCTTCAGGACGGGTATAGTGGGATTCCTCGGCGGAAACCTCATCCTCGACACCTGCGAGAACGCCGAGCTCGGCTTCTACGGTGACATCATACTGGTGGGCATAGTCGGCGACCTTCTTGGAGAGGGCGATATTCTCCTCGTAGGGCTTGCTGGAGGCGTCGATCATGACGGAAGAGAATCCCATGTCAACGCAGCTCTTGCAGAGTTCGAAGCTGTCGCCGTGGTCAAGATGGAGGCAGATCTGGGGGTGCTCCCATCCGAGTTCCTTTGCATACTCGACTGCACCCTGCGCCATGTAGCGGAGGAGGGTCTGGTTGGCGTAGTTGCGGGCTCCCTTGCTTACCTGGAGGATGACGGGAGACTTGGTCTCGGCAGCGGCCTGGATGATGGCCTGGAGCTGCTCCATGTTGTTGAAATTGAATGCGGGGATTGCATAACCGCCCTTGACGGCCTTTGCAAACATTTCCCTCGTGTTGACGAGGCCCAGTTCTTTGTAAGAAACCATTTATCTAAAATTTTAAAGAAATTTCATCCCGCAAATTTAATCATTTTCCCGATAAGTGATAACACTTAATTTTAATTATCTTTGCATCTGTTTCCAAACCATATGAATAATGGGTAACAAAGTCCTGATTTTCTCCGCTCCGTCGGGTTCCGGAAAAAGCACCATAGTGAACCATATCCTTGACCTCCATCCCGAGGTCGAGTTCTCCGTTTCTGCAACATCGCGTCCACCCAGGGGACAGGAAAAGAACGGTGTTGAGTATTGGTTCCTCACGGAGGAAGAGTTCCGTGCCAAGGTCGCGGCCGACGAATTCGTCGAGCATGAGGAAGTCTATCCTGGACGTTTCTACGGAACGCTTAAATCCGAGGTGGAACGCATCTGGAACAAAGGCAACGTGATCATTTTCGACGTTGACGTGAAGGGCGGAGTGAACCTGAAGAATTATTTCGGCGACCAGGCCCTGTCCGTGTTCATCCAGGCGCCTTCGGTGGAAGTCCTCCGCCAGAGGCTGGTCAAACGTGGCACGGATTCCGCCGAGGAGATAGAAAAGAGGGTAGGGAAGGCCGCCGAGGAAATGGAGTATGCACCGCTGTTCGACCATGTGCTTGTCAATGATGACCTCTCCGCAGCTTTTGCGGAGGCCGAAGAGGTTGTGGATGAATTCCTTTCAAAATGAAAGTAGCAGTCTATTCCGGATCTTTCAATCCCCTGCACAGGGGGCATCAATCCATCATGGAATATCTTACCCGGGATGGACTCTTTGACATAGTATATCTGGTAGTTTCTCCAAAGAATCCGTTGAAGGAAGGGATCGATGCCGATTCGGGAAGGGCCAGGTTCGATGCTGCCGTCGACGCCGTTGCCCGCCATCCCGGGCTTAAGGTGTCCGTGGATGACATTGAACTCGGCATGGAGGCCCCCCAATATACCATCAGGACCCTTGACGCATTGGAAGAGAGGGAGCCGGAAAACAGTTTCACCCTGGTTATCGGTGCCGACAACCTCGCCCTTATCCGGCGGTGGCGGTCCTACAGACGGATATTGACGGAATACGGCGCAGTTGTCTATCCGCGTGAAGGATATGATATGGAAGCCTTAAGGGACGACCTCCTCGCAGAGTGCCGCCGCGCGCACCGTAAGTTATACAGGATAACCCTCCTGGACGCACCCCGGGTGGACATTTCCTCGACGGAAATCCGCGAAGGCCTCGCCTCCGGCCGCGACATGTCGGAGTGGCTGATGTAACTTTTGTCCGGTTGTTCGGGCATATCGTTTTGAACTAATTATCTGTTGACCAATGCATATCGAAACAGAAAGGAAATTCCTGGTCAGGAACGCTGCCTATAAGGAAGCGGCGGTTGGGAGCCATCATCTTGTCCAGGCATATATAGCGCACGAGAACGGACGTACGGTGAGGGTGAGGATTGCGGACGACAAGGGCATCCTTACCATCAAGGGGCCGAGCCTGGACGGCATCAGCCGCAAGGAGTGGGAAATGGAAATCCCCCTTCAGGATGCGTCCGACCTTATGGGGCTTTGCCAGAAAGGGAGCATCGACAAGACCAGATGGATCGTGCCGACCGGAAACGGACGGTTTTTCGAGGTGGATGAGTTCCACGGGGAAAACGAAGGCCTTGTCGTCGCCGAGATTGAGCTCGGAAGCGAGGAAGAAACTTTTTCCAGGCCGGAGTGGCTCGGGGAGGAGGTGA
>Ga0256405_10006357_pt1 | contig 19016 bp, 14 predicted proteins | sample RumenRJG_02DNA_FD_189096 | JGI IMG/M metagenome (GOLD analysis project Ga0256405, IMG submission 189096) | Bovine rumen microbial communities from Lethbridge, Alberta, Canada - RJG_02 | ecosystem: Host-associated > Mammals > Digestive system > Stomach > Rumen | place: Canada: Alberta... | reverse complement strand
ATATTTTCCGTCATCTTGCACATAAATCTCTTGACATACGACAGTATGCCTGCAAGATTTCTATACAATCTGACGAAAAATCTGTCGGCGCATCTTTAGCACAATCTCTGTGCGGTGTTGCCTTAATTCAGGAATTCCAAAGTATGAAAATCCAAAATCAGTATATATAAAATCCCATCTTTCTATATCATACCAGTTATAATTATAATCAAATAAGCGTATTGAGCTAATATTTGTGATAGTATAATTATAACATGATATCTGCTGAAACGCAGCGTCTTTTGTTGAATATATTGCGAATAATCAAGCTATATATACAAATCGTAATTATGTTGATTAAAACTAACTTAATATATTGAAATGGTAATAGACATCTCAAATCTATAATAATTATATTGAATTTAAGAATGTAAATTTTTTGAGATGACATATTTTTTATTGAAATTTTGGTTGTAATATGATATAATCTATATAAAAAGTATATTATTTATTGTTGCTATCAACTAAATTTGTTGCGATAATGATTTTTGATATAGTGACAGCGAAGAATTAAACAATAAGTCTTTCTAATGTTTCAACTGAGAGCTTTGGCGCGTTCTGCTGCAATGAACTTCCGTAAAATATATCACATTGACTGTACGAAGTATTGAAAATTTTTTAGCTCCCTGATTTAAGGATATGACCTGCGTGGAGAAGGGGACAGGATCTTTTGTAATGAATTATTTTCAGAAAGGATATGATCGAGTGAAGGAAAATCTTTATAAGCAGCTTTGCGAGGATTATGAAAAACGGGGACTGTGGAAGCTTTATACCCATAGTGAAAAGCTGCGGAAATGTGCGAAAAAATACGGAGAGCGCATCGCTCTCATAGACGGTCAGGAGGAGATAAGCTATAATGAGCTCGTCAGGCGAAGTGATGCAATGGCGGCGTATTTCTTGTTGAAAGGCTTCGTAAAGGGAGACAGGATAGTTATTCAGCATATCAACTGTATCAGTTTTGCTGTAATGTGTTTTGGAATGTTCAGGATAGGTGTCATACCGGTTCTTGCTATGCCGTCCCACCGTGAGAAAGAAGTGGGCGGGATAATCAGTATATCAGGCGCATCAGGATATATCGTTATACGCTCGTATCATGGCATGGAGTACACGGCTTTAGCTGATAAAATGCAGGAACTTCACCCTGACCTGAAAATAATGTTTGCTGACGATCTTGAAGCAGTCGATCTTTCGGAGTATACACTTGATGAAGAGAGTTTCGTGAAACCTAATAACCGCGATACTGCTATAATAGTACTTTCGGGCGGTTCAACAGGTATCCCGAAGCTTATTGCGCGTACACATTCCGATTATCTCCATTCTCAGAAATACTGCGCTTTATCATGCGGTATGAATGAGGAGAGCGTAAGCCTTATCGCTATGCCTGTCACACATAACTGGAATCTGTGCGGTCCGGGACTTTTCGGTTCAATTTTTTCAGGAGCTCTTACGATACTAAGCCGTAACGGAAGTGCAGATGAGATACTTGATTATATCGAACGCTATCATGTAACTACAGTTGCGCTTGTGCCGTCATTGGTCAGTGCCTGTCTGGATATACTTGAATTTGTCGGAGATATAGATGTATCGTCACTGAAAATGATACAGATAGGAGGTGCACTGTGTTCTTCGCAGCTCGGTGAACGTGCAATGCAGGGCTTTGACTGTGTTATTTCCCAGATATACGGCATGGGCGAGGGATTTGTATGTGCCACATATCCTGAGGATTCACGCGAACAGATACTTTATACACAGGGAAGACCTATTTCTCCGGGAGATATCCTTAAGATAGTTGACGAAAATGATAACGAAGTCCCCGTTGGCGAGGCAGGAGAGATAATTGCCAGAGGTCCGTCGGTCGTGACGGAATATTATGGCGCACCTGAACTGACGGCTGCATACTTTACCGAAGACGGTTTTTATCGTACAGGCGACAAGGGTATGATACGTCCCGAGGACGGCTATATCCGTATCCTCGGACGCACCCGTGAGCAGATCAACCGCCTCGGCGAAAAGATCATGCCGTCGGAGATTGAGGAATATCTTGCGGATTATCCTGATGCTGAGACTGTCTGCGTAACTCCCGCAGATGACCTCGAACTTGGACAGCGTATATGCCTTTTCATCAAGCCCCGTGACGGCGCAGACAGGTCACAGTTCACCTTGCAGAGTATCCGCAGCTATCTTGCTGAGCGTCAGGTGGCAACCTTCAAAATGCCCGATCAGCTTGTGATAGTGGGAGAAATGCCACTTACAAAGGTCGGAAAGCTCGACCGAAAAAAAATGCGTGAGCTCGCCGAGAAAGGCGGGATATAATGCAGAATGGCAAATGGTTCATTACCCACATGGAGACACAGGAGCAAAAAACACGGCTGATCGCGTTCCACCATGCAGGAGGGAGTGCTTCGGCGTTCAGATGCTGGCAAAAGCATATCAGCAGTGATATCGCCATATGTCCTGCTATACTTCCTTCCCATGACAGCAGAGTGTCGGAATCGTATCCCGATTCCATACAGACTCTTGCCGAGACACTGGTAACGGAAAATGAGGAGTTTCTTTCCGAGAAAAGACTGGTTATATACGGACACAGCATGGGCGCTGTGCTCGCCTTTGAAACAGCTGCGGCTGCGCAGCGTCATGGAATAGTGCCCTATGCGCTCATCGTGTCAGGCGAAACAGCTCCTAAGGACACTGTGCTGAAAAAAGAGAGCAGGAATATGAACGAACAGGAATTTATAGAGCTTTTACGCGATTATGCGGGAATGGATACAGATCTGCTTGAAAATAAGGAGTTTATGAAGTATTATTACCCTATAGTTCGCGGAGATTTTATATTCTATGAATCCTATGTCCCTGATGAGCCGTTTCAGCTGCAATGTCCGATATGCGTGATAAACGGAAGGGAAGACAAGCATATCTCCATGGAGCGTATCGAAGACTGGAAATACTATTCTTCTGTAAAAACAGACTGTATCCTTACAGAGGGCGGGCATTTTTTCTCATTTGAACGTCCTGAGGAAATATGCGGTATCATAAATGAATATTTAAGTAAGGGGATCAATCATGAATAAGGATAAAATAAAAAAACTGTTAGAGGAAAATACAACTATCGGAGAAGTGACGGATACTTCTGCCAGCCTTATCGAATTGGGACTTAGTTCGCTGAGTATGATGAAGTTCGTGTATGTGTTGCGTAAGGAAGGAGTTAAGGTGAGCTTTGCAGATCTTATCTCTGATCCGAGGATAGATGCATGGGCTGTGCTCACAGGTGATGCCGAAGCCGAAGAAGCATCTTCTGTTCCCGCGAAGGCTCCTGCCGAGAGACAAAAGGTATTCGATATGACCGATCTACAGTATGCGTACTGGATAGGAAGTGACCCGCGTGAACCTCTTGGCGGTGTGAGCTGCCATGCATATGTGGAGCTGGACGGCAGCGGTATCGACTGCGAACGGCTGAGAAACGCATACAAGGCATTGTTCGGGTATCACCCGATGCTGCGCACCCGTGTTACAGCAGACGGCAGATTTGAAGAAATGGAGCAGCCGTATTCAACAGTAATTGAGATACGTGATTTGACGGGAGCATCAGAGCGCGAGCTGGAAGAGCAGCTGCTCACCATACGTTCTCAGACAGCACAGCGCCGCATGGATTCTGCAAGGGGAGAATCCATGAGATTATCGGTATCGCTGCTCCCAGAAGGCAAAACAAGGCTGCATTTTGAGCTTGATCTGATATTTGCAGATGTTCTCAGTTTCAGCATTATACTCGATGATCTCACAAAGCTCTATACAGGCAGCGGAAAGCCGACAGCATCTCCTGAGTGGAGCTTCGGCAGCTATCAGGCTGAACGCAAAGAAAGAAAACGCATTGAGATAGAAACTGCAAAAGCATACTGGAATGACAGGCTGGATACACTGCCGAGCCGTCCAGAACTGCCGATGCGTCAGGCAGTGGAGCAGATAGGCAGAGCAACTTACCGCAGACTGGCATATAACGTTCCCGAGAACGTCTGGGACGGCCTTAACGCAGCTGCCCGCGCAAATAATACGACAATTGCCATGGCCCTGCTTGCAGCATATTCAGCTGTAATCGAGAGATACAGCGAGAATTCACGCTTTCTTATAAATATCCCTGTTTTTGACCGCGATATAGACGAAGGAGTAGAGGATGTCGTTTCGGACTTCACTAATCTTATGCTTCTGGAAACGGAAGTCAGGGAAAAGGATACCTTCAAGGATATAGTTCAGACTGTGGAGAAGCGCTTCCGCACTGATATACAGTATGCATCGTACAGCGGTGTGCAGGTGCAGAGAGATCTTGCAAAAAAACGTGATAACGCAAGGTTTATGGCTCCGTTGGTATTCTCGTATATGATCGGCACTGAGCTGATGAGCCATGAATGTACGGAGAGCTTCGGACAGCTCCATTATATGATAACGCAGACTCCGCAGGTCTGGATAGATTTCCAGATAGTTGAATGCGATGGAAAGATACTTATGTCATGGGACGTGGCTGATGAAGTATTTCCTGAAGGTTTGGCAGATTCTATGTTTGATGCTCTTGTTGAGCTTACCGAAAAGATAGCAGGAGACAATGACTGGGGATTCATTCCCGATGCAGTTTGTAAGCATGAGCGGATACTGTTCGCGGATAATATGAAGGAATGTACGGCAAAGGAACGCTGCTGCCTTACAGACGGTATAGCTTCCCATGCTGCGGATACTCCTGATAAGGTGGCTCTTATAGATACTGTGACAGGCGAGGAGGTCACATACGGTGAGCTGTGGACAGAGGTCGGAAAGATAGCTGCGTTGCTGGAAAATAATGGAGTGCAGAGAGGTGATCATGTAGGATTCACCCTTCCTCGCGGAATAAGTCAGGTCGTCACAGCTGTTGCGATAGCTGCCTATGGAGCTTGTTATGTTCCTGTGGCAGAGGGACTTCCATTCCAGCGAAGAGAGCACGTCCGCACACAGATGAAAGTCGATTACCTCATTACCAATGAGGAACTGCTTCGTGATATGGAGGTATCGGATCAGCAGAAAATAATGCTCCTCAGTGATGCCGCAGAGCTTGTATCTTCGGAGCTCCCGAAGGATATTGATCCTGATGCGTCGGCTTATATCATACTTACTTCGGGAACAACGGGAGAGCCGAAGGGCGTTGAGGTATCTCACGCTTCTGCATGGAATACTATACGTGATGTCAATGCACGTATCAGCGCAAACAGTGAGGACAGTGTCCTTGCTCTTGCTTCGATAGATTTCGACCTGTCGGTATATAATATTTTCGGTGTGCTAGGTGTGGGCGGAAAACTCTTGCTTCTTCACGACGATGAGGTAAAGGACGCATTCTTCTGGTGCGATGTTATTGAGAAATACCGTCCGACTCTATGGAATACCGTTCCTGCATTTCTGAATATGCTCCTTATCGCAGCTGAATCTCAGAAAAAGCAGCTGCCTTTACGTGCAGTTATGCTGTCAGGAGACTGGATAGGACTTGACCTGCCTCAGAGGCTTGCTGCCTGTACCGAGAATTGTCGTTTCATTTCCATGGGCGGTGCTACCGAGGGCGCGATATGGTCTAACTGGTATGAGGTCTGCGGACCTATTCCCGAGGAATGGGCATCTATCCCATACGGCAGGGCACTTGATGCACAGACTTACCGCGTGGTCGATTCCTTCGGACGTGACTGTCCGCATTGGTGCGCAGGAGAGCTCTGGATAGGCGGAGCAGGTGTTGCAAAGGGATATTGCGGCGATGCAGCGCTGACAGAGCAGAAGTTCCCTGTTATAGACGGAAGACGCTGGTATCGCACAGGCGATTTCGGCAGATTCATGGGCGATGACAATATTGAATTTCTCGGAAGACGTGACAGTCAGGTCAAAATACGCGGTTTCCGTGTCGAACTGTCCGAGATAGAGACTACGATGACACGTATTGACGGGATTTCGGCTGCAGCGGCGATCGTTTCCGAGCAGGGCTCGCTTCTGGCGTTCTATTCAGGAAAAGCTCCTGTTTCAGAGCAGCTTATCTATGACAGTTTGCACAAGGCTCTGCCCGAGTATATGATACCTGTGAATATCAGTTATCTTGAAGCTCTTCCCGTAACAGGAAACGGCAAGATAAACCGCAGGGCGCTTCTTGAATTATGTGACAAGGAACAGGAGGATACGTCGGTACAGGAGGAGTATCTTTCAGATGATGAAAGAGCTTTCCTCGAAAAGGTGCGTGAACTGATAGGCGATACACAGGTATTTATGGAAGACGGTTTTATCGCTTCGGGAGGAGACTCAATCTCCGCTATGAAGCTTGCAGCATGGCTTAATGACATTTATACCGTCGAACTGTCAATATATGATATTCTTAATGCACCAAGTCTTTCGGACTTGTATAACTCAATTACAGAAAGGAAGTATACTATGCAGATACTTGAAGAGAATTTGTTCCGCGATGAGAACGGACGTACACGCTATCCCGTAGGAAATGTTTCCAATGTAATGCTAAACGGTATCACTTCATATGATAATACTACCATAGACGGGTTCTTTATTATCATGTCATTCTGCCTGCGTATTCAGGGAAAACTACAGCTGGATCGTCTGGAGCAGGGCATACAGAAGATATACAATGAAGAAATGTCTATGCGTATGGTATTTGAAAAGGACGACAGCGTACCTGAGGGATATTGCTGCAAGTTCCTGAATTATTATCCGTATAAGCTGGAGATACGCCGACCGCACGGTGAAACAGCAGATGAACGTTACGAGAATACCAAGACTGAGCTCAATAATATTATCCTTACAAAGCCTGATGTTGAGCACGATATCGCAGGACATTTCTATGTGTACGAGCTCGATGAAAAGGATCATGTGGTAGCACTGCTCATAAATCATGCTGCTTCAGACGGACAGTCGCTGTCAATACTTTCGGGCAAGGTCATGGAAGCTTGCTTCGGTATAGAACAGAAGATGCCGAAGGGAGCTCCGCTCAATGAGTATCTTTCACAGCTCGATGAGCACCGTCACTCAAATAAGGACGGCATAGACAAGGATTACTGGAAAAAGGCTATGTCAGGCTATCAGCCTATGCCGCGCAAACCGAAGAGTTCATTCGATAAGCCCTTCACAAGAAATGATATATATATCCGTATCCCTTCGGCAAAGCTCCATGCTTTTTGCCGCAAGCGCAATGTAACGGTCGTAAGCTGTCTGATGTGGGCTGCGCACTATGCAGTTGCAGAGATGTACCACACCCGTGATACGGCAATAAGCTTTACATCTGCTGCAAGAAGTGAACTGAAGTACATGACCACTACCGGTCCGCTCATACAGATAATGCCTAATCGTATCCACTTCCATAAGTGGCAGACTGTTGCTCAGTCAGTGGCTCATGTTATGAAGCGAATGGAGGAGAATGTTTCTCACGAGAAGACCTCCTTCACAAATACAGGTTCAGGAAACTTTGTACTGTCATACATGGATTACAGAATGCTCCCCATATCAGGTGAAAATTTCGGCACGGAGATGGAGCTTAAATTCCTTCCGGGATACAGACTTACATGGTGGACGCCAACATTTGAAGTAAACAATATTGAAGATACCTTTGCATTTATTCTTGCAATAGAGACAAAAACAGATCTTGTTCTTTCGCTTGTTTGCAATCCCGATACTGCAAACGACCAGGAACTCTGGACACTGCGTGAAAAGATAATCGAGGGCGTTGAGCTTATCCTTGATTCACCTGATGTCAGCTGCGAAAAAATTATTTCAGCATTTGGAGAGTGATAATATGTTTCTGACAGTAGATAATGTAAAAAAAAGCTATGGAGAAGGAGAAGCGGCGGTCAAGGTGCTCGATGGTGTGAGCACCTCCCTTGAAAAGGGAAAGATATGCACTATCCTCGGACCGTCAGGTTCGGGCAAATCCACATTGCTTAACCTTATTGGCGGACTTGACAGTGCAGACAGCGGAAAAGTCGTGATCGACGGGCAGGAGATCACTGCCATGGATCCTGTCGGTCTTGAACATTATCGGCGTGATTACCTTGGATTTATCTTTCAGTTTTACAATCTTATACCGAATCTTACTTTGAGAGAAAATATACAAGTCTGTGAGTATTTGTCAGAAAATAGCCTTGATATTGATGAGCTACTCGAAGCACTTGGATTGACAGAGCATCAGAAGAAATTTCCTTCGCAGGTCTCGGGCGGTCAGCAGCAGCGTTGTGCGATCGCCAGAGCTCTCGTCAAAAATCCGAGAATGCTCCTTTGCGACGAACCGACAGGCGCTCTGGATTCGCATACTGCCAAAGAGATACTTATACTTCTCGAGGAAGTCAATAAAAAATACGGCACTACAATAGTGATAGTTACCCATAATATCGTGATACAGGAGATGTCTCATAAGGTGATACGCATCAGGGACGGAAAGATCATTGAAGACAGGGAGAATAAGAATATTCGCCCAGCCGAATCACTGACACTATAAAGAGGGGCGAGTATGGTACTGAATAGACGTATATTACGTGAATTAAAAGCAAATTTTTCACGGTATTTTTCACTGCTTGTGCTTGTTGCATTTGGTATGTTCGCCTGTATCGCCATGTCTGCATCTGCGGACAGCGTAATAACTACGGTGGAGGATTTCTGGGAGAACAGCAACATCGAGGACGGACGCTTTTCTGTATTAGTACCTCTTTCCGAAAGTGAGCTGGATTCACTGCGAAGCAGCGGTGTCGGTATTGAGCCGCAGTTCAGCATGGATTTCAACCTTTCTGACGATTCGGTGCTGCGTATATACAAGAAGAGGAGCTCTATCGACGTTGAGCACGTTGATAGTGGGGCTTCACCGCAGGCATCGGAGGAAATAATGCTTGAGAGAAGCTTCGCCAAGGCTCACAGTCTCGGAGTAGGCGACACTATTGATATCGCGGGGCAGTCAATGAAAATAACAGGTCTCGGAGTATCTCCCGATTATGATTTTCTACTTGAAAACTTTACAGATACTGCAGCAAATGCCAAGCACTTCGGTATCGCATTTGTCAGCGAAGAAGGATATGATATGCTCAGCAAGCTTTCCGATGCCAATTCGGAGGAGTACATCTATACCTACACTCTGTCCGACGGAATGACAAGTGCTCAGATCAAGAAAATGGTCGATGATTTTGATTTTGACCATGATGAAGTTGAGAATCCATATATCCGCGAGCTCCTTGACCGCGTGTATGATACCCGCGATTCCTGTACGGACGGAGTGGATAAGCTTTCTGATGCAGTTAATGAGCTCGATGACGGGATCAAGGAGCTTGACAGCGGCGGTGACAGTCTTCGTGAAGCTGCTGAAAATATGAGGGACCAGGCTTTGCAGCAGGCATCTCAGCAGGTAACTGCTGCGGGCGGTACAGAGCTGACGCTTGAAAACTACGCCGAGGTGCTGGATCAGCTTTCACTGCTCAGCCCTCAGTTTACAGTGCTGAAGGAGCAGATAGACGGATACTGCAAATTTGCTGACAGCGTTTCCGAGTATGTTGACGGTGTTGACAAGGCATCTGACGGAAGCGGCGAGATAGCAGAAAAGGTATCTGATTTCAAGGGGAACCTCCTTGATTTTATCGACGAAGCAGCTAATATTGATTTCAATAATATAAGCTCGTTTATACAGAAAGATGCAAACCCGAGGATCGGTGCTTCACTTGCAAAGGTGGGGATGTACCATATAGGCGGATACATTGCAGGAATTATTATGCTGGTGCTGTTCGGATATATATGCTCGGTGTTCGTTATCAGCAATATCGAGAACGAGAGTCAGTTTATCGGTGCGCTTTATTCCATGGGTGTCCACCGCAACAAGATACTTGCACACTATGTTACACTTCCTGTGGTCATCTCGTTTATAGGTGGCATCATAGGTACTATGGCAGGCTATAGTCCTATCGGAAGAGGAATGCTTACCGACAGCGTTATAGGTCCGTATTCCGTTCCTGAGGTAGTCGATCACTATTCGGTGGTACTGCTGCTTTACGGCATATTTATGCCGCCGATACTTGCAGCTGTTGTCAACTGGTTCTGTCTGCGCCGAAAGCTCAATATCGAGCCGCTGAAGCTTCTGCGAAAAGAACAGAAGCAGAGCCATCTGCTTAATGTTGACCTGAAAAATGCAGGATTTGTCAAGCGTTTCCGTATCCGTCAGATACTCAGGGAGCTGCGTATAACTGCGGCAATGTTCTTTGCCATAGTCACAGGTATGCTTCTGCTCATGCTGGCGGTGATGACATATGTGTGCATTGATGATCTTTCTGCAAAGTACGAAAAGGATATCCCTTATAAGTATTGCTATTATCTTAAATACCCTGATCTGGAAAATGTTCCTGATAATGCCGAGGCTTGTTATGCCAAGAACCTCAGCTACACTTATCTGAACTATACGCTTCAGGTCACGGTAATGGGCATCGAAAATAACAGCGAGCATTTCCCCTTTGAGGTGTCCCATGACAGAAACTATGTTACAGTTGCAGAAGGAACTGCGATAAAGTATGATCTGAAGGAGGGCGATATGCTTTGCCTTTCCGATGATTCCACAGGTATAACGTATGCATTTACTGTAGACAGCATCGTTCCGTATTCCGTAGGTCTGAACGTATTTATGGATATTGAAACTGCCCGTGAACTGTTCGATGAAGACGATGATTATTACAATATGCTTCTGTCTGACAGTGAACTTGACGTTGACGCAGGCAGGGTATTATCGGTAACTGACAAGGACAGCATGATAAATGCCATTGATACTCTTCTGGCTGATATGATGCCTATGATACTTATGACAGGTATCAGCGCACTTGTGGTCTATATCGCAGTGCTTTACATAATGATGAAGATGATGATAGACCGTTCGGCATTCCAGATATCACTTATCCGCATTTTCGGATATAATCTACGCGAGATAAAGAGACTTTACCTCGACGGCAATCTGCTGACAGTTATCGTATCGACGCTGCTCGCACTTCCTGTATCAAAGACGATAATGGATCTGATATGGCCGCTTATGGTATACAATCAGCCCGCAGGCTACGCATCGACGCTTAAAATATGGCACTATGCCGCTATTGCGCTGATAACTTTCCTGTGCTATTTTGTGACTAATACAGTCCTCATTGGCAGGATCCGCAGGATCACGCCCGCAGAGGTCTTAAAGGAAAGACAATGATGAAAAATGAAAAAACGCAGGAGCTTTATACTGCAGAGGTAAAAGACTTCCTTGAAAGCATCGCTGAACGCGAACCCGTTCTAAAAGGGGGATATTTTCTGGATACGGCAGAGAAATATTTTCTGCCCGAGAATAATGTGAAAAGGAAAATATTCGTCCTTGGAACAGCGCTTCCCGAAGAAATATTTGCGGCTCTGGGGCTTCAGCCGACATGGATACTCGGCGGCAGCCTGAGAGCTCTGGAAGCTGCGAATGCTGATGTGCCCCGTGATACCGATGCTGTGAGCCAGTCCATACTCGGCTGCCTGAAGCTCGACAGCTTTACACATAACTCGTCACCAACAGTGATCGTTCCTATGGTAAATGACAGTCTGCGCAAGATAGTTCAGCAGCTCGATAACCGTGGTACAGAGGTCATCGGCGTGGATATCCCCTGCGTTACCGATTTCAGTGAGATAGGCGATCGTTTTACGCCCATGCTTAAAGAGCTTATCGAAAGGCTCTCTGTACGCTTCCGTGCGCGCTTTTCACAGCGCCGCTTCCTTGAAGCGTATGATGCGGCAAGACTTGCAAGAGCTGCGTATGAGGATATACGTTACAGAACAAACGGCAGCACAGCGATGTTCCTTGCCAATACATACTATTATACAAATAACCGCGTCAGATGGTGTCAGGAGCTGAAAAAGCTCGCCGAAGCGGTCAGTCCTCCTGCGGGAGCACCGCGCGTCTGCCTTATGGGTTCGCCTGTGTTCGCACCGAATTTCAAGGTACCCGATCTTGCGGAGAGTAGCGGTCTTACTATCGTTCGACATTTTCAGGCTGAATTCAGACCTTTGTCGGATAAACCGCTGGAAAAAGGCAGGCGTATGCTTCGGTCCTGCGCAGAGAATTTCTATACCGATATCTATTCTTCATCAAGACTTGACAACAAGCGCATGGCGGAGGAGTTTAGGCGCATGATCGGGGAATCACATCCCGACGGAATAATTTATGTGGTGCTGAAAGGGCATATAAGCTTCGATTTTGATCTTCGTACATTTGAGATCATTGCCGAGGAGCATGAACTGCCTTTTATCCGTATTGAAACTGATTATAACAATAACGATATCGAACAGCTTCGCATACGTCTTGAAGCTTTCAGTGAGATACTGCATCACAGAGTCAGATTGAAAGGAAATAGCAATGAATGAAAAGCGAATGAGGATACTGACTTTTATTATCGGAGCAGTGCTTGTTCTGTTGGCTGTGTTTGCCGATAGTATCACCGTTCATCTATATGACGAGACATGGCGCTTTTTTCGTGATGATACTCCCGATATCCCGCTGCACTTTGAGCTTGAAATGGATCGCATGACCTTATATACGGGTGGTGCGGATACGGTTCTTTATGCAGTAGATGCCGACGGCAATACAGAAGCTTTGACTCTTGAAAATGGTGATATGATACCTGAAAAGTATAATATATCTCTCCTTGCAGTTGCTGAAAGCGTAATTACCGAAAACGGCAGAGAGATAAAAGTACATGATATCGCCAAGGCGGATACTGCCGAAACTGAGGGTTATTATGCTGAGGAAAGCCGCTACGGAGAAGAAGTGCTTCCGTTTGAGGTGTTCCGCCATATAAAGGAGATACTGCATGATTATGATACGGTAGTCTATTTCAACGGCGAACCACTCGCTGATACAGTTCTGGAGTGTACTGACAGCAATGGCAATGTCACATCGGTCACTACCGACAGTGACGGCAGACTTTCTTCGGTACGCAATCAGGATATACGTCAGGGCGTGACGCTCAGCTATGAGTATGGCGGTGAAAGGTATCGCTTCTTCTTTGTGCTTGAGGATTACCCGATATTTACATCGTCGCATCTGGCCATTATGCGTCCTGTTTTTGCAATATTCGGAACAGCGGCACTGTTTATAATACTTATTGTTGTAATTATGCGTATCGTAAGACCCGAAACTGTCAGGATACGTGAAACACGCTTCAGGAGAACTACCAGCGGCAGTATCCTTCAATACAAGTATATACGCCGTGCAGTACAGATATTTTTCATGATACTTATCCCTTATGGATATCATATACTGCGTTTCAAAGTACCTGCGCTCCAACTTCCTGTATTTTCATGCGGCTGGAACGAGGATCAGTTCTTTATATGCGGCGTATGCTACCCTGCATCACATCTTTCATATATGATACGCAATATGGGAGAGACTATTTCGGACTATCAGTCGTACATGGAAGCCATATCATGGTCGGTAGCAGATGTGATACTCTGGGCTGTCTGCTTTACACTGGGGATAATTGTGGTCATGCTCCTTTTCGGAAGACTCATGTGCTCGTTTGTGTGTCCCCTCGGCACATTGCAGGATATGCTCACAGATCTGCGCTGTACACTGAATATCCGCGGCATACCGCAGAACGAGAAGACCTATCGCTGGATAAGACTCCTTCGCAATATTATATTTGGAATATTTATCCTGATAGGCTGCTTCGGAGTGGATTACTGCCATTTCTGTCCCGCTGCGGCACTGACTTCGCCTGCATTCGCGGGCTTTAAGTACAGTTTGTATGTCAGTGGTGTACTTGCGGTCGTGATACTCGTGGCAAGCTTTTTCAAGGAGCGCTTTTTCTGCAATCTTTGTCCTCTTGGCTTTCTTGTGGGACTGCTAAGCCGTTTCAGTGCCGTACAGCTACACAAGAAATGTGAGAATTGCACTGAATGCGGTGCCTGCTATGAAACTTGTCCCATGGGCATAAAAAACGTTTACGAAGAGCGCGAGAGATCAAAGATCACATCACATGAATGTCTGATGTGCGGAAGATGCATAAAGAAATGTCCTGAAGACGAAGCTCTCAGAATGACAGTGTTCGGGAAAACGGTCTATTGCTCGTCCAGAAAGAAGTTCTTTAATATCTCAAAAAGAAAGGATAAGAAAAAGAAATGACGATCAATGAGCAGCGTGAAGAACAGCGTCGGCTCAAGCAGATTGAATTGTACCGTGTGCGTTCTTCTCAGACAGCACTGCGTTATCTGCGGCGTATAAGCGAGTGGAAGCAGCATCGCAGTGAGCTTGATCCGTTCTATGATATACTTCGGAATGTCCATTCCGAGGAGGGGAGCATAGCGTCGCACTGTGGTATGCCGACAATAGGCGTACACTGCGTCATGCTTCCGCTGGAACTCATAAATGCGGCAGGAGCCGTTCCTGTAAGACTTTGTGCAGGAAATGAAACAGCATTTCAGATCGGCGACGGTATCGTTCCTAAAGATGCCTGTCCGCTGGTCAAATCCGTTATCGGAGAAGCATCGGTATCATGTGTTACACATACCAATGAATGCAAACTGACGGTAGTGCCGATAACCTGTGACTGTAAGCGGAAAATGGCAGGAATGCTGTCGGAGTACAAGAAGGTGTTCGCAATGCAGGTGCCTGCCGATCCGAAGTCTGATGACTCCATAAGAAACTATAAAGCTGAGCTGTACCGCCTGAAAGAGGCAATCGAGCAGTCTACGGGAAATAAAATAACTGCTGATTCGCTTCGCAGAGCTATCGAAAAACAGCATGATATGCAGTATGAACTAACACGTTTTTCAGAGCTGAAAAAAAGCTGCCCTTCCGTTATAACAGGTACCCAGAGCATCATGATAATGAACAGCTTGGGATATGATGAGATAACTGCATGGACGGAAAAGCTTCGTACACTCAACGATCACTTTGAAAGTGACGGGAAACCTGTTGCGAAGGCGAATCGTCCGAGAATACTGCTGACAGGTTCTCCGATGATTTTTCCAAATATAAAAATACCGATGCTCATAGAAGAAAACGGGGGAATTGTCGTAGGAGACGAAACGTGCAGCGGCGAACGTGCCCTGAGCGATCCTGTCAGTGTGAGTGAACCTACGCTTGACGGTATGATGCAGGCGTTAGCAAACCGCTATCTGCGTCCTTGTTCATGCCCTACGTTCATAAATTCTCAAAAACGCATATACCGCATCACCCGAATCCTTAACGAAAATAAGGCGGACGGAATCATTTATCATGTGCTACGCGGCTGTCTTGTATACGATTATGAATATGCGCTTATAGAGGAAACTGCAAATAAGCTTCAGATACCTGTAATCCGCCTTGAAACAGATTACAGCGAGGAAGATATAGAACAGCTCAGAATAAGGATAGAGGCGTTTACAGAGGTCATAAAATTTGCGAAGAAAAGAAAGGAGAAGGGTGAATAGCATGGGAGCGTATTACGTAGGCATTGACGGCGGCTCGACTTATGTAAAGGCAGCGCTGACAGACGGCAAACAGGTGATAGAGACTGCACTGTGCAATTCGGGAATTGACAATTCGGGCTCTGCTGAACGTCTGATAGAAAATATGGTCGAAAAAGCAGGTATCACGCGCAGTGAGATACGCTATATAATGGCAACAGGATACAGCCGCAAGGGTATTGAGATCGCAGACGATGACGTTTCCGAAATAACTGCTCATGCGTATGGAGTTCGCCTGACTGCTCCGCCTGAATTTGAACCCGGACTAATAATTGATATCGGAGGTCAGGACAGCAAGATAATCTATCTTGATAAGCATTTTAATGTCAAAAACTTCAATATGAATGATAAATGTGCGGCAGGAACAGGGAAATTTATGGAGGTCACTGCTCAGATACTGGAAACGACTATAGATCAGATAGGTCCACTTTCGCTTCAGAGCACAGCTCCCTGTGATATAAACAGTATGTGTGTCGTGTTTGCTCAGTCTGAGATAATATCTCTTATCGCACGGAAATATGACCGCTGCGATATCCTATCGGGAATGCATCGCTCTATGGTCAAGCGCATGGTGCGTATGATAAAAAAGAGTGAGATGAACGGCGATATCCTTATGACAGGAGGCGGTGCGCTGAACGTGGGACTGCACAGAGCTTTTGAAGAAGAACTGCTGCGAGATGTCTATGTTGCAAGTCATCCGCAGTTCAACGGTGCTATAGGAGCAGCTCTACTGGGAAGTGAGAATGCCTGATGTTTGCAACTTGCTGCCTTACAATGCTGGTTACAGGACTTGGATGCGGATTCGGCTGTAACTCACAGATAAATTACTTTCTTTCATCGTGTGTGCTGTTTTCGTCGGACGGTATCCGCCGGGCTTTTCGTACTCTTTTGGTATTTTATGCAGGAAAGCTTTTTTCTGTTCTGACACTGTGCTTGATGACATCTTTGCTCGGCAGATGTGTTTTGCTCGATTATTTTGCGGAGTACGTCAATGCTGTGAGCATAATTGTCAATCTGTCGTTCATAGCTGTGGGAATATTTTCGATAATCAGAGTTATACAAGCCAAAAAACATAAGTGCAGCTGTGACAGAAGTCCTGATAAAAGCCGCTTTTATACGCTGACACCTGTAGTGGTAGGAGCTGTTTACGGAATAACGCCATGTGCACCGTTCCTTATGCTCATTGGGTATGCCGTAGGTCTTGACCCCGTACAGAGTATAGTTCTCGGAATTATCTTTACGCTCGCAAATGCAGTGTCTCCTGTTCTGCTTCTCGTTGCGATGATGGGAGTTGTATCAAAAAAAATGTATTTAAGCATACCGTCTTTGGTCTTGTGTGTGAAAGTGATAGTTAGTACAGCCCTTATTCTTATTGGTTCAATAAGGATATATGTGCTGATAGCATCACCGTAATATTTGAAAAAACTTCTCCTTGTTTAAGGAAAAGGCTTTGGGTATAGCATAATCAATGTTGGCTGCAAAATAAAAACAAAAAAGCGTCTACCAAATGGTAAACGCTTAATTGGTACGAGTAATGGGACTTGATCTTATTCAAAATCAACTTTTAATCATTAATAAACAGAAAAATACTAAATTCTATCAGCTGAATCTCGAAGAAGTGGATAAGCCATTTGAAGAGTAAAACAAAGAGTTAATGTCATTAAGCTAAGGAAAAACAGTAAAATAATTCTAAGGTCAAAAATAGCCAGCAGGAGTTGAGATTACTTTTCTCGCTGGACTATCTCGTTATGAGGAACACAGCGGTATGCTGGTACCTATGTTTTCTATCTTCACAAAAGAAGTAGCAGGCATAGTAAAAGATATACACAACCGTATGCCTGTCATACAGGGGAAGGATATTTTACGGGACTGGATACGTTCTAACGTAACCCTCAGCAGCATAGTTGAGAGAACGTTGACTGATATGATTATGGAAGCAGCATCAGTATAATTTAAGTAGAAAAATATGATTAAGTGTGTCCCCGCGATAGCGGGGACGCATAGGCTTGTAATTATAAAAAATGGAAAAATACACACCTATTACGTTTTTCGGAAAAAACGTAAATTAAAAATTCGCAAAAACAGTCATTTTTTGTGAAAATCGTAATTTGATTTTTCTGAAAAAACGTAATTGCATATAAAAATGTTATTATTGATCTAAACTATTGATAATGTATCATATTGAGGAGAGAATACTATGGCACAATATGCAAACTTAAAAGATTACTTTCAAAATGAACATATCGAGTTGATTCAGGAGACTATTTCTAATCACATAAATGATGGCAGGCGGGTAACCGAGTCCATCGTTCGTTCTCTTGTTTGTACTGATGATGATGCAGAATATAACGCTGAATTCGAAATAGGTGTATCTGTAAAGGTTACTGGTACAGAAAAAATACTAGTTACTCGTATATTGTTACAGTAAGAGGAAACCTTGAACAACGTTTCAAGGATATTCAGATTAAAGGGGTAAGAAGAGTCACCAGCGATATGTTTCCAGAGGATAACATCCTAAGCCAGTTCATTCTTCTATATATTCCGAGAGAATCTGTAGAAGATATCGGAAATGGTATATATAAAGCTTTTACAAAAAATGGTATTTTTTATGGCTGCAAGATTAATATAGATTATCTTGTAGAGACAAGAACGCTTTGTATCTCACCGCTTAACGATAACTGCTTGGGACGGATTATACTTGCCAAGTCTGATGTGGAGATTATGCGTTATGAACAAACAAAACAAGAGAAAATACTAAAAAAAGAGAAAATACATGCTGAGCCGGGGACGATTCTTCTTAATTATAAAAAGTATGTTGAGGAGGGTGACGGAAGAATGCGTGTTACCATTGCTCATGAATTGATTCACTTACGATATCATAGTAGATTTTTAAAAGTTTTATTATTAGGCGAAGAAAAAGTCGATTTGTATTCTTCAACAGAACCTATTACTCTAACCGATAATATGACCGATATCCATAAAGCACTGTGTATTGCTGAGTGGCAAGCTAATGTTCTTTCGATGTGACTTGCAATTCCTAAAACTACCGTTCCGACAGTTATTAGTAAAATAGTACGGGATACTTATTATTGTTATGAGAACCATGGTGACAGAATGCAGGCTTATGTTATTAAGTTTGCCGAAAAATATGGTGTGTCGTGTTATGTTGCTAAAGAACGTCTGAGGCAGTTGGGCTACGACTGTTTTGATGGTACTATCATTGAATTTGATAACAATAAAAAGAAGCCGTTCACTTTAGAGGAGCGCCGATAAAGAAGTATTTAAGATTTTAAGATGAGGTTGCGTAACTGCCTTGGTTACGCAACCTTTCTCTTTTTGTCGTACTTCATACTGTCAGCGACCGCAGTCGATACTGCGACATCGAATCGATAATAAATGTCGATCTGCTGTGTGCGGTGACCGCTGCTCTTATCAGGAGCATGAACAACGATTTTTTCGATAAGCTCATGCATGATCTCAGGAGTAAGCTCCGTGATACG
>Ga0256405_10006356_pt1 | contig 19022 bp, 23 predicted proteins | sample RumenRJG_02DNA_FD_189096 | JGI IMG/M metagenome (GOLD analysis project Ga0256405, IMG submission 189096) | Bovine rumen microbial communities from Lethbridge, Alberta, Canada - RJG_02 | ecosystem: Host-associated > Mammals > Digestive system > Stomach > Rumen | place: Canada: Alberta... | reverse complement strand
GAGGTGTAGCGCAGTCTGGTCAGCGCATCTGTTTTGGGTACAGAGGGCCATAGGTTCGAATCCTGTCACCTTGATGTGGTATTCACACAATGGGGCCGAAGTGCAAAGCCCCGCAGCCTATCCGTGGTCGGGAAGGCAGGGGTATTAAAAGTGAAACTTGGCTTGCGTGTGCGCGCACACAAAGGAGACTGAGTTGGATTGCAAAGCCTCTCAGACGGAAGGAACCTGTTTTAAAAACCCCTTTCTACAATCTTGAGAAATCTCACGCAAGCAACTACACGCCGCAAGTCTTCGGTATTGTTCGCAAGGAATTTGAAAAGATTGACTCCGCTTTTTTTCTTTTCGAGCATGCCAAGCCTCCAGTAGAGCGGAGTTCTGTGCATGAAGTAGGCGCAGTTTACAAACTAGTGAATGGTCAAATGAATAGGCTCGTTTCATCAGGGGTAACCAAGGAGTAAGAATGATTTGATAAAGTAAACATTCCCTTTGAGTGCGGTTCCTTCAGAACAAGCTCTTCCCTTTTCAGATTGCTTCTTTGGGCCACTTGAGCATCGACTGGGCAAGGTTGGATTCCCTCTACTTCGGGTGGCTACTATTTCTCAACAATGTTTTTTCATTTGATCCAATAGCCCTCCGTTAGATAGGAACAGCTTTGCTAAATACTGAGAACTCTCGAATAGAATATGAGAAGGGAAAGATCCTTTACATAAGGAACTATTGATCATAGGCGTACACTCTGAAAAGAATTGAATGAAACTCTCTTGTTTCGTCAACTTTGATATCATTAGCTGTCTCTGTAGCTGGCTCTCATGTCTGGTGTTCCAAGTAAAAACTTTTCAACTAGCTGGGTCACCGCTGTTTTAAACCCTGACTTGGAATCAGAGCCATAAACGAGTGATTCGGTCGGACGGACGATTGAGTTCTTAAAGCTTGGATCGGCACTTCTTGTGTTGAAACAAACACGCTGTTGCTAGCGCCCTCAACGCTCTCTTCGATCCTTCGCAAACATAGCTCCTTCTACGGGAGATAACTTTCGATCACTTTCATCTCAATTCGTTTCATTGGCTGGTCGAGTGGATGATTAGACACAGGCGGAGTATTCAAGTTGTCCCTACTTCAAGTTGTCCCTACTAACTAACGGGTCTAATTATCGCTGGCTCACAGGCTCCTTCGAAGCAAACATTCGCAGCGCCCCTCGCATTCAAGCTCTTGCTTTGTCCTGCGGCCTGCCCTCTAAGCAAAAGCAAGATCTAGACAAGAGTGAAAAGCAGTCAGAATATTAATAATCTAAAAAGGCCTTCCTTGGTTGTGTAGCTAATCCCCCTCCTTGACAAGAACAGAATTTTTGCATCTTCAAACTGGTTATGGGTGATACCCTCATTCCCCATTAACTCACTAGAAAGCCCTTTGAATAAGCCTCAGGAACACCCATTCCTTTCGGATCAGGGGGTGGTTGTTTTAACTACTCGTTCGGGGAACATTAGACAAAGTTACTTATTTGAGAAAGTAAATGAACCTGAAATAGGACCTATGTGATAGTTTGCAGCATGAGCATGTAGATGCTGGTTATGGTATCAGATCTGAGGACCAAGAATTTCCAAAGGATAGTACTAGACTCAATAAGAAGCTTTCAAAACATAACTTCTCATATTTGGTCTGTGGGCTACCACGCTTAAGCTTTCTTATCTTACTCTTTCCACTAACGTTAGGACTTAGGCGAGCTGCTGAATACGAGACACTTCTTTCTCGGCCGTGCGTGGTCTTCCCTCGGGGATGGGAGAATATAGAAGGTGGGTGGGTGGATCTCTATTCTCCATAAGGATAGGGTTGATTTGATTGGCATTCACGCCTTTTAGAAAGAGCCACTCAATGCAATTCTCTTTTAGGCGAAGAGAGTATGCCCAACTGGAGTGGTTTCCGCCTATATTCCTACTAATGTAATCTCCAAGATGGACAAATCTTCTTATCTGCGGATCTATTCCATGCCGGAATTCGACCTGCTATTCATGTGGGTATTTCACTTTCCAGAGTAGGATCAGCGGCTCAAATGTGCCGCAATGAAACAAGTAGCTGGCAAATCCAAATAGGAACTAGCTCAATTCGCAGAGTGACAAGCCTATTATTCGCCTCTGCTCTCGATAAAACTAGCCAGAATCCATTGTTTTTATGACGGGAATTGCTTAAACAATCCCAATCAAACCTTCTCCCAGTGGAAGAACAGATAGCTACTATAGCTACCGGAACGATAGGATATCTTGATTCGTTCGAAATTGGACAGGTCAAGCTATTTCTGGACTGGATGAGTTACGTAAACACCTCAAAGATACTCATTCCAAGAAATTCGATCTTCTAGCCAGCTTCTAGCCAGGTGGATAAGGATGGAATCTGGTATCCAAGAAGAGGATGTTGGACATTCTTCATCCCGGAGGGCCGGGGAGAGGAGAGATAGCATCACTCTGACTTTGCCGGAAGGAGGAAAATCCAGAGTTGGCTTTGGGAGAAGAGAAGGAAGCTCTCAGGTTTAGTGATTCATACCTGTCCTGTCTTTTGTTTCCAGGGTTTCGATTTCCGGTCCAGAGCTAGTCTACTTATTTATTTTATACGGAAACGGAATTTTGCATATTATACGGAATTTGTCATACCAGGTTTTCCTAGAGTTGAGGAATTCTATCCATTCCAGGAAAAGCACTGGTTTGAGAAACTACACTACAGGAAAGTACTAAGGAATAGGAAGCTGCTACTTATACTTCTTATTCTTGTCCAAAGATGCCAGGCCGAGACAGAAACCCAACTAGTGAAATAGAACGGATCTCTCTAATAAACTGGGGTTCTTCTCTTCGGGTTGCTGGTATCCTTATATGGATCCGTCTTGTCTCCTCGGCTCGATAAGCTAGCAAAGTCAGTTCGTTGGATTGGTCTGTCCGGTCTGTCAGTCAGGAAAGCACGTCAAGTCGGTTAATAGCTCTGGTCCGGTTTCTAACTCGGTGAATTGGTATGGTCTGGAGGCCCGGCAATAACAATAGCAGACAGGTCAGTTGTTCAAGTCCGTCTGGTTGATAGGTCAGCTCGGTATAGAATCTTGTCTGGTTTCTGAAGTCGGTAAAGTCCAATCAGTAGAGTGCCAGTTAAGTTCCTCAAGTAAGGATCTTTGATTCCTCCAATTCGGTAGGTAATCATAATAGTCTCGGCTCGGAATGCGAAGATGCTGCTAATCTGTTAAAGGGATCTAGATCGCATTTATTTGATATGCGTCCCTTCTTCAACCCCGGATGTGTACCTGACGCCAGGGAATAACGTAGTTCTAAAGTAGTGACTCGTGTCTTGGAGGTCGTCCATCCAAATGTTCCTCTTTGCCATTGCCCGCGTCTACTCCTATAACCGAATCGATGGCCTATAGCGCCATGCCATAATGAAATTCTTGATCATTTCTTTGTTCGTAACATGGCGTAGTGTATCACTGGGTGCCACAATCCCATTCAATTCTTGTCCATTCAATACCATGGATATATCGATTTCTATTTTCAGAAAGCTCCTATTTATTTCGATTGATATCTCTAGCAAATATATGCGTAGCGTATGTCAAGATAAAGTAAATCAATCCGTATGACGGCAGGGAGCGGAGGCAGCTTCAACTCAAGTGAGGAGCAAGCTTACCTCGGGCGGGTAGATTGATCGGCTCCTTCATATCTCGGGATTTCGCTTAGGCCACCCAGGCCATACCATAGAAAAAAGATCTGGTTTCCTTTCCCTCATCAACCTGCCGTTCTTTTATTTCACGAAAGAATCTTTCCGTCCGTATTGAGCAACTCAAATTCCTAGAAAGCCGTTGGTGCACCCACCCAGTGAGTAACTACTAATGCAGTGAGTAACTACTAATGTTACGAACAAAGAAACTTTCAAAAAGTGGACCCAACAAGCAAAGCAACGGATTGGGCTGCACTGCCTTTCGGCGTTTTAGTTAGGCGCATCCTCTTGCGGGATGAAAATCTGCCATAGCACGCTCCGCGCCTTTGAAGGAACATTTGCTCGATGATGGTCCTACCCTACGCGGGCTTACTAACGATGGCCAAGCACGCAGTCATTCCCGTTCTATTTGATAGGGGAAGCAAGCTAGTCAAAGAAGAAGGAAGCATGGGTATAGGTAAGTCTAGACATATTGACACGGGCGTATACTGAAATAGGCATAAGGCCGCTAACGCTAAGGAGACAGCACCGCTTCTTTGTTCGTAACTAGGACATGTATTGATGCTAGAGGCAGACTCCTGGCACTTATCACTCCTTAGATGAAGCAAGACAAGAGTGAGTCCGCTAAGGGACAAGTATGACTAAAAAAATGATGGCAGATTTTTATGGAAACGATTCTATTTGAGTATATTGTCTCATTGGGTTTGTCATTGTCGATAGCTATTCTTGTCGCCGTTAGGGCTGGCCGGATGATCCATCACATAAATGCTATTAATGTTGAAACACAAGTAACTGATATATCCAAAGATGTTCTGAAAGAACAAATCATTTATCAATTGGAAATACTCTATAAAGTCTATAGAGATACTACTGAGGGTGTGCACTTACCGGCAGGAGTCAATCTCCAAGAAGTAAGCACACATCTCTTTTTTGTAGACGAGAGAGTGAGCCTTCTAAACAGTATCTACTGTGATCTTATTGCAAAGGGAACTGGAAGTGAATACTTTGGCCAAGTTATACAATTTCTTCTGGGATAGCTTGTTGTGGGGCTTTCCGAAGGGTCGTTCTGAGAGTGGTCTCTTTTCTTTAAGGTTGCATATATTGTCGGAGAAGGGAGGGCCAGGTCTAAAAGTGCCGAGTTGGGTTTGGGACAAGATCAGGAAATAGTGCATCTTATATAGTGGGTGCCAACTTGATTGCTGCTGGGATTGCTTGATAGGAAACTTTGATTGATACGAGCAGATGTGAATGAATTGAAATAGTCAATAGTGGTGATATGATCCCGGTATCTACACTCGGATCTACTTCTGCTACCGAGACTGCTGCTACTGTAAAAGCATCAGGAACGTGTCAATTCACTGAATAAAGTGCTCTTTCCATTGATTTATGGATGAAATCACGAAAAAGAGAAGGAACCACCGATTCTGCATCAAAAACAGGGGTTCTGGAGCCAGTTTCTCAAATCGTAAGTAGATCCAATCCAGGGCAGTTGATAAGTGAGGTTCTCCGGTCGAATGCAAATAAGCCAGAGCGTATCTCTTGTTTCGAGGAAGAAACAAACATCCTGGTCTCAATAGATCTTGATTCTATGCATGCGTCAGACACATCACGAGCCGGAACAAACGAGTGCTTTCAACTCACGAGCCGGAACAAACGAGTGCTTTCAACAATAAGCAATACCCGAGCTTCCTTCTACCAACCAGGATTCCGATACCAATTCCAATCTGGCACAGCACAAGGAAGTAGCGCACCAGAAGAACCAATACGAGAACCCTTCCTTCCAGCCAGAATCCGTCTTTCTTGTCCTTTGCATTCGAGGAATGGGATCTGCCTTGTGGAAACAAAAGCTATTTGTTCGAGTCAAGCAAGCGGACAGTCAGCTAAGAATACTGGAAGAGAACTCTCTAGCCCTGCACTTAAACTAGACTAGAAATCCGAAAAAACACTAGTTTTGGCCCATAGCGAAATAGAGTTTTTCTTCTCCGCGGACTCCCCATGCTTGGCGCCATAGGCTTTAGGACTTTTGGCACTAGGGAATCATACTTTGATCAGATCCGTGGACAGGCTCCCGAGGTCAAATCGGATTATGGACTTTTCCAGCTAAGTGAAAACGCACTTCACTACTAGCAAAGAAGTCAGCTCAGGGCAGGGCCGGTGGTAATCTCAGATAGGAACTTGCCGGGATCCTTCCATACCTGCCATCCACCACTACTACTGATCGTTTCCCAGAACGAGCCATACCTTTTCCCAGAATGAGAATACGGCTGAGGACGAATAGCGGCGCCTAGCTTTAGTTTCCACACGACACGATGGATCTATCACTCTCTTTAGCCAGGCCATTCTCTAGAGGAGAGTTCCGAGAATGAATTCCAATCTGGTACCAATCGTAGAAATCGTATTGTAGAGTTCTTCTCACGCCTAGCACAGCTACAAGCATTCCTCGAATGCAGAGACAAGACGGAGGATATCTGATCCCGCGGAACATCTGCTACCAACTACGGATTACCTTGTTTCCATGAAATCCATGTTTCTGGCACCTTGGCCCCCTCTACCTACGAAATTCTGATTCCTATGGTTGAAGAAAGTACAGCGTTGTCAATTCAACCTGAAAAAAGGGGAATAAGTTGACAAAGTCAGCTTGAATATTACGGTATGGATCAAAGGAAGCTATACCCGCCTTGATTTCTATCAAACTTATTAGATAGTAAAGCAGACAAGTCTGAAATGGAATGTTTGATCGGTATATGTAGGGCTCTCAAAAGAGAATCTATTTCAGCATAGTTGATTTTCAGAAGCCAACTAGAACTTCGCAGCTGCCGTATAGTTGATTGTTCCCACCAGTTTCGTTCTCATCTGGTCAGTTTCACGAATGCAAGGATTTACTACGACTCTCAGGTGTAAACCTTGGTCGTATACAGCGGTGAACTAGCTAAATATAGCTAGAGGAGTAATATAGCTAAATATAGCTATAGGGCATTCCACAGAGGTGAAATTCTCTCGGCAAAGCAGAACAAGAAGCAGCAGAAAGCAAAACAGTATAAGGGTCGTTCGGAGTTCCAGGCACAAAACAATTCTACAGAACTGGGTATACCAAACAGTTGATCAACAAGGCAAATGTCCACTAAACCAGCTAAACGGCTCACGAATTGTTTGGAATGCGACGGCAAATGTGATCTCCCAGCAATATCTCGAGTCCAAAACCTCACCCATCTACATATATCATCATCTGCGGCAAGAACATAGCAACACCAAAATCCTACCAGCAACTGCTGCAATGCACCCTCCTCACGACAGCCAACCATCGACGGTGTCAGACTATGATTCAGTTGCTGTACTACTCCTCTTTGTTCTGTTTCATGTTTTTGGCGGTTTCGTTCTTGTGTCTGAGTCCGAAGAAGACGGTGGATGTTGATCCAGTAGCAAAATTGTGCTTCCTGTTGCAGGATTTATGTATCGTGCCGTGCGTAGATACGGACGACATGGAAAAAATCCAGGTTTATGTACGACATGCTCTTTCCTTCCTTCATTCGGTGACGCACAGAGGTGGCAGAGTCTTGTTCCTGGAGTCGCTCACAACTTTTGGGAGCACCGAGATCCTGAATAAGATGCTGCACGAATTGGCTGAGGTGTTGGGAGCCCCCAATAGAGAAGGACGATGCGGAAAGGGATGATGGGAAAGTGACAAGACTGGACTTCGACTCGTTTAAAAAGAGTTGTAGCCGTACGGAATTCCAATTGGAATGGACCCATCTCATGATACAAGTTACCCTGGATTTCTTTCTATTCCTATTTCGCTGGGCAATTCTAGTTTTTGTTATGATGATCTCATGGATAGTAGTATTGAGTTCTATAAACAGATTGATAGTAGGTTTTAAGATAGCTTAGCCCTTGCTATGATTCAATTTGTATTGGAGAAGAGGGGCGCCAACCCTATGGGGAATGTAGCTATGCTGTACTTCTTCCTACTAGCTACGGTGCAGCACCTGTTCCTAGCTACGATGCTGCTCCTGTCCGCCCCTTGATTTATCACCGCTTTGGTCTTTTATTGGTCATTGATTTATAGACGGGAGGATAAGTACCCTGGCTCGACCCCAGATATCGATTTAGCATTCCATTATCGGATCTCCGAAACGGGAAACCAGAAAAGTAATCGAAATCGTGTGCCAGCGGGACATACGAAATTCACACTTTTTGACTCTCAATCCACAGGTGGAGATACCAGGGGTGGGTTTTCATGGCCTATAGTCTCCCCTGCCGACGAAGCACGAACTACTTGTTGAAATCGCGGATCCAAATCTTGCATTTCTCCTTTACTCGTCAAAGGCCTCGTATTGTTATTCCCATGATTCATGTGGGCTATCTGCTCTTTATTGTAGGGTCCTACTCCCACCTATCCTTAAAAAACGATGTGAGTGGCTCATACTAATCAAATGTACAAGTAACTGACCCTTATCAAGCTTTCCACACATAGTGTTTTGATCTAAGATTGCAATTCTTCCATGTTTCCGCAGTAGCATATTGTTCCATGGAGCTAGGGTCCAAAATAGGAATCAACAAGTGTTTCCACGACTCTACCGCCCGGCCAATCCTGTTCCACTGAATCCCCTCCCTTTTTCATGGCCACATATCTTTATGGCTAAGGAGTGGGAAATCTTTCTCCTGTTACACAAATCAAATGTTTCATTTCATCCGGGAAAAGCCACCTCTTTCTCCACAAACAATGTCTTTGTCATTTGATCCTGTTTTTATCCGTTAGATAGGAACAGCTTTGCTAAATACTGAGAACTCTCGGATAGAGTATTAGAATGAAAAGACCATTAATTATATAAGGAAGAACCCAGGGTTCTAGCCCATTCCCATTCCTAAATCAATAATTCGTAGTGCTTTTGCCTTTCTTGCGTACTCCTGGTGAACCAGTTGCTAGCCATATGTTTAGGAGGCTATTTTCTCCTATTAAGTAAGATTCTTAAGCTTAATAAGCCCAAAGATCGAAAAGTACGGACCATTTTGAAATAAAACCGGACCATTTGTAAATCAAAATAGAAAAAGAAATCTAGCTACTCTCTTCTCTGTCTCCTTCAGAAAAAGAAAGCTAAGGCAATTGGTGTTGAATAAACAAAACCACACCGAACCAGTCAGGAGTTTTCAGAGATTATGCCCAGCGTCACATGACACCACTTCATTGTATGCAACACGAGGAACCGATCAAGAAAGACGAAGCAGACATGCACAAGTTCAAGAGCGAGGTCAGACAAGCATGTATCAGAACAGCAACGTGATCAAGGCTGCAGCTGCTGCTGCGAGGACTAACGTCACAAGGGAAATCCGGCAGGAACTGAAGGCCACCGATCCCGACCGATCGCGCGGCACGGACGTCGAAAGCTCCTCCATAGTCGACGGGGGCACTTCACTTGTCCTGGGGCGGCAGCAGCACGGACATGCACAACTGATTTCAATTAGTACACACGAAGTATGATCAACGATTCCGCAAAGATATTAATTCCAGTGTTCAAACGATCAAATGGATGAGATGATCAACGATTGCTCAGATTAAAAAACTAGAAGGTACAGTTACAACTTAACAGATCTGTGCACTCAGAGTTTGAGAAGACTATATATATAGCATCCGCATCACCAGGACACTCGATACTGTAATTAGTAGGCAGTTACAAGTTAATAGAACAGATGCTGCGAGTAGAAGAATTGAATCAATAATCAGTTTTATCATACAATCAAGTTTGAATCTGTATTCCTATAGCCCTATAGCAGCATATAACAAGAAATGGAGAGAACACCGCAAGTGAAAATAAAAAAATTCCGTTTTGTTGTGGGCAGATGAGCAGGGATCATATGGTGCGAAAGCCGAAATGGCCAAGAGTCTCTGAATGGCATTAGTGGCCGCAGATTCACCGAATTACTAGACAAGCAGAAAAACGTTTACCTGGAGACATTTTAGGCGTGGGAGGTGAGTCAGGTGTGAAATGCATCTCAGGAAGCGACTTGAGCCCTGTTTCAAATGGGGGGAAACAAATAAATGAAAAAATAAAATTGGTACATTCAAAAGAACTGCTCAACTGATCAGTAATCATGACTAACCATAGCAAAAAAGCACAGTAATAATATCCCTAAGAGTAGCATCCAGAGCTCGCTGGTAATCCGCATCTACCACCAACCATCACCAATGTAGCTTCACAAGGACTCACAAGAACAAGGATAGGAGCGCATAAACTTATTTTGTAACTTGTTCGGTGATCAAGAACACGCGCATAGGGAGCACAAGAATCGATCGAAGCATATACTCGCCATCAAGAAGGGACAAGTTTCTCCCCCCGGCCCTACTCCCCAACCAACCCACCGAACTAACTCCATACGTTCATCATCATACATTGCGTACCGTGCATTTTTCCTCTTCCTTCCATACTGTGCACGAGGCCTTTGGCTACTCAATTTATTTTCTTTTGCTGCTTCTCTATTCTACATAGACCCGGCAATCTCCCTCCGACAAAAGCATACTTTTTGAGTACTCTAAAGAAATATAGCCCATTGGGCCGGCTTTAGGATTATGCTTACTCCTACTGTGGAGAAAACCAGAGGAGTCCGACTACCATTTCTTCGTATGAAGTACGTACTTGTTCTTCACCGTGCAAGCTCTACAGGTTTCGGAATCCGAGGCCTTCAAGTTCAACCGTAGACGTAGAAGCAAACCGGTACTTAAGCATCGAGCGAATGAGAGACGAGTGAGACGCCTTTAGCTCCTAGAATGCCTTCTTCAACTTTGCTATACGCAATTCGTGCGCCAAATAGAACTGCTAGACTACGTCGAGTTGTGACCACTCATGCCTCTAAAGAGCGAGGCAAAGGGTAACACTAGGGCGGAGCTCCACCTTTTGTTCTTCCAGCTCGGACTCCTAAACTAGAAACTATATAAGAGGCACGAGATGATCAGGTGTGTGCACTAAAGCTCGACATGATGAAAGCTTATGAGAACTTCACTGCTATAGCTGATACGGGATCTAATGACTTATTTCTTAAAATAGGGTTTTGTGACTACCGAAAGTGTCTCTTTTCATGACACAGGGGGGGTCTCTGTGGCCCTAGTTTCTTTGGCCCATTTGAAATGAGCTACGAATAGGTCCTACTTCAGACAATCCTTCGTTGTCCCTTCAGAGGAGATGAGTGGGATGACGAATGAGTTCTTTAAACATCTCTATACTGCTGAAGGTACTGAAAGAATGGAGGATGTTCGTTCTGTCGACAGTTCCTCGGAAAGTATCTCAGGCAATGAATGAGCAATTGACTGCGCCCTTTACTGGTTCTGAAGTGTGACCTTTTTAAGATGTACCCTGAAAGGCCCCTGGCCCGGACGGCTATCCAGCCCACTTTTTTTCAGCGAAGGTGGGATTTCTATGGTGATGAGGTTAGTGACTTCAGTTACCTTCTCGGTTCTTTTCAATGGGGAGCGTCTTGAGGAATTCAAACCTTCTCAGGGACTACGCCAGGGAGATCCAATCTCTCCGTACTTATTCTTGTTAGCAGCAGTTTAGGTATTCGAAATAGCGAAATACATAAATTATCTATCTCAAGTACGTCTCGTACTTATCTTGAGCCATCAGTCAGATTGAATGCAGCGCCCTGCCGGCAGCTCCTGACCTCTGTTCCTATGGGGGAAAGAAGGTGTGGCTTTGGACCCCAAACTCTTCCATGACGCCCTTCTTCTTATAGCGTGGGTAAGTGATCAATACAGACAAAAATCACACCCATTGGATCCATCCTGATATGATTGGGTGATTTGCACGTTCCCTTAAGAACAAGCACACACACACTAAATCCTGAAAAGAAAGATAGATGCTCATCTTCACACTGATAGCAGCAGGCTCACTACGTACGTTGTCCAACCCACCTCGTAAGACATCTTTCCTCGGATAGCCAAGCGAAAGAGGAGGTCTCAAGCGTGCAAAAACACATGTATGAGCAGGAAAAGATGTGCAATCAAGCTCAGAGACTGCAGATAACGGATCTCTCAGGCACCGGTTTCCCTCAGTTCAGGAAGGGAAGCGAGCTTTCAAGGGTCCAAGGATAAAAAAGGTAATTAATATGTCTCCGACCGAAGTGATAGATAAAGGCTTTACCCATTGGCAAGGAACGCTTGGAGGAGTGAAACAACGATTCCGCCTAGCGTAGGACACGTATATTTGATCCAATCTAGCAAGCGTAGCCAGCCCCACCCACGGGTGAAATTGTACAGCTCCCTATCTCGTTGAAAGCCCCTTTGCTTACGGAAGAGAAGAGTTGGATGCCGTGGTGGGAAAGCTCCCGTTTCAACTTTGCTTCTTGTAAGCTTCGGTATAAATAGCTCACTTGCGGGATCTAATCTCATTCTATGGGAACAGCTTTCATTTCTATCTTTTGGCTTAAAGTGGTGAACAAATCCTTTCTCTTCACTTTTTGTGCTCCGCATGGCTCCGGTCAAGATGTGACTCATCCTGTATATACATAATTAGGAGACCTCTCACGAACTTGTTAAAGAAAGGAGTACCATTTGTGTGGACAAGCCAAAGCAATCCTTTGATGTTCTCAAGCAAGCTTTAATTGAGGCCCCTGTGTTGGTTCTCCCTGATTTCAGTAAAAGATTTGTGCTAGAGACAGATGCCTGTGGGCATTGGAGCTGTGATAAGGGGTAGAAGTATTCGTGTGGGGTGGGTTTCGAAGGGAAGGTTGCACAATAGATCGGAGATCCTTTGAGGAAGACTGAAATGACTATACTTATAGAATGGTCCATATCGAACAGATACGATACTGGTTTACACAGAGAATATCGCCTAGCTCTAAAACGGCAGCACCTGAGTGCAACTTAGAGTAAGAAAGAACGACCTTCTGCTACCTTTTTACCGGGGCATTGTTTTAACAACTTTAGCTGATTGATCTACGAATGGAGGGATTCCAGCTTATTTTTGTTAACCGAGATGCAAACGACTAACAAACTGGATTCGAAGCCACCTGTCGTAATAGTACCTGCGGGTTCTTTCTGTGGAGCCTTCAAATGCAATAGCTAGCTGCCCAACGGCCAATGCCACAGGCAAATCTCCATTTTCCAACTTATACAACTCTTTGGGGTCCAAAGATACTCGCCATTGCAACTTAATAAATAGGACCGGTGGGATCGCCTTCAACAGATATATCGGTTTCACTGCTTTCGTACCCTTTGTTTTGGTCATGTGGATGACCCGCAGACCGTAGATAAGATGGATACCCACGTACTGCCTTCAATGAAGAGAGTTTTACCAAGGACCCTTAGACAGATAGGGGGGACAGACAAGAGGTATGCAACCTGCTGAATATTGTCACCGAATCGCTCACTGACAAATACTTGGGGCTCCCCTCCCTGGTAGGAGTGGATAGGAGCGACTGCTTCCAACACTTAATTGAGAGAGTTTGCACTCGGATTAATGGCTGCAAAGAGGAAGGGCTAATTGGCTCCGCCATGGAGACCGAAATACGAGCTTCTTTCATCACATCATTTTGCAACGGAGAAAAAAGAAGAACATAATAAAGTTTCTGAATGACTCAAACGGCAACAGGATCGAAGGTAATGACCAGTTAGCATCTCTGATACAGGGTTACTTTGAGGGACTGTTCACCTCAGAAGTCCTAGCTCCCGACCCTGGGCTACTGGGGAAAGTAAACAGGCGAGTAACTGAAGAAATGAACGCAAGCCTCTTGGCTCCGTTCACGGCAGATGAAGTAAAGGCAGCACTCTGAATTCAATCGAGAGTTAGGTACAGTAATCTTCAGATATGACAATACCTCCCCCAAAGCATTGTCAAGTGTTGGAATTAGGGCACCAACCACGAATAGGAGCTGTATAGAACTCCGGAAAGAGACCTTTGATGAAGTCGGCATCCTCCCAAGTGGCATTTGCTTGATCCAAACTAGCCCACTTCCTTGGTTGCTGAAAAACCATGCAACGCAAGTAATTTTCCACACACTGATTCACACGTTCTGTCTGGCCATCTGATTGTGGGTGATAGGCAGAGCTAAACCTCAATTTCACTTGCAGTGCTTTGAAGAAGGCCTGCCACATGTTACTTGTGAATATCCAGTTTCTATCAGAGACTATTGACTTTGGCAATCCATTCCACTTAAAAACATTATCCATGAAAGCATGAGAGACTGATTGTACTGTATAAGGGTGAGCAAGGGGAATGAAATGAGAATATTTAGTGAACCTGTCCACCACCAACAATATGACTTCTTTGCCCAATGATTTGGGAAGACCCTCAAAGAAATCCAGGGAGATGTCAGTCCAAGCAGAAGTAGGTAATGGCAGTGGATCTAGGAGACCAGGGTAGTGGCAATGCTCTCCCTTGACTCTTTGGCAAACTGCACACTCATGTAGAAAAGTTTCAATCTCCTGGCCTGGCGCCAATCAAATAGCTTTTTTACCCTTTGATAAGTAGCCACAATGCCTGAATGGCCTCCTATGGGAGAGTTGTGAAGTGAATCAATGATTTGGTGTTTAAGAACAGCATCTGATCCCACATATATTCTTCCTTTATATCTCAAAATGCCAGAATGAAGAGTATAAGGGGGTGCTGCATTGGCTGATACAGTGAGCTTCTCAAGCAGAGATTTGCAGTGATCATCATTAGTGTAGCTGGTTTCTACAGTTGAAGCCCAAGCAGGAGTAACTGCAGTGACTGCCATCATAAGAGAATCTCTTCTGCTCAAAGCATCTGCAACCTTGTTTTCTTTTTTTTGTATTCAATCTTGTAATTGAATTCAAGCAATTTTCACATAAGCTTGTGCTGGATGCCCTCAGAGACTTTTTGTTCTGTGATGTATTTAAGGCTCTGTTGATCAGTTTTGATCAATAAAAGAATTGGGAACCAAGAAAGTAGTGGCGCCATCTCTTCAAGGATTCACAAATAGCTAAAGCTTCTCCTTATCATAAGTTGACATAGCTGCATTTCTGGGTCCAAGGGTTTTACTGAAATAAGCAATTGGTCTGCCTTGTTGCATGAGGACAGAACCAATACCTTGACCTGATGCATCTGTTTAAAAAGTAAATGGTAGGGTCAAATCAGGCAAAGCCATAACAGGAGCAGTGACCAGACAATTCTTCAATGTTGTGAAGGCCTCAATTTGAGCATCTGACCACTGGAATGATTCTTTTTTTAGACAGTCATGAAGTGGCCTAGAATTTATCCCATAATTCTTGACAAATCTTCTTTTTCTGCAGCCATACCAAGAAAACTCCTCAACTGAGTGATAGTCTTAGGTGCTGGCCATTCTTTGATGGCAACTATTTTGTGGGGGTCTGTAGATAGACCCTATCCTTAGATAACATGCCCTAAATACTCCACTTGAGGGACAGGAAAACTTCATTTGCTAATCTTAGCATATAGTTTTTATGACCTTAGAATGTCCAGGACTAACTTTAGATGCTTGAGATGAGCTTGTTTGGTCTTGCTATATATCAGAATATCATCAAAGAATACCAAAAGGTATTTCCGGAGCAAAAACATGATTCATTAAAGATTGGAAGGTAGCAGGTGCATTAGTGAGTCCAAATGGCATCACTAAGTATTCATAATGACAAAAATATGTCCTAAAATTTTGGAATGTCTTCTCTTCTCATTCTTATCTGATGATAACCTGATCTCAAATCAAGTTTGGAAAACAGTTGTGCACCATGTAGCTCATCTAATAGATCCTCAATGACAGGAATATTGAATTGATTTTCTGCACTTAACCCGAAAGCAAGTTTGAAAACAAGACCTGCTCTGTGAAGTGATGGAAGTAGTGAAGGTTTAGGCTTCGGATCTGTGAAGTTCAGGTTTTGGAGTAGAGGTCAGAGGCTAGTGCGGGTAGCCCTGTCGGAAACTAGAAAGAAGAGGCTGATGCACCTGCCCGGCGGTGGGTGGGTTCAGCTCGATCAACTGGGATAGGAGTTTTTTCTCTATCTTGCTCCATGGTGTTCAAGCAGTGCGTCCAGAAAGCTGTGATTCATGGGAGGGAGCAGCTTCAATAGCTTTGGCTGTGAAAACTCTTGGTCTTGGAGCATCAGTGTCATCAGTTCACCCAAGATCAGCAGGACAAATAACTACTAGGTTTGTGCCAGAAAAGCGTCTTGCGTGACGGGGAAAGAGTGGAAAAAGAAAGAGATTCATCAGCTATGGAATCTGACAGGTATCGGTATTGAACAGAGGGGGCTGTTCACAAAGCATCCCATGGATGGTAATGGTGCTTCCCCAGCTGCTGTTCCTACTCCTTTGGCTGGTGCCAAATCAGGTGACTTTGAAGTTGAAGCTTGCCCGCAGAACGATGTAACCATGCTGGTAGTACTATGATTGCCTTAGAGCGCAGATGTCTCTGTCCCTAGGAACGTGATGCTTAGGTGCGAGGTGAAACACAAGCAGGAGATCGAGAAAAGAAATCATACGGATTGCAACCTACAGATGAAGAATCTGCTTCATTGTTCCCACCATCTATATCAGATGTTTAATAAGAATAGGAATCGAATAAGCTGCTGATTGACTGAGGAAGCATTTGAAAAGAAAGGAAGGGTGATGCTTGTTAAACAAAGCTGCGTGTGGGGCCGCCACGTATAGCTGTAGTTTCTGCTGTAGCATCGGTTATTTCCGTTATTGCTGTAGTAGCATCGGTTATTGCTCAGGTTACGAATGACCCAATCTATCTATGGCAACCACCCCTACTTTTAGTAGATGGAGATGCGCACCTAGAAAAGACGGATGAAAGAGAACCTGCCCTTCTGACTTCTTCTCTTGTCTGTCCTTTACGCAAAGCGATCTATGGTCTCAACAAGCCCCGATAGCGTCGGTTTTTGAAGTTCAGCACAGTGGTTATGTTATCCAGGCAGGGTTTGCTCGGAGTGATCATGATTCGGCCATGTTCGTATCAGTTTATCCTCGAGGACGTGCTATTCTGTTGTTGTATGTTGATGATATCAAACTGACTGGTGATTACTCCGTTACCATATCGCTGATCAAGTGTCGCCTTCATCAATTATTTGCTATGAAGGCGCTGACGCGCCCTAAGCCTTTTCTTGGCTTGGAGGTCGCACATTCTCCTCGTGGATATTTGGTATCTCAGATCAAATAACGTCATGACTTGATCACTCGAGCTCAACTCAATGATGAGAAGACTGTTGACACTCCCTTGGAGCTTTACGTTAAACTCCGTCCGACTGATGGCTCACCATTATCTGATCCGACGCAGTACAGACAGTAGGTCGGCAGTTTGGTTTATCTGACGATCTCTTGCCCAGATGGCTTTTCCTAAGAAAGTCAGCCTTTCATGGCTGCCCCCCGGTCAGTTCACTTTGCAGCAGTTCATCGGATTCTTAGATATATTCGAGGTACCTTTTCTCGAGCCGTCCTTTTTTCCGTCATCGTCTTCTTTAGAGTTGCGTGCAACTACTGATGCCGATTGGGCCTTCAGATAGGTGCTCAACTACAGGCTTATCTATTTTATGGGGAGACGAGACACTATCTTGGATGAGATAAAAGCAATAGACAGTTGCTCCTTCCACTGCCGAAGCGGAGTACCGTGCCATGGCACACTACTAGATAGATTGTATGGCTCCGTTGGTGACTTTCTGATCGCGGGTTTCATTTGAAAAACCCCAACGCCATTCATCTTGCGTCAAATCCGGTCTTTCATGCAAGAGTTTCATTTTTGGCCGCTACTACGTTCGTCGAAAACTTCTTGATGGCACCATCATCTCATTACCTTATTTTTTCCCTTCGACTTCGGCTATGACCAATGCCCCACCTAGCTGAATAGGCGTAACAAAGCTACCTGAAAAAGGCAAGGTGCACCTTAGATTGAAATCGACAAATTTCGTTTTGCCAGATGGATTCTTTAGAAAGATTCCCGGATAAAGTTCAGTAGAATATTTAGTTAGAATCTAAATAAAGGCGCATACGTGGGCGGGCAGGGGGCCCCACTACTTCTTCATTCAGGGGGGGGGCTAGCCTCATGACTTCCCACTGGGCGAGGGGTGCACCTAACCCACCTACTCACTCATCAATTACGGTGTTCAGCTGACTTGCACAGAAAGACCCCTATTGTTTAGTAATTTGGCGCCCCATCTTTTGATTGACTGTTGTCAACTAATCTTTTCAATGTTCAATTCTACTCTATGTTAGAACATTTCTGTGAATGCTATTTCGATCTAAGTGGTCCTATTCTCTGTCCCGTGCTAGGAAGCATTACTCCTCTTTTCATTCCAAATTCTTCAATAAGACCGATACGATTGATTGGTCTGTGCGTTTCTCTTATTACTTTTTTGTATCCCCCTGTTCCTCGGATACAATTCGATCCTTCTACGGCCAAATCTCAATTTGTGGAAAGCCTTCGATGGCTTCCTTATGAAAACATCCATTTGTATATGGGTATAGACGGTCTTTCATTATTCTTCGTGATATTGACCACATTTCTGATCCCTATTTGCATTTCAGTGGGTTGGTCTGGTATGAGAAGTTTTGGGAAAGAGTATATTACAGCATTTCTAATTCGTGAATTTCTAATGATCGCCGTGTCCTGCATGCTGGATCCTCTACTATTCTATGTTCTTTCCGAAAGCGTGCCAATCCCTATGTTGTGCGGAGCTGAGCATCTTCTATTCGCTGGGATCAAGCTTTTCCTCTGCAGGGGCCTTGTGCAGTAAACCCCCTACGGGCGGTCCCCCGTCGTCGTAAAGTAGTAAAGGTCCCCGCGAAGCTTTCGGGAAGAGGGGTAGTCTTGTGCGTAAGCATAGCATTTCTGGTCGAACCACCGAACCACACATCTTTTTTTGGTGGGAGGGTACTCCGAGTAGTGGGTACCTCGTAGGACCTCGACCCGCCTACTCAGGTCTTGTATGGATATGCAGGAAGGGGTGCTCCTAGGTGTGTGTAGGGGGTGTGTTTGTTCGCGAGAATGAATTCCTCGTCAAGTCAGGGGGGGTGTGGACACACTTGCGCGAATTCGGGTAACGGCTACAAGGGATAAAAATAAAGGAAACTGTACCCGACCAGGGATGGACGTAAACTCGTAAGCTACCGAGGGTAGGGATAATCGTCCAGGTCTTATTAAAAAAAAAAGCCGCCCCGCCACTGCAGGCAGGTTAGTTCCTCTGTCGTTGCCGGAGAGTTCTTGGCGAAGAGACCTTAGGATAAGTTGCTAAAACAAACGGAGGGGAGGATCGACCCGTTCAGTAGAATTCCGAAGAAAGACTGTTGGCAGCAGGTGGAGACATTTCTTTGGCCCCCTTCCAAATAAATGCGGGCAGGGTAGAGCTCGGCAGAGGGTTCGAGAATAGGGTAGGGTTTTTT
>Ga0256405_10006355_pt1 | contig 19023 bp, 21 predicted proteins | sample RumenRJG_02DNA_FD_189096 | JGI IMG/M metagenome (GOLD analysis project Ga0256405, IMG submission 189096) | Bovine rumen microbial communities from Lethbridge, Alberta, Canada - RJG_02 | ecosystem: Host-associated > Mammals > Digestive system > Stomach > Rumen | place: Canada: Alberta... | reverse complement strand
AGATGCATTTTGTGAAGATAGATATTTTGAAGAATTTTTACCGGAATATGCAAACCTTGATGAATTAAAAGCTCATTATCAAAGAGGCGGTTTAGGTGATGTGAAAATAAAGAAATTCTTAAACAATATTCTTCAAGATATTCTTAATCCAATAAGAGAGAGAAGAATTGAACTTGCAAAAGATATACCATCTGTTTATGAAATTCTTAAAAAAGGAAGTATAACTGCGAGAGAAAAAGCTTCTCAAACTCTTTCAAGAATGCGTAAAGCTATGGGTATTAATTATTTCTATTAAAGACAAAAAACATATATTACCAATAACATCCGTTCTCTACTTTTTCACATCCCTTTGGACGTTCATTTTTTGACGGTCTTATCCAATATTCATTTATATATTTTTCTTTAAATGCTTTATCTTCTTCCCATCTTTTGCCTATTATGCCAAAAAGAAGTTGTAATGCACCGCCCATATGAACTGCTTTTTTACCTAATGCTTTGCAATATTCCGCAAGAAATATACCATAAGCACCTGCACCTATTAACGCAATATCAAAATTAATGTTTTTTATTTGCTCTTTCATATCATCTAATGCTTCGAACCAATTATTGTAATTTAAATCGTTAACACAATCATGAAAACTCTGAACAGGTTTCATTGTTATTAATTCAAATTCAGGAAGATAATCTTCATTTGCAAACAACAACTTTCTTCTTTTATATTGTGCTTTAATACTTTCTTCAAAAGGATGAATTACTAATACTCTTTTACCTCTTAAAAGACGAGTCCAAGAAATGCCTGATGATAAAAGCGGACAAATATCTCTTAATCTTACAAGTTTTGCATTAGGAGCATAATTTTCCAAAACATAATTTTCACCTTGTAAAAACCATACACCAATTACATCTATATTTCTTGTAATATCAATTAATTCTGAGGAAAATCTAGACAACATATAATCGTTAGCAGGAAAAAATCCCGCATTATAAGCCATTGGATATTTAATTTTTTCAGGAAATTTTATAGTAGTTTCATTTTTGCTTTTCAGAAAACAGTCCAATGTTGACATTTCTACCGCTCCAAATCTGCATATTAATGACGGCTTATTTGCAAGAATTTCATCACTGATTATTTTTGCGGAATCTTTATCCTCGTATATATGTTTTATTCCATACTTAGGTATACCGCCATTTTTTTTACCTCTTATTTTATCAATAAAATCTTGAATACAATCAATATGCATACTTATTAAAGTCCTTTCCAACTTATGCTTATATTTAATGTTTAGAATTATAAGTAAAACATTAATGTTGTACAAGTATTGCTTGTAATTTATGTATATTTGTAAAAGTGGAACTGTATTTTTTATTATTAAAAATTATTATAAAGTGTTATAGGTGGAGGAAATATGCATTTAAAAAAAAAATTAGGTGCAAATATTAGAAAATACAGAAAACTAAATAAAATGACACAGGAAAAACTTGCGGAATTAGTTGATGTAGAAATTAACAGCATCAGTTCTATAGAAACAGGCAAATTTTTTCCTTCTCCTGATAATCTTGTCAAAATTGCAAATGCACTAGATATTTCATTATCGGATTTATTTACATTTTATAATTCATCAACATGTGAAAGCTATATAGAAGAAATTAATAAAAATATTGCTATAATACAAAATAATAAGGAAAAGTTAGGAGCAATAAATACTTTTATCAAACATATTGTAAGTTTAAGTTAAATTTAATTTAATTTAAAACACAATAAAAAAGATGTTAGTTTTTATCAACTAACATCTTTTTTGTTAATGTCTAAAATATTATATTCTAAGAAACAATTTTAACACCTGCACTTGCACCGATTCTCTCAGCACCTGCTTCAATAACGGCTAATGCTTCTTCACGGTTGTGAACTCCGCCTGATGCTTTTACCATCATTCCGTGTGGAGCTACAACATCATGCATAATTTTTACATCTTCCGGTTTTGCTCCTACTCCGCCTTTTACGAAACCTGTTGATGTTTTTACAAGGTCAGCTCCTGCTTCTACGCATAACTCACATGCCTTTTTAATTTCATCTTTTGTTAATAAATCTGTTTCTAAAATAACTTTTAATTTATGGTCTTTGCATGCTTCTTTTACAGTTTTAATATCTTTTACGATATAATCATAATTTTTATCTTTCATTGCAGAAACATTCATAACCATATCTATTTCATCAGCACCGTCTTCAATTGCAGTTTTTGCTTCAAATGCAGTAACTTCAGATTTACTTGCACCTAAAGGAAAACCTACTACAGTTACTATTTTCACTCCTGAATCTTTCAAATGTTCTTTTGCTAATGACACATAAGCAGGATTTACACAAACTCCAAAGAATTTGTATTGTTTTGCTTCTTCAAAAAGCTTTAAAAATGCTTCTTTTGGGGCATCCTGTTTTAATAATGTGTGTTCAATGTACTCATTTAATTGTTTCATATAAACCTCCTATTTATTGTGATTTTATCATATAAAAAATAATAATAAATTATTGTTAAGATAAAATTACAAAAATAATTTACATGCTCCTAACGTGTGATAAAATGATACTAAAGAGGGTATGAATATGTTTGGATTATTTGAAAAAAAACAAGAACCGATTTCTATTTGTAAGAGTATAAATGAAATTTACGAAAAATTAAAAAAATATACTCACTATGAAAATCTAACAGATGCAAGAAAAACTCAATTACAAAATATTGTAAAAGAATATGGTTATTTAAATTATCCTCAATTAAAAATATTAGAAGAACTTTCTGCCGCAGAAACATTATGTGCTTTAGAAATAAAATGGGAAAATAATGGCATATTCAAAGACGGAAAATTTACATTTGAAAATAGTCAAATAAGTCCTCTTGAAAGAAATCACATTAAAAATAGTGATTGGATAAAACGAGAAGGTCATGACATAAAATTAATTAATCTTGCGGCATTAGGAAACGGAAACTATTCCGAAACACCGGGTAAGTTTTTTGACTGGTTAAAACAGATTGCTATTTTACCAACAGGAAATATAAAGCGTAATATACTTGATACTACAGTATATCTTACTCCATTTCAATCAAGAGCGTTTGGCTGTGCATATCTTCCTACAAGTACAGATGTAAGCCGCAATTTAAAAGATGAAAATATAGAAAATATGCTTGGTATAGATTTGGAAACACAAGTTAAGTTATTTATACAATTTGCTCAACTTGCAGGACATCCCGTTATTTATGATGTATTACCTCAAGCCGGAAGATTTGAAAAATTTGTTCTTGCTAACCCGTATATTGCACGTTGGTACTCAGTTAAAGAACTTATGAAAAAAATATCTGATAAAGTTGATGAAATTGCTCTAAAATTAAATAAGGAATTTACAAATGAAGATGTTGATGTAGCTAAAAATTTATACAAGCAAATTATGCAAAGCGGAGCGGGCGAATTAAGTGCTAAATACAAAGTAATCTATGACAGATTTGATGAAGAATTAATTGAATACAAAAAACAAATTTCAACAGAAATGTCTGAACAAAAAAATCAAGTTGAGATTATAAAAAATGTTAAACAAATAATTGCAAATGAATTAAATGTTAAAACATCAAAAAAATTAAGCGAAACTGATATAATTGATGATATTTCAATAATAAATGCACTAACAACAGCAGGTTATTGGACAGTTTCAGGAGGAGCATGGTGTTCATGCGGAGTGCCTGCATTTGATAAAATGAGTGAATGCGGTGGTTATCCTATATTCAAACATTATGATTATGAGGGTAATGATGTTACATCACTTGCTAACTTAGATTGTCAAACTCCATATTATTTTGCATTTTTAGAAAACGGTAAATATAATAAGCCGGTTATAGATAGCTTTGTAAAACATTTATATGAATTTAGAGAAAAATATGGCTTTGACGGATTCAGAGTTGATCATGTGGATCATATTGTTGATAAATATTCAACTAAAAATGGTTTACCTATTAGTTATAGAACACCGTCTTGTGTTTTAGGTGAATTAAACAAATTTATGAAATCTAAAGTTCCTTATTTTGCAACATTGGCAGAGTATATGTTGTGGGATGATTATTACAAAGAATACCATGAAGATATGGGATTTGATTTGTTATGGGGTAATGATATTGTTTGTCAATCCGATAAGACACCTGATGCAATAGTAGAAGATAATCAAAAACTTTCCAATTACAATGTAAGCTTAAGTTCTAAAAATTATTTATCAATACTTAAAACATACAATAATCAAGACGGAGAATTTGAGGCAATTGACAGGTATCCTGCGCAACTTGGAGAAAACGGAGCTATATTTAAATGGTTTAAATATAAATTTCTACCGGGTGGAAAATTTGCAAACAGACCTGTCATGTATGCTGATGGAGATGAATCATTTACTCAAAATGAATTAGAAAGAATTGTAGGTAGTGAAGTTTCAATGAGAAGAAATAAAAATTACCATTTCTTTAACAGATTTGATTCAGTTAATCGTCTTGCTAAACATTTTGATGTAATTACAGATGGTGAGGCACAGATTATAACAAGTGATGATGACGGATATGTATGCTGGCTTGTTTCAAAAGAAACTCTGAAAACAGCTATTTTGGTTGTTGCAAATTCACAAGCTCCAACAGAAAAGTTTAATGTAACAAATGATAATGGTGAAACCGAAACAATTATTAAAAACGGAACTGATATTTTTAATAAAACAGTAATAATTCCGGGAGATTATACTGCAATTGCAGAATATGTATTCAATGGAACAGACTTTGAACGTGTTAATTTTGCATCTGATGAAGATAAATTAACCTTCGATAAATTATATCCAAGTCAATTTAAGATTTTTGAATTAAAACGATAATTGTTACTTTATATCATTTGCATAATAAAATACCTGCTTTATAAAAATAAAAGCAGGCGCAAATTTAATTGCATTGAGATATTACGTATCATAATTTTTTAGTGACATTGAACCAAAATTTTCATTTGGTATACAAGTATTATTATACCAATATGTAAATTTGTCAAGCTCTTAGTTTGTATTATAAAATTTATGATTTATATTTTGGAAAGTGATATTTAAATTTCTCCGTACAAATCATATTCGGAAGCAGAGTTGATTTTTACGTTTTCTATATCTCCGGGAACAACATTTTTATCAGTTTTGATATAAACTAATCCATCAACTTCAGGAGCATCATGCTCTGTTCTTGCGATTACAAAACCGTCATCTGTTACACCTTCTATTATGCATGGTAATGTTTTTCCTATATAGCTTTCATTTATTTCTTTAGATATTTTTTGTTGTATTTGCATTAATTTTTTAAATCTGGCATGCTTAGTTCGTGCAGGAATTTGAGGTTTTAACTTGTAGGAAATTGTATTTTTTTCACGTGAATATTCAAAAACACCTAATTTATCAAACTTAACTTCTTTAACAAAATTACATAATTCCTCGAATTGTTCTTCCGTTTCTGTCGGATAACCTACTATTAATGAAGTTCTTACAGCTAAACCTTTAACTTTTTTTCTCATCTTTTGAATTAATTTTCTATAATCTAAAACAGGTCTGTTCATGGCTCTTAAAACTTCAGAATTTGAGTGCTGTAAAGGTAAATCTATGTATTTTACAATATGCTTTGAATTATTTATTACATCTAATAATTCATCATCTATATTTGTAGGATATGCATACATAAAACGTATTCTGCCAATATTTTCTATTTTATCAAGTTCTTTTAATAACGCAGATAATGAATTTTTACCGTACAAATCTATTCCATAACTTGTTGTATCCTGTGCTATAAGAACTATTTCTCCTACACCTTTATCTGTTAAATTTTTTGCTTCTTTTACTATGTCCTCAATTTTTCGAGAATGACATTTTCCTCTTAATTTTGGAATAATACAGTATCCGCAATTATAATTACATCCGTCGGCAATTTTTATATACGAACTTGAACCAACTGTTATTTGCTGCCTTTCGATTTTTTCGGGATAATTATAATTTGGCTTATCTGATACATTCGATATATATTCATTATTCTTTTCTATTTTTTTTATTACTTCTGCAATTTCTAAAAAATCAGTTGTTCCTAGCATAGCAGATATTTCAGGTATTGCTTCTTTTAATTCTTTTCCGTATTTTTGAGCCAGACATCCTGCTACAATAACTTTTTTACCTTCATTTATAAGCTCCAAAATAGAATCTACAGATTCTTTTTCTGCATCATGTATAAATGAACATGTATTAACAACTACAATATTTGCATCAGTTTCATCCAAAGTTATTTCATATCCGTTTTCACTTAATAAACCCAACATTAATTCTGAATCAACAAGATTTTTAGCACATCCGTTATTTACTAATGCAATTTTTGTCATATATATTCTCCTTTTATATTTATAAGTTTAGCAAAATAATATGTAAACTTTTGTAACGATAAATTTTATCATGGTAGCAAAAAAAAATATTAGAGGATTTGTATAAACGCTAACAGGCGAATAGTATATAAATATTATTCGTTAAGATTACATAAAAAAAGGTAGGAAAAGGAAATGGTAGATAATCGCTCTGCCGGTTATTACGGAATAGGAGGCGCTTTTAATTTTAAAAGCGGTGATATATCGGGTACTGCTGCCAGCTTACAGGATGATAAAATGGGGCAAGGCAATGAGTATTACAAGCAAAACAAAAAAGAAGATGAAGCTAATAGGATTAATTCATCTGAAATGTTTACGGATAGAAGTGCTCAACTGCGTGCAACGCTAAATTCGTTGGCGATGCTTAATGTCGCGGGAGTTATTAATTCAAAAAAACGCCCTAAACGGCTTGATAATAGTTTAGATGATGATTTTGATGAGCATGATTTTGCTCTGGAAACTAAAAAAAGAAAGAAAAAGTTACTACTTGAAAATCAATTCACAGATGAAGTTGATGATGAATTGTTTGATGAGTAATTAATAAAAAAAATTATATGTGCATATTAATCAATTAATATTTTGGTTAATATGCATTTTTTTGTGTTCATATTAAATAAAATTTTAGAATTATTTTCTGCCCATTTTAAGTATTCATCTGCATTCTTACCGTAAGATATAAATAACCAATAAACACCTTTGGAAAAATTATTTAGTGTAAAATTTAAATTTTTACCTTCTCTATTTTTTAACATAAAAATTTTGTTATGTTTAAATTTAAAAAACATGTTGTAATAGACAAAATCTATATTTGATTCGCTACCTATTACAATTGTATCTTCTGGTTCAATTTTATTTGACATTATTATCATCATTTGTCGTGCATAGTCTTGTTTTGAAATTTCTTTTATTTTTAATAAATTGATTGAAAGAATAAAAAAAGGAATTGTTAAAAATATGAATATTATTGAAGATAAAATTCTGTTTTTAATATCAAATGCTTTTGCTGTAAATAAAATTATGAAAGGTATTATAAATGATACAAGTCGTTCATAATAAGGATATATTTTTAATACTGATAAAATAACAACAGTTGCTAATGTTATTATAAAAATAGATAAAAATCTGTATTTTTTATCTTTAATAAATAAGATAAAACCAATAATTGCAAGTAAAGTAACAATTGAGTAGGATAAGTGAGGAATATCTTCGAAAAAATATTGCATGTTATGAATATTTAATGATGTAAGATTAGATAAATTTTTTTCAATAAAATTTCCGCTCCAATATGCAAACATTCCATCTTTATTTGCAAGATAATTATTCATTATAAATATTCTTAAGTATAAAAATACACTAATTAATACAGGAAAAGACAGTATTAAATAATTTTTTGGATTTTCTCTATAAAAACTCATAATTGTAAAACCTGCAAATAATACAATCGCAGATGTAAAGGAAAACCATGGCATAATTGATAGCAAAATTCCTATATAAAAGAGTTTTGATGTTTTTTTATTATTTAAATCAATATTTAAAAAAACTATCAAAATACATATCGTACATAATACATCTATTATGTAGGGTTTTAACTCATAAGAATAGTTTATTAGTATTGGATTTAGTGTGAAAAATAATAAACCGATTATTATTGCTAACTTTGAATTTAATAATTTTGTACTTAAAAAATAAAATATAATAGGAATTGTAAGCCCTATTATAAGTGGAATAGTTCTCATAACCAAATCACAAAACCATATATTATTTTGTGCATGTAATAAATTTACAATAAATTTTATTAAAATTAAAAACGCAGGAGGAGCAACTTGAACAAAACGCAATGGCTGAAATAGTTCGATATAATTTTTATTTAAAATATTCCACGCAACAGCACTTTCGTCATTCCATAAAGATGGGTTCATAAAAAAGAATTTTAATCTTATAATAACTCCTATAAAAATAATAAGAGCCAAAAAAATATAATATACTCTATCTAGCATTTTATTAAACATTTTGATAAAATTTTAGCATAAAATTAATACAATATCATAAAAAGTAAAACGACATTTATTAATATGTCGTTTTACTTTTTTAATAAAATAAGAAGTTATAATTATTTAATATTAATCCTCATATTTTTTCATGATAATTGTTGCATCATGACCGCCAAAGCCGAAACCGTTTGAAAGAACATATTTCAAATCTGCTTTAATCGCTTTATTTGGAACATAATCTAAATTTGCAACTTCAGGATCTTGGTTTTCAAGATTAATTGTTGGAGGAATAATACCTTCTTCTAATGCTTTCAAACATACAATGGCTTCAACCGCACCTGCAGCACCAAGCAAATGTCCATGCATACTTTTTGTAGAGCTTACTTTTAAATGAGTATTTGTATTTTTATCTCCAAATACTTTTGCTATAGCATTTGATTCTGCAATATCTCCAACATGTGTGCTTGTACCATGTGTATTTATATAATCTATATCTTCCGGCTTTAAACCTGCATCTTTTAAAGCAAATTCCATTGCTTTTGCAGCTGCTTCACCGCTTGGATCAGGAGCTACCATATCATAAGCATCGCATGTTTGACCGTATCCAATGATTTCTCCTAAAATTTTTGCTCCACGTGCTTTAGCATGTTCCAATTCTTCAAGAATTAAAACACCTGCACCTTCACTCATTACAAATCCATCTCTGTCAACATCATAAGGACGTGAAGCATGTGTCGGATCATCGTTTCTCTTTGTTAAGGTTCTTGCGGCTTCAAATCCGCCAATTCCCATATCTACAACAACAGCTTCTGTTCCGCCTGTCATTATAAAATCAGCTTCTCCGTATTGAATTGCTCTAAAAGCATCACCTATGGAATTGTTTGATGATGCACATGCTGAAACAACTGCTTTGTTCATACCTTTTAATCCATATTTTATTGCTAGCTTACCGGCAGCCATGTTTAAAATCATTGCTGGAACAGTAAAAGGTGAACATTTTGTGTAATTATGTCTTTCTAACATAACTTTATGGCTTTCTTGTATTGTATGATGACCGCCTGCAGCAGCTGTTACCATACAGCCGGCTCTATATGGATCTTCTTTACTCATATCAATACCGGATTGTTTAAATGCTTCCTCTCCTGCTACTAAAGCATGCTTGATAAACGGATCTAAACGTTTTACTTCCTTTGCATCCATATATAATGTTGCATCATATTCAGGAACAACACCAAAAACATGTGTATTATGTCCTTCAATATCTAATCTTGGTGGTTTAACCTCTGTTATTCCGCTAACCCCATTTTTTATATTATTCCAAAAATTTTCTACACCTATACCATAAGGTGTTAAGGCACCAATACCTGTTACAACTACTCTCTTTTTTTCCATAAATACCTCCTAAGTGAATTCTAAAAAATAAAAAGAGAGTATGAAACAATAATTTATGTATCACACTCTCTTTTAAAACATTATATTCTCTACCCTTATTATGAATGAGAATCAATATAGTTTACAGCATCTTGAACTGTTTGAATTTTTTCAGCTTCTTCATCAGGAATTTCACAACCAAATTCTTCTTCAAATGCCATAACTAATTCAACAGTGTCTAATGAATCAGCTCCTAAATCCCCTGTAAAGCTAGCTTCAGGAGTAACTAAACTTTCATCAACACTTAATTGATCTACTACAACTTTTTTTACTTTTTCTAATGTACTCATTGTTTTTTCCTCATTTTTAGTAACTATCTTTTTACATATCTATGAATATTATATTCAATAAACTTTTTTTTGCAAATTCTGTGAAAATTTGTAACTAAACATTAAATTGTTAGTCCGCCATCTACCTGTAAAACTTGCCCTGTTATATATGTTGCATCAACAGCTAAGAATTTAACTGCATTTGCAATATCTTCAGGTTCTCCAAGACGTTTTAACGGAATATGTTCAGCAGCTTTTTCACTATCTAAGCCCTTTGTCATATCTGTCATAATAAATCCCGGTGCCACAGCATTTGCTCTAATGTTACGAGATGCAAATTCTTTAGCCAACGATTTTGTAAAACCGATTAAACCCGCTTTTGCAGCTGCATAATTTGCCTGACCTGCATTACCGTAAACTCCAACTATACTTGACATATTAACAATTGAACCGGAGCGCTGTTTTATCATTACTTTTACAACCGGTTGTGTAACATTATATACTCCGGTTAAATTCGTATTTATAACAGCATCCCAATTTTCTTTAGACATTCTCATCAAAAGTCCGTCTCTTGTTATACCTGCATTATTTACTAATACATCTATTCTGCCATATTTTTCAACTATTTTATTAATTGCCTCTGTAACTTCTTCATGATTTGATACATCAAATTTAAATGCTTCTGCTTCAACACCAAGAGCTTTTATTTCTTCAACTGTTTTGTTTGCAGCATCAACATTTCCGGCATAGTTTATAACAATATCATAACCTGCTTCTGCTAATTTTAATGCACATGCTTTTCCTATACCTCTGGAACCTCCTGTTACAAGTGCTAATTTTTCATTCATAATATACCTTTCCTTATTTTAATGCTTCTATAGTCTGTTCGAGTGATTCTTTATCGTATACATTATATGTTACAACATTAGAATCTATTTTTTTGTTTAAGCCGGCTAACACTTTACCATTTCCAAATTCTACAAATGTATCAACTCCGTTTTCTATCATTTTTTGTACTGATTGGCACCATTTTACCGGAGAATAAATTTGTTTTGACATTTTTGGTTTAAAATCAGATGTTGTAAACTCATAATCTACATTTGTTACAACAGGTATTTTTGCATCAGTAATATCAATATCTTTCACATATTGTGCAAATTCAACACCTGCGTCTTTCATAAATTCGGAATGAAATGCACCTGAAACTGCAAGAGGTATAACTCTTTTTACCCCTTTTTCTTTTAATAAATCACAAACTTTTGAAACGGATTCATTTTCACCGGTTATAACAATTTGAACAGGTGAATTATAGTTTGCAACATCTACATATCCGTCAACTGATTTAATGCAATCTCTGATTACATCTTCTTCACAATTTAATACTGCAGCCATTGTACCATTAGAAACTTTACTCATTAATTCCGCTCTTTTTTGAATAAGTTTAAATGTATTTTCTAAATTAAATACACCTGAAGCATAATATGCTCCATATTCACCAAGACTATGACCTGCCGTAAAAGCCGGCTCGATACTTACTCTTGATTTAAAAGCTTCTAATGCGGCAATAGATGTTGCAAGTATTGCCGGTTGAGTGTTTATAGTTTGTTTTAAATCTTCCTCAGGCCCTTCAAAACAAATTTTTGAAATATTTCGTCCCAAAACTTCATCAGCAATATCAAAAACATGTTTTGCTTCTTTATAATTTTTATATAAATCATGCCCCATGCCTACGCTTTGTGAACCTTGTCCGGGAAATATAAATGCTATTTTTTTCATTTTTGTATAAATTCCGTTATTTTCTTGTTTAAACCTGTTTCAACTGCTTCTTTAGCAACTCTGACAGCATTTTTTATTGCATATGCCTTACTTCTGCCATGTGAAATAACTGTAACGCCATTAACACCAAGTAAAAGCATTCCGCCGTATTCTTCATAATTAATTTTTGCATAAATATTTTTTAAGAATCTTTTTGCCATCATTCCTACCATACCGCCAAATATTGACGATTGGAATTCTTTTTTTATAAGTTTAAATAATAATGATGCCGTTCCCTCTGTAACTTTTAATGTTACATTTCCAACAAAACCATCACAAACAACAACATCACAACTATCTAAAAGTAAGTCCTTACCCTCTATATTTCCTATAAAATTAAATTTATCTTTATTTTTATCTAAAAGTTTGTGAGTTTCTTGTGCTAAAGTATTACCTTTTGTATCTTCTTCTCCAATATTCAAAACACCAATACGAGGATTTTTTACTCCTAATATATGTTTTGAAAATAAAGAACCCATAATTGCAAACTGATAAAGCATCTCAGAAGTACATTCCGCATTAGCTCCGCCATCAATTACAACAACATGTTTATTCAATGATGGCAAGGTAACGCAAATAGCAGGTCGTGTAATACCTGCTATTCTGCCTAATCCAAATAAACTTGCTGCCATAGCAGCTCCTGTAGAACCTGCAGCAACAACTGCATCAGAAGTTCCATCCGCTACAGATTTTACGGCTAAAACTATTGAAGATTTCTTTTTCTTCCTTAATGCCTGTCCGGGATGTTCTCCCATACCTATGACTTCTTGTGCATCAGTTATTTTTATATCAAGCTGAGATATATTTACTTTTATGCGTTTTTTAGAACCCTTATTTCCACAGTCTGAAATAAAACCGCTCTGTTTTATTTTATTTAGTTCAACTTCAATATCTTTTTGTTTTCCTACAAGCTCTATAGGTACATTGTATTCATACGCAGCCCAAACAGCTCCCGCAATTATTTCATGCGGTGCGTAATCACCTCCCATTGCATCTATAGCTATTCTTGTCATTTTACCTCAGATATTTATATTAAACTATTCTTCAGTTTTATTCTCAGTTTCTGCAGCTTGTTCTTCAGCTTTTACTTCAGTTGTTTCTTCAGCTTTAGTTTCTTCTTGTTGTGCTTCTTCTTTTACTTCTACAACTTCTTTTTCAGCTTTTTTAGCTTTCTTAGTTGTTTTCTTTGCAGCTTTTGTATCTTCTTGCTGATAATCTGCTGATTTAATACTTACTGCTTTTCCTTTGTAATATCCACATTCAGTGCATACTGTGTGTGCTAAAACCGTTGCTCCGCAATGAGAACATTTTGTTGTTGCCGGTTTAATTGCTTTCCAGTGTGAACGTCTTGTAGCTTGTGCTTTTGCACCTGTTCTTTTCTTTGGTACTGCCATTTTTCTTTTTCCTTTTTATTATTTGTTATTACCGATTTTTATATTTTTAAAAATTTGCATTCTGGGATCTTCTTCTACAAATTCTTCATCTGTTTGAAACTTTCCCTTACTACAATTTATACCACAAACTTTTTTATTTGGTATATTTAATATTACAGATTGATACAATAAATCATAAATATCTATTTTATCATCTCCGTTTAAATCATTTACAAATTGTGTGCTTTTTAACTCTGTTTCAGCTCCGTATTCTTCTTTCAAAGAATTTTTTGCAAACATTTCATCTATTTCTTCATGCATATCATATTGATATTCTTTAAGACATAAATCACAAACAAGAACAAGCTTTGCATTAAATGTTCCTGTTATTTTTATAAATTCACCGAGAGATTTTATATTTAAATTTGCTTTTACAGGTTCATTGGATGGTATATCCTCAATTATTCCATCAAAAGAAAAATCTAAACTCCCATTTGGTGCGTTTTCTATGTCTTCTATTGTAATAATATTTTTATTGATATTGTTCATCTTGCATTGCAAGTCCTTTTATTTGATTTGAAATCACACATAATCTTTTTATAGGACCTGTTGCTGTCTTATCAACTAAAACAGGTGTTGCTGATTTCATAGCTTGTTTTAATTCATCAAATGCTTGCTGCGGATTTTCAAAATATAAAACTACAGGATTTGGTGAATCTTTCAAAAATACATAAATACCTGTTCTGATTTTTACTTGTTGTGCAAATTGTTGTGCCATAACATTACCTTTCTTATAATTTATTTTAATTAAGAGATGTCTAAAATTTTTTAGACATCTCTTTTTAGACTATTAAACAAGTTGTTTCATTGTTTTCATTGTATTAGCAATAATTTCATTGAAACTGTCAGCTTTTAATGAAGCTCCGCCTACTAATGCACCATCAATATCTGATTGATTCATTTGTTCTTCAATTGTACTTGGTTTTACAGAACCACCGTATAAAATTCTTATTTCTTCAGATGCCTTAGAACCTGCAACATCTTTTACAACATTTCTAATCATAGAAATAACTCTGTTTGCTTCAATTGAATCACAAGTTTTGCCTGTTCCTATTGCCCAAATTGGTTCATAAGCAATAACTGATTTTGCAACATCTTCAGATGAAATATCTTTTAATGCAGCTCTTATTTGTGTTGCAATATGTTCATCTGTTACACCTGCTTCACGTTGTTCAAGAGTTTCTCCACAGCAAATAATTGGTAACAAACCACCTGCAAGAATTGCTTTTGCTTTTTTATTAATCATTTCATCTGTTTCAGAGAAATATTGACGTCTTTCTGAGTGTCCTATTATAACATAATCACAGCCGGCATCTTTAGCCATTTCTACTGAAATTTCACCTGTATATGCCCCTGAATTTTCCCAATGACAATTTTGACATGCAACTGATATTTTGTTGCCGCCGCATCCGCAATCACATTTTACAGATTCAACTGCTGATAATGATGTAAATGTAGGTGCAATTATAATTGTTGGAAGTTCCGGTGCTTTATAATCTTTTACATAGTCTTTAATACCTTCCAATAAATCTTTAGCTTGAGCTTTTAATAAATTCATTTTCCAATTACCTGCAATAATAGGTTTTCTTGACATTTTTCTCTCCTTTTTATATCTACTCTATACACAAGCTATTTTAAAATAAAAATATTATCATATCAAGTTGTCAATAAAAATTATAATATTTTTATAAATTTAATTTATATCCACCACCGTATATTGTTTCTATATATTTTTTATCATTTGATATTTTATTAATTTTAGTTCTCAAATGTCTTATATGAACTCGTATCGTTTCAACATCATCATCAGGAGCATATCCCCATACTTCTTTTAATAATTTGGCTGATGAAACCATGTTTCCATGATTTTGAAATAATATATTAAATATATCGAATTCAATAGGTGTAAGTTTTGCAACTCTGTCTTCAATTTGAACGGAATATTGTTCAGGTAATAGTGTAACTTCTCCTATAGTTAAAAGCTCTTTTGTAGCCATTGATTCAGGTAATTGACGGGTGCGTTTAAGCAGTGCTTTAACACGCATTTTTAATTCTTCCATTTCAAACGGCTTAACTAAATAATCATCAACACCTATATTAAAGCCCTTGCTTTTATCTTGTATATCTGATAATGCTGTCAGCATTAGTATTGGAACATTCTTTATATTCTCATTCTGTCTGATTCTTTGTGCTACCGTATACCCATCTACATTTGGCATCATAACATCTAATACAACTAATGAAGGTAATTCCTGCTTTGCTAATGCAAAGCCGCTTATACCGTCATAAGCTTGTATAACATTATAACCGCTTAATTGAAGGTTAACTTTAATTAACTCATTTATTGCTTTATCATCATCAATTACAAGTATTTTATTCATACTATAAATATACAATAAAACTGTGAAATACAAAACTGTTAAATTTTGTTAAAAAAAAATCTATTTTTATTGTCTGTTTAGTCAATAAATACAATGATTTTTTGAAAATGTAAAAAAAACACTTAAAAAATAAAAAAAATAAATGTTATTTTTTTTATTTTGTTGTAATATTTTACTTGAACTCAAGAAAAAATAAAGGGGGTAAACTAATTGACAACAACTTCAACATTTTCAGCTATAAAAGAAGACGGAACAAAAACAATGCATTTAGGTAGGCATGTTTTAGCTGAATTTTTTGAATGCGATTCAAATGTATTAAATAGCTTAGAAAAAATTGAGAAATTAATGGTTGATGCAGCACTTGAATGTGGAGCAACTGTTGTTCAAAAGTGTTTTCATGCATTTAATCCGTATGGTATTAGCGGTGTTGTTATTATTGCAGAAAGCCATTTCGCTATTCATACTTGGCCGGAATTAGGATATGCTGCTGTTGATTTATTTACTTGTGGTGATAAATGTGATCCAAAAGTTTCTTATGAGTTTTTAAGAAAAGCTTTTTATTCAAAAAATGCATCTTATACTGAATTAAATCGTGGTATTTTAGATGAAACTGATATGAAAGTTTTAGAAGTTCCGTTTAAAGTCGGTGTTCAAGAAATTTCTAATTAACTTATAGTATGGAAAAAAATTTAACATTATCACTTGCTCATTTGTATCCTGAATTGATGAATTTATACGGTGATATGGGCAATATTATTGCGTTCCAAAAAAGATGTGAATGGCATGGTATAAGTTTATTAATTGAAAATATAAACACTTCTGAAGATTTAAAATGTCCTCATGATATTTATTTTATTGGTGGAGGTCAAGACAGACAGCAAGTTGATGTTGCGTATGATATACAAAAAATAAAAAACTTATTAATTCAAGAACGTGATAATAATGCGGTATTTCTTTCAATATGCGGGGGGTATCAATTATTTGGACATTATTATAAAGCACAAGATGGCAGTATGTTGAAAGGAATTGATTTGCTTGATGCATATACTGTTGCCGGAAAAAAACGTTTTATTGGTAATGTAACGGCTAAAATAGATTATTTATCTCCTAATACGCTTGTTGGTTTTGAAAATCATAGCGGATTAACATATCTTCAAGGTGAAACGAAGCCAATTTCTCAAGTTATTGTTGGACATGGAAATAATGGGGAAGACAAAACTGAAGGTGCAAGGTATAAAAATGTATTTGGCACATATTTACATGGTTCATTTCTACCTAAAAATCCACATTTTACTGATTATCTGATTAAATTGGCATTAGAGAAAAAATACAATGATAAATTTAATCTTGATATAATTGATGATACTATTGAATTAAATACACATAAAAAATTAGTTAATAAAGCTTATTAAAATGAATTTTTTATTTTAAATTATGATAGAATTTTTTTATGAATAAACATAAAATTTTAGCTTTATCTGTAACTGTATTATTTCTTGTATTAATTTTTTACAAGATTGATTGGTTAAAATTGCTTGAAACTTTTAAAACTTTCAACTTTAAGTATTTATGGATAATTGCTCCATTGTATTATTTAACATTATATCTTAGAGGCATACGTTGGAAAGCTCTTTTAATGGATGATAAAAAATATTCGTCTTACCATTTGGGAGCGGTTTTTACTGTTGGCAGTATGCTTAACATATTTCTTCCTGCAAGGGCTGGTGATATATATAGAGCATATTATTTGGGTGAAAATAAAAATGAAAGCAAAATGAAAATTTTTGGTTCTATAATTTTAGAAAGAACTGAGGATGGGATTAGTGTATTTTTAATTTTACTCACTGCAATACTATTTTACTGTAAAAATAATCCTGTTATAACAGGATTAGCATATACAATAGGGTTTATTTTTATAGGCAGTATGCTGGCGTTTTATTTAATTTTTAAATTTAATAAAATAAATGAAATATGTAATTATTTTATTAAAATCTCTGATAAATTGAAGTTGACTTCTATTTCGCATTTAATTGAAAACCTAAAAAAACATGCAATATCTTTTATGGATGGATTTGGAGTATTGGATAATTTTTGGCTTACCGCAAAATCGGCAATACTCAGTATAATTTTATGGGGGATAGAATGTTATGTTGCATATTTAATTATATCAAGTTTTAATTTAAATCTGCCATTTTCATCTGCATTATTTGTATTAAGTTTGATTTCATTTTCAACAATGCTGCCATCTACATCTGTATTTTTAGGACCTTATCAATATGCATATATTATTGCATTAAGTATATATGGAATTGATAAATCAACAACACTTGCTATTTCAACTGTACATCAAACTATATTAATGCTTTTATTGACATTTGTAGGTTTATATTATCTTATTAAATTTAATTTTTCATTAAAGCAAATAAAAGAAATAAAAAGAAAGGAAGAAAGTAGTGAACAAAATTAATAAAATAGCTGCATTTACACTGGCAGAAGTATTACTTGTATTAACAATAATAGGAGTAGTTTCTGTTTTGGTTCTGCCAAGTATTTCAGACAGTTATAAAGAAGACGAAAGTATTGCGAGGTTAAGAAAAATTGAAAATGATTTGGATTTGGCATATCAAAAATCAGTAACAACTTATGGAGATTATACAACATGGAGTGTAACGGGTGCAAATAGAGTAACTCAACTTACTGAATTTTTAAAAGGCAATGCTTGTGGAAATGTTGCATCTACAGCATCATCTTTGCAATGTTTTCCACCTAGCGTTACAATCGGAACAGAAAAAATAAGTGATAATACTGAATATTACAAAATGGAACTTGATGACGGTACTTCTGTTGCGATAAAACCGGATGATACAAATGCCAAGTATCTTGTATATGTTGCTCTTTCAGGTGCTACAGGTGGACATGTAATAGCAAAAGATATTTTTGGGTTTAATATTGATTATGCGAACGGTGTATCTCCTATGGGTGAAGGAAATGATAGAAACTCAGCTACTGATGCATATACAGCTGCTCAAACTATTAACGCTACAAATTGGGCGTTTATAAATGGTAATATGGATTATAATAAATGTGCCGATACATTAAATTGGAAAACTAAAAAAACATGTGATTAGTGAATTACATTAAGCATCATTTTTACACAAATTTTTGAGTTATGACGTATTTTTACTATATCATAACAACCGTTTACGGCTGTATTGTATGCATTTTGGTTCTGAAGAAAATATTTTATTTTACTTAC
>Ga0256405_10006354_pt1 | contig 19027 bp, 15 predicted proteins | sample RumenRJG_02DNA_FD_189096 | JGI IMG/M metagenome (GOLD analysis project Ga0256405, IMG submission 189096) | Bovine rumen microbial communities from Lethbridge, Alberta, Canada - RJG_02 | ecosystem: Host-associated > Mammals > Digestive system > Stomach > Rumen | place: Canada: Alberta... | reverse complement strand
GGGCAAGGCAACCGCAGAAGCCATTTTAGACCGCCTTGTCTATCACTCACACATGATTAAGATCAAGGGAAAGTCATGCCATTCAGCATCGGTCAGTTCTTAAACCGCCCAAATCATACATTTTTTAACCGCCATAAAATGACAATTTAAACCCGCCCTTGACACCTGGTAGCAGCTTAGCTATTATCAGGGGTTTTTATACTACTTATTATCTAAAATATGCATTATTGTTAGAAATAACATCAACACTATCACACATTTTATAATCTGCATCATGTGTCAATATTTTTGCTTTCTTCTCAATTGCGCATTGTACTATTACTCTATCATTAAAGTCTTTTAATCCGGAAGACATTTTTAATGATTTATTAATTATATCTTCATCTATGGGGATAATTTCTACATTTGGCAAAATATCATGTTGGACCGAATTCAATTCATATTCAAAACGACTCTTATAATCATCTGTTTTTTGGTATTTTCTTTTATAATCAAATGATCTCAAGTCATAACCATTTTCATGACAAAATCTTTTCCAAGCCAGCTTCATATTTGAATGAATAATTTCAGATAGTATTTGATTATTTATATAAATACCGCATCTCCCTAGTACATGTTCATATACAACATCAGAATACCCATAATCATTTTCAGATGCTTCAATTCCACAAATATACTGCCAAATATTAGTATCAATAATCACATTATCACTGGGTAAAAGATTGATATTTCTTGCACACTCCACGTTCAATCTATCTCCCCCTTAATTTCCTCTTGTGATAATTTTTGTTTAGTATTCTGCATAACCATCTGAACTTTTTCCCTTTGGAAGGGTGTAAGTGAAGATGATTCAAGCTTTATATATTCATTTAATTTCTTTACATCATACAATGAATATAATCTACCGATAGAATTATTCAAAAAAGCAGTAGTAATTGTACTTAAACCCGAGAAATCAACTGAAGTAGTTCTTTTCGAATCTATAGCATCACACAATTCATCTAAAAACGGTTTTGCCTTATCTGGTGTTGATGCCGAGGTAGTGCCAATAACTTCCCTAACAACTAATTTACCCATTAAATCACCTCCTAAAATAATAAATTGCTTACTGATCTTATAGGTTCCATTCTTTCATCTAGCTTTAGACTAAAATGAATAAATGTACCATGTAACGGAGCAGACATATCATACATATATGGTTCTTCGTTCTTATAATTTTTACTTTGTCTCCACCAAAAGCCATTATTAGAAATGATTGTTAAGTCTCCCACAGATAATAAACTTTCCTTTATATAATACAGTCCCAACCCACTTTGAGGAATTTTCTTTGTAGATGTCCCTTCACAAGTAGCCCATTCAATTATCTGAGAGTCATTCTTATCAATTATACCATTTTTATCGATAATATTTTCTGGAATTGATACTCCGTTATCGGCTAATGCAAAATGAAGCTCTTTTTTCTGAGGATAAAATTGTCCGCAACATATTACACGATTTACACCTGAATGTTCTTTCACATTTACTGCCAATTCATGAACTGCACTTGTAATATTTTCCCTCTCAGACTCCTTATACTTAACGCTTTTCCAGTTAATATTTTGAAATAATTCAGTCTCAAGGTATTTCTCAAGTTCATCAATAGAGCTAGCATCATTTACATATAAATGAATTGAGTTATCATATCTATCCTCAAGTTCATTCTTATCTATACCAAATTCTGATAAAAAACCGTTTCGTGATAGTGTTGCCTGTAGATTTCCGTTTATGCCTACAACACCACACTCTTTTCCCATATCTTGTGCCCTGAATATAAGCATAGATAGTAACACTGTCATTTCTCCTTCAACAAAAATTGTATCAGTAAAATCTAAAATTACCTTTTGGATCACGATACTACGGCACTCATCATCGACATCTTTTATCAACTTCTCTATGAGCGTTGTATAATTACTTTTTAGGTATTTTGGAATTTTTACAGTCAAATAATCAAATCCTCCTTCCTAAAAGTGTCACTCTAACTTTTTAACTGTCATAGTTTTGGATTTCGTCCACTCAATTTGTTAGAAATCGCTCATTATCCTTGTTTGAACACTATCCGCCTATTCCGAACCGGTCAAAGGATAGCGCAATCCGAGGTCAGTGGGCCATCCAACCATTCACAAACTCAATCGTTTTGCGTCCGTTCCATCACCGTTACACACTCCACATGCGCCGTTTGCGGGAACTGGTCGACCGGCTGAATCCTGCCCTCGACATGGTAGCCTTTTTCCATCAAGATTTGAATGTCGCGCACAAGCGTGGCAGGGTTGCAGCTGACGTAGACGATCCTGTCCGGATTCATCCCCGTTGCGCTTTCGATTAAGCTTTCAGTCAAACCTTTGCGCGGCGGATCGACCATGATGACGTTTGGTCTGATTCCTTTTTCTTTCCACTTGGCCATCCAGTCTTCGGCATTGCCGACCTCAAATCTGAGGTTGTCAAGCTCGTTGAGCTCGGCGTTGCGCTTGGCATCTTCAATGGCTGCTTCAACGATTTCGACTCCATAGACGGCTCTGCATTTTTCAGCAAGGGACAAAGAAATCGTCCCGATTCCGCAGTAGGCATCGATTGCGGTTTCTTCTCCGGTCAAGTTGGCGAACCTGATTGCGGTCTGATAAAGCTTTTCCGTCTGAACCGGGTTGACCTGGTAGAACGACTGCGCGGAAATCTCGAATTCGAGGCCGTTCAGCGTATCCTTGATGTGATCCTTGCCAAAAAGCAGCTTGGTCTTTTGACCCAAAATAACGTTGGTTCTGTCACGGTTGACGTTTTGCATGACGCTGACGACGTCCGGACAAGCGGCAACGATTTTTTCGGCAATTTCCCGGTCATGCGGGAGACGGCCGTTCTTCGTGACGATGACGACCATTGCTTCGCGCGAATAGTGACCGATTCTGACCATCAGGTGGCGAATCATGCCGGAATGGCGCTCTTCGTCATAAGGTTCAAGCTCGTAAGCGTTCAAAACCTTTATGACTTCCTTCAAAATCTCGTCGATGCGCTCGTCTTGAATCAGGAAATTCTCAAGCGGAAGGAAGTTGTGACTGCCTCGTTTGAAGAATCCGGTCTTCAAATCACCCTTCGTTCCGCGCACGGGAACCTGGGCCTTGTTGCGATAATGGAACGGATCCTTCATCCCGATCGTTTCTGCAACTTCGATGTCGTCCAGATGAGCTTTTTTCAAAAGATCCTGAATCTGCTTTTGTTTGAACTTGAGCTGAGCAGGATAGGCCAAATGCTGAAGCGGCGCAATGCCCGTCTGCGAATATGCCCTACCTTGTGATTCGACGCGATCCTTGCTCGTCGTCAACCGCTCGATCACCTTGGCATAACCGTAATTTTTGCCGACCTTGAGCACGTGCAGCCTGATTTCTTCGCCTGGCAAAGCATCATCGCAAAACAGCGTGTACCCGTCAACCTTGACGACGCCCATTCCTTGATAGGTCAAGTCGGTCACGGTTGCTGTCAATTCTTGATTTTTTGAAACTGGTGGTTTAAATTTCATTGATATTTTCCTTTGCGTATAAAATTCCATTGTTTATTTTAACACAAAAAAGCCGGGTTCACCCCGACTTGCCTTATTTTGTCAAATTCAGTGCCGGCAATTTTTCTTGTGCGCCTTCATCTTCTTGATTGCCCATGCGTAATGGCTGCTGGTGTTGCTGATGAAATACCCGCCGATGCTGCTTCCGCCTACCCACGGGTAAAAGCTTTTCGTGAACAGTTCTTCATCGGAAAAAGTCTCAAGAACTCGCATCGCTTGTTGATGTGATGCTTTGAATCTTGCCAATGCCTCTTCTTCTGAAACATCCTGGTTTCGTTCGTAAAACTCCACGTTCATTGCGCCGTAAGTTCGCCAATTGTAGCCCTCGGGCAAAAACGGCCTTTTTTGTTCGTTATCGCGGTTCTTCAGCCAGTTCAAGAGCAGCTGATGCCATTCGTAAAGATGCATCAAAACGTCGCGCAGATTCCTGTCCCTTTTCCAGTGTGCTTCTTTTTTCTTGTCGTCGCCCGAAAAATCATATTCCCTGCTTTTTTCTTCTTCCGTTCTGTTTGCAATCATCTCGAGCAAATTTTCATAATTGGTCGTTGCCGCTTCGATCAGTTCTGCTTTGGTTTTTGGTTTTGCCATGTTAACCCCTCCATATATTTACATTATCAAAGCAAATAATATCAGGCGTCAATTTCCGCCGTCAAGCTTTTTAGGACGAAACCAATTTTGCCCGTACTCCAGGGATGATTTTTACAGGCAAATCTCAGAAAACGGACTTTTTCCCGTAATCCCGTCCCGTCTCAATAATCAAGCAGGCGATGCGCGGCTCTGTATTTTAAAAAATGCCGGACAAAATCGATCGACCTGCAACCAATTCTGTTCGGCATTTCATATGACCTGAAATTTCCTTCCGGTCTCTTCAACGCTCATTCAATTCAATCGTCCTGCCCCTGCGCCTGATGATGCCCTCTTCTTCCAAAATGTGCAGCTTGCGCGACAGTGTTTCCGGGGTAATCCCCAGGTAAAGCGCAAGATCCTTCAGCTTCATCGGCAGGACAATCTTTCCTGAATGATGCCGTTCCTGCAGCTTTTCAAGATAGGCGACAATCCTGTCTTCAATCGAATCCATTGCCAGAAGACTGTTCTTGAAGCCAAGCTCGTTCATCTTCTCGATTGAAAGCTTGAGCAGACGAATGGCAAGACCCGAATACGATTCAAGCAGGCGGTTGAACTCGTCATATGCGATGACGCATATTTCAGAATCGCTCTCACCTGAGATGAACAGATTTTCATTTCTGCCCCCGTAAAGCCACAGTTCGCCTTCATAGTCGCCGGGATCCAGAATTCTAACGACGTGCTCGCTTCCTTCTTCACTCAGCTGATAGACACGAAGACGTCCGCTTCTGACGATGATCATGCCGCCTGACCTGTCCGGCGAGACGACCACTTCACCGCACGCAACGCTGCGATGTTGAACGAGACGTTCAATCAATTCCTGTTCGTCATGGGCCAGTTCATTGAACAAAGGCACAATGCCCACACAAAGCTTACCTGACATCTGATCATCCCCCTGACGGCCTTAAGTGAACCTAGTCACTGATTCTTACGCTGCCCACTTCATGCCCGAGACTTTCAATGACGCTTCTTGCAGCTTCTGCTCCCTTTTCATCGTCTGAAACGAACTTCACCCTGCCGGAGTTGAATAATACCTCGACATCCCTTGCGTTCGCCCTTTCCTCAAGCACCTGCTTGATTTTTCCCATGCATGAAGGACAGCTCATTCCTTCAATCTTCATTGTAACATGTTTCATTTTAATCACCTCAACTAAATTATGCTGCATGACTCAAGATAAAAAATTGATTCAAATCAATTTTCTGCCTAAAAGTCTCATTCCGTTCAGGATCACCAACAGAATGCTTGCCTCATGCACCAGCATGCCGGATCCCATATGAATGTATCCGAAGACAAGACCAAGCAGCAGGATAACCACCGTCAGCACTGCAATTACGATGTTCTCCTTCATGTTTGCCTCGATTCTTCCTGCAAATACCCGCGCATTATCAAGCTTCGTCAGTTCCGACGTCATGAGAACGGCATCGGCAACGTCCAGGGCAAAGTCAGTTCCGGAACCGATCGCAAGTCCGACGTGGGCCAGGGCCAGTGCAGGTCCGTCGTTGATTCCGTCACCGACAAATCCGACCTTGAATCCTTCCTGCCTCAGTTCATTGATCTTCTCAACCTTCTGATCGGGCATGAGTTCTCCATATTCTTCGGAAATTCCGACGTCCTCTGCGATTCTGTCCACCGCTTCCTGATTGTCTCCAGAAAGCAGAACAATCTTTCTGATGCCGTTCCTTCTCAGCCTTTCAACGGCATTCACGGCATCATCCCGAAGACAGGAGCCAATCGCAAGTCCGCCTGTCACCTCGCCGTCAACGGAAAGATAAACACGTGACTTTCCCGTGCTCTTCATGGAAAAATCAGGCTTTCCGACAAACTTCGCGTTTCCGGCCCGCACTTTTTTCCCGTCAACGACCGCCTCGATGCCCTTTCCCGGAACCGTCACCATCCCGCTGACGTCATGTCCGCCCGAATCGACGTCCTCCAGGGCCGTGACGATTGCCCCGGCAAGCGGATGACTGCTCCTTGACTCAATCGCCTTGAGCAGTGACCTGTCATCTCTTTTCCAGACCATTTCCTCGACTTGAAGGCGTCCGACAGTCAGCGTTCCGGTCTTGTCAAACGCCAGGGCATCGATTTTACTCAGGCTTTCGATTGTCGAGGCCCCCTTGATCAGGATGTTCTCCTGAGCCATCCGTCCGATTCCGGCCGCAAGCGAGACCGGAATGCCGATGACCAGCGCCCCGGGACAGCCGAGAACCAGAATGGTGATCCCAAGCTCTGCATTTTTCAGGACAATTCCAACTGCAAGTGCCAGAATGAAGACGACCGGCGTATAGTATTTCGCAAAGCGGTCGATCATCTTCTGCACTCTCGGCTTGGAATCCTCTGCGTCTTCAACAAGCTCGATGATTCTGCCAAATACAGTGCCGCTTCCGACACGGCTGACTGAAATAACAAGCATCCCGTCTTCAAGAATGGTTCCGGCAAAGACTTACTTTCCGCAATCCTTAAACACCGCTTCTTCCTCACCCGTCAGATTTGCCTGATTCGCCTTGCCGAATCCCTTCACGACAGTTCCGTCAGCGGGAATCCTATCGCCTGCCCTGACCAAAAGCAGGTCGTCCTGTCTGATTTCCGACAGACTGACCTCCTCTGGCTCATCGTCATCAATGTCCTTAAGCAGCAATGCCTTGTCAGGCACCATTTCCGTCAGTTTTCTGATCGCCGACTGCGTCCTGCTCAAGATCAGGTTCTGCAGAACTTCACCGAGGCAAAACAGCCAGGTGACTATCCCCGCCTCGTTGAACTCTCCGAGAATCACCGCCCCGATGACGGCCGTCGACACTAGCAGTTCAATTGAGATGATGCGGTATCTCAGCGCCTTCCATGCCCCGATAATAATCGGAACTCCACCGATGACGGCAACTGCAATCATCAGTGCATCATACCAGAATGCCTGTTGCCTGAGAATTTCAGCCAGCAGGACAAGAATCGTCATTAAAATCATTTTATTGCGCATTTCTTTTCCTCCGTTAACTTCAGTATATGAGAAATGCGGAATTTAAAACTTGATTCAAATCAATTCCTGCTTATGTTTCCTGACACATGGATGAATCAGCTGCTCTGAATCCGTATCCCGCCACCGCATTTTCAGGCAGATAAAAAAGAGGTTGGGAAAAAACTCCTTTTTCACATTTGAATTAAACGAACTGCCGGACAAAGGAGGGTGCAGGCCGGCTGATTTTGTCCGGCACTCCTTCAGTTTTGAGACATGAAAACCTTATTTTTTTAAATACAGTGCTGAGAATCACCTGCTCAATCAGGTCTCCAAGGCAGGATTACGGGCAAAACGGAGATTTCTGGGATTTGACCGTAAATTCTGACTCCCGATTACGGGCAAAACAGCGATTTCTGGGATTTGACCGTAAATTCTGACTCCCGATTACGGGCAAAACGGAGATTTCTGGGATTTGACCGTAAATTCTGACTCCCGATTACGGGCAAAACAGCGATTTCTGGGATTTGACCGTAAATGGCAGTCTTCGGTTAAGGTCAAAGCCACACATTTAACGTTGCATATACAAACAAAGTCCCGGATAAAATTTGCAGTTAACTGCAAATTATCCGGGACTTTTGTTAGAGACATGGTTTTTTCCCAGCCTCTCTGAAACTCATTCTTTCCTGTCTTCCTTGTCAAGCTCCAGTTCACCGACGTCTTCAAGATGACTGACGCCTTCAACAAAATGCTCGCGCGCACTTGTTTCCTCTTCTTCGTCACCCGTGATTGCTTCGTCCGGAATTTCGTCGGTATTGGCGAAAATTTCAAGATGCTGCCTGTGATTTCTGAAAATCATCGGCGCATCACCGCCGTATTCGCCGTCAACGTTGATCATCATCTTCTCGTCGACCGGCTTGGCAACAAGCTTGGAAGTCTTGACGTAGAGAATCCGCGGATCGTTGACGTGCCTGCCTCCGTTCAAGACCATCGTGATCAGCTGCAAAATTTCGATCAGGCTGCTTGTCTTGACGACGATCAGCGTGAACTTGCCGTCATCAAGCGAAGCATCGGGCACGATCTGTTCGAACCCGCCGACGGAATTCGTCAAAGCCAGGAAGAACATTGAGGCTTTGCCGTCATATGTGCCGCCGTCATATTCAAGATGCATCCTGATCGGCTTGATGCGCGGCAGAAGTTCGGCCCCCTTGACAAGGTAGGCCAGATATCCGAACAGCGACTTGACCTGCGACGGAACGCCATACGTGAGTTCAGTCAGCAAACCGCCGGCTGCGATGTTGACGAACCAGTTTTCGCCCGCCTCACCGATATCCATCTTGACGGTCTGGCCCTTGGCAATCACCTTGGCGGCACCGATTGGATCTTCGCGCGGAATCTTCAATGCCCTGGCATAGTCGTTCGTCGTCCCGGCCGGAATGATACCAAGCTTCGGGCGATGCTTCAACGGTGCGATTCCGTTGACGACCTCATTGATCGTGCCGTCGCCGCCGGCTGCGACAATCAGGTTGAAACCGGCCTTGGCAGCACGCTCGGCCTCGTTTTTAGCGGAATTCGGCTCCGGAGTCGTGGCATATGCGCTCGTTTCGTAGCCGGCCCGCTCCAGAATATTCAAAATGTCGACAAGATTGTTTTTCATTGCTTCCCGGCCTGAAGTCGGGTTGTAGATGATTCGACAACGTTTTTGCATTTTATCACCTCAAAACAAAAAGCTGCAAAGTCCCGGAAGCGGTCCCTCTCACAGCTTATTGATCATTCTTTGAAATACAGAGTCAAGACCCTGTTTGGCAATTATCTTTCAGCAAGGCTTGCCATAAGCAGCTTGTTGACGACTTTCGGATTGGCCTTGCCGCGAGTCTGCTTCATAATGGCACCGACAAGGAAGCCAACGGCACGATCTTTCCCGTTCTTGAAGTCGATGATTGATTGCTCGTTGTTATCCAAAACCTCATCAATGATCGGCTGAAGTTTGGCCGGATCGGACAACTGGGCCATGCCCTTTTCTTCGACCCAGGCTTTTGGTTCCGTGTCATTTTGAATGATTTCCTTGAAGACTTTCTTGGCAATCTTTGAAGAAATCGTTTCGTCTTCGATCAGTTTGATCATCGTTGCCAAGTGTTCAGGCGTCAAAGCCGTTTCCTGAAGCTCAACCTTGTTGGCGTTCAGGTAGGCAGAAACTTCGCCCATCAGCCAGTTGGCAGCAAGCTTGGCATCTGCGCCGGAAGCAACGGTTGCCTCATAAAAGTCAGACATTTCCTTTGTCTGCGTCAAAACGCCGGCATCATATTCAGGAATTCCCCATTCATTGACGTAACGTTCACGGCGCTTGTCAGGCATTTCCGGAATCGAGTTCTTGACTTCTTTGATCCATTCATCAGAAATATGGATCGGCGGAAGATCAGGCTCAGGGAAGTAGCGATAGTCGCTTGCGCCTTCCTTGACACGCATCAGAATCGTCGTTCCCGTCGGCACGTCGAAACGCCTCGTTTCCTGCTGAACCTGGCCACCGGACATCAAAACGCGGGCCTGGCGCTTTGCTTCGTATTCCAGACCTTTTTTGACGTGCTCAAACGAATTAAGGTTTTTCATTTCCGTCTTCGTGCCGAATTTGTCGGATCCGATCGGACGAACCGAAATGTTGACGTCGGCACGCATGGAGCCTTCTTCCATCTTAACGTCGGAAACGCCGGTAAATTGAATGATTTGGCGCAAACGCGTCAAATATGCATAAGCTTCGTCAGGAGAAGCGATATCCGGCTTTGAGACGATTTCGATCAGCGGCGTGCCCTGACGGTTCAGATCGACATATGAATATCCGTCCGGATTGTGGGTGTTCTTGCCAGCGTCTTCTTCAACGTGCATTTCTTCAATGCCGATTTTCTTTTTCGTTCCGTCTTCCAGTTCGATTTCAAGCCAGCCGTCATGCGCAATCGGCGTATCTGATTGCGTAATCTGGTATGCTTTCGGATTGTCAGGGTAGAAATAGTTCTTGCGATCAAAGTGCAGGTCTTTTCTGATTTCGCAGTTCAAAGCCAAAGCTGCACGCATCCCGTATTCCAAGGCACCCTTGTTGACCTGCGGCAAAACGCCAGGATAGCCCCAGTCGATCACGTTCGTGTTCGTGTTCGGCTCTGCACCGTATTCAACCGGTGCCGGCGAGTATGCTTTGGAGTTTGTTTTTAATTCAATGTGGACTTCAAGCCCGATCGTTGTTTCAAAGTTCATTAGTTTTGACCCCCAATCTCAGGTACGGCTTTATGGAAATCAGTTGCCTGTTCAAATGCAAAGCCTGCCTTATACAGCGTATCTTCTCTGAAACGCGGCGCAACAAGCTGCATCCCGATCGGCAAGCCATCGGAAAATCCGGCAGGCAGGGACATCCCCGGAAGTCCGGCCAGGTTGACCGGAATCGTCAAAATATCGTTCATGTACATCGTCACCGGATCATCGATCTTTTCGCCGATGCCGTATGCCGTTGTCGGTGCCGTCGGTCCCAAAATCAGGTCATGATTTTCAAAAACATTTTCATAGTCGCGGCAAATCAACGTGCGAACCTGAGCCGCCTTCTTGAAGAACGCATCGTAAGTGCCGGCAGAAAGCGAGAACGTTCCGAGCATGATGCGGCGCTTGACTTCATCGCCGAAGCCTTCTGAACGAGAACGCACGTAAACGTCTTCGAGATTCTTGACGTCTTCTGCGCGGAATCCGTAACGGATGCCGTCAAAACGCTGCAGATTGGATGAAGCTTCGGATGAAGCGATGATGTAGTAGACGGGCACGCCGTATTTTGTATGCGGAAGCGAAACTTCGTCAACCGTTGCGCCGAGTTCTTCAAACTTCTTGATTGCATCTTTGACAGCCTGTTTAACGTTTGCGTCAACGCCTTCTGCGAAATATTCCTTCGGAACGGCGATGCGCATGCCCTTGACGCCTTCATCGATTCCCTTCGTAAAGTCGGGAACTTCCTTGCTTGAACTCGTGAAATCGCGAAAATCGTGACCGCTGATGGCATTAAGCATCAAGGCATTGTCGTATACGCTGCGAGTCAAAGGTCCGATCTGATCCATGCTTGAAGCAAAAGCAATCAAGCCATAACGCGAAACGCGACCGTATGTCGGTTTGAGACCGACGATGCCGTTAAATGCAGCGGGCTGTCTGATCGAACCGCCGGTATCGGAGCCAAGCGCAGCAATGACTTCGCCGGAAGCAACGGCTGCGGCAGATCCGCCGGATGAACCGCCGGGAACCTTCGTTTGATCCCAGGCGTTCTTCGTTTTCTTAAAGGCGCTCGTTTCGGTCGAACTGCCCATCGCAAATTCGTCCATGTTGAGCTTTCCGACCGTAATCATGCCCCTTTCGTCAAGCTTGTCCATGACCGTCGCATTGTAGATCGGATTGAAGTTTTCGAGCATTTTGCTGGCTGCCGTCGTCTTCAGGCCTTTCGTTACGATGTTGTCTTTGATTCCGACAGGAATTCCGTCAAGCACGTTTCCCTCATCGATTCCTTTTGCATCGACTGCGCGTGCTTTTTCCATTGCGCGTTCTTCGTCCAAAGTGATGAACGCATCAATTTCTTCCTCGCGCTTTTTGATCGTTTCAAAAGTTTCCTTTGCCAATTCCTCAGCACTGAAATCTTTGTTGACAAGACCTTCGTGAAGGCTCTTGAGGTCATTTTCGAAATAGTTCATTTTCAGCCTTCCTCGCTTTCATCGATAATTGCCGGAACCTTGATCAGGCCGTCTTTTTCTTCCGGAACGTTCTTCATCAAAAGGGTGCGATCCGTTCCCTTGACGGCAACGTCTTCACGCATGACGTTGACTTCTTCGGTTACGGTCGACGTCACGGGAACGTCTGTCGTGTCGACTTCTCCCAACTGTTCGACCATGTTGATGATTTCATCCATCTGACCGGTAAACTTTTGGAGTTCTTCATCGGTAAATTCAAGCTTTGCCAAGGAGGCAACGTGCTTTACCTCATTTGCGGTGATTGCCATTTGATATCCTTCTTTCGAGTAATGTCTTTTCTTATTTTAATCGATTATTCCGAATTATTAAACCCACTTGCCGCATTTTACGGAATTAATAACTGCTGAAGACATGCGTATAGTACGAGGTTTGGCCAGAATCTCTTGACAAAAAGGCCTGAACCGTCCCGTCCGATCCCTTGATCGTGATGTCAATCGGAACGCCTGACGGCAGATACGTCCTTGCCATTTGCGAAACGAACTGGGCAAAGCTCGTAATTTCCGTCATGCTGTAGAACTGAGTCGTAATGTTGACATGCATCCCTTGAAGTTCCTTGCCCTTGTACTGAGCCTGTGCCGTAACGCCGGCCAGGTTCGGGAAGAAGCTTTGCGTCTTGTTCATGAAAGCACTAAACGACGTTGCGTCATTTTCATTCGGAACGCTTGAAGAATCGGTTGCCGGAAGAACCACGCTCTTGATATCCGTATCGGTCCATGAGCTGATGGAAGTTCCGCTCTTGCTCAGTGCATACGCATAGAATGAACCGCCGACCAGACTGTCGTTTGGAGCCTGCTTGAACATGCAGATCAAAATCGGCGTGTCGTTTCCGATTTCTGACTTTTGACGCAGACGCGCAAGAATCGTTGTCGCTGCCTTTTGACCTTCTTCTTTCATTTTTTCATTCGAGATATCGGTCGTATAGGTTGCGCCGTACTCTTCTTTTTGGTAATAATCTTTTTGATTCATCCCGATTCCGATCGTCACGCCGGCAAGTGAAAGCTTGCCGTCTTTTTCCTGCATATAATCTTGTTCTTCAATCTGCTGAACATAGATGGGATTTCTCTTGTCGGCTTCTTTTTTACCGTTGTCTTCAGGATTGAGCCCGTCAGGATTGTCTTTTGACTTGCGATCAAGCCATTTTTCGACAGTATCTTTTGACAGAACCTGGCCTTCTCTGAAGACATAGCTTTTAGTCGGGAACTGTTCTTTTGAAAGGTTCATCATCCCTGCTTCAAAACTTTTCAAGTTGAGCATGTTATCTGAATTTTGATAAACGCCGACTCCGCGGGCCTTGTTCGTAAGATACCGGCCATCTTTGATAATGCCCTGATAATAGTCCGTATCGGTCTGGCCCGTCGTCTGATATCCCTTTTTCTTTGAGGTAACGACCTGCGAAGCCCCGCCGCCAGAGATAGCCTTGCCGAGGTTGCCGCATGCGCCGAGCATTGCCGTGCTGGCAAAAAGACTGGTCAAAACCAGCAGTTTTTTCTTCATCATTTTTCCTCCATCTTTTGCAGGAACTCTTCTTCATTCATGATTTTTGTTCCAAGTTCTTTTGCCTTGGCCAGTTTGGAACCGGCATCATGTCCGCAAATCAGCAGATTCGTTTTCTTCGTGACACTGCCGGTGACCTTTGCGCCGTGCCCTTCAAGCCATTTCTTGGCATCGCTTCTCTTGAGACGGTCAAGCGTGCCGGTCAAAACAACGGTCAGACCGTTAAATGCACTACCGGAGGCATCTTCTTCCAATTCGGCCGCAGTCTTTCCGAGATAGCTCATGTTGACGCCGACGCTCTTCAATTCTTCAAGCAGCTCGTTTGCTCCTTCTGAATTGAAGTAGGTCGACAGGCTGTCGGCAATCGTTTCGCCCATGGTTTCGATTGCAACGATCTCTTCTTTTGACGCCCTGGCCAAGGCATCCATCGTCATGAAACGCTCCGCCAAAAGCTTGGCCGCCTTTGCACCGACATGACGAATGCCAAGGCCGAACAACAGGCGTTCAAGCGAGTTTTTGCGACTTGCGTCAATTGCATTAAGCAAGTTGCTGGCAGATTTTTCCTTGAACTTGTCAAGCAAAAGCAAGTCGTCAAACGTCAGCTTGTAAAGATCGGAAACGTCATTGATCATCCCGCGCTCAAACAGCTGTTCAATGATCTTTGGGCCGAGGCCGTCGATATTCATCGCATTTCTCGAAGCAAAGTGCGTCAGACTTTCCTTCATCAATGCCTTGCACTTCGGATTGATGCAGCGAAGCGCTGCTTCATCATCCAGATGCACGAGTTTTGCGCCGCATTCCGGACAATTCGTCGGAATTTCATATGGTTTTGAATCTTTTGGGCGTTTTTCCAAAACGACTTCTGAAATTTCCGGAATGATGTCTCCTGCCTTATGCAATTTGACGGTGTCAAGCAAGCGAATCCCCTTTTCGTTGAGATAATCCGGGTTGTGCAAAGAGGCTCTTGAAACGGTCGTTCCTGCCAGCAAAACCGGATCCATGACGGCCGTCGGCGTCACGACGCCCGTTCTGCCAACCGTCCATTCAATGTCTCTGACGATCGTTTCCTGTTCGTCCGGCGGAAATTTGTAGGCAATCGCCCATCTTGGAACCTTGACCGTGTTTCCCACAAGCTCATGCACGGTAAACGGCTCTGCTTTGAGCACGATGCCATCGATGTCATATTCAAGTCCTGCACGCTTTGCCTGATACTCGTCAAGATATGCATCGATTTCATCCATCGTTGAACAAACGCGCGACTCGCCGTTGACCCTGAACCCCCAGGATGCCATCTTCTTTAAGGCTTCGCTTTGCGTTTTGACGCCGAATTTTTCCGGTTCCATCAGATAGTAGATGAAGATGCTCAGATTTCGTTCAGCCGTAATTTTTGAATCAAGCTGTCTCAAAGATCCGGCCGCTGCATTTCTCGGATTGGCAAACACCGGCTGTCCTTCTGCTTCGCGCTTTTTGTTCAGATCAACGAACGATTTTTTCGGCATGTAGCATTCACCGCGAACTTCAACCGAAATTTTTTCATTGAGCTTGAGCGGAACGGCGTTGATCGTTTTGAGATTTTCAGTGATGTCTTCTCCGATCGTCCCGTTTCCGCGCGTCGAGCCCTTAACGAAGATGCCGTCTTCATACGTCAGCGAAATTGCCAGGCCGTCGATTTTGAGTTCGCAGTTGTAGCCAAAATCAGCCCCTGCATTTTCATTCAGACGTTTAACGAAGTCCGCCAGTTCTTCTTTTGAAAACACGTCGCCCAATGAAAGCATCGGGATTTCGTGCTCGACTTTCGTGAAATTCGTCAAGATCCTGCCACCGACGCGCTGCGAAGGCGAATCCTTGGTCACAAGCTCCGGAAACTTTGCTTCCAGTTCCAACAGACGCTTGTAATTTTCGTCATAGACGTGATCTTCAACCGTCGGCGCATCCAAAACATAATACTCTCTGCTCCATTTGGTCAGCTTTTCACGAAGACTTTCAAGTTCTTTTTTTGCTTCTTCTTTATCCATGGTTTTTTCCTCTAAACTTTCCTGATCGGTGCAAAAGCAGCTAACAGACGCTTGATGCCATTGCCGGAAAAGGCGACGTCAAGCTCTGCATTTTCTCCGGAACCATTGACTTTGACGACCGTTCCGAGTCCGAATGCCTTGTGCTCGACCTTGTCGCCGATTTTCCAGCCGACGTTTTCGGCACCGGTCTGTGCCGGTCGTTCGATTGTCCCCGGTCTCTTCCTTGGCTTTTCGACTTTTTCAGTCGCAACGGGACCGCTTGAAAACGGATAGCTTGAGTTCTTGACGGTTTCGTTGGCCGATTCCAGAAGCGCATCCGAGATTTCGCCGATAAAGCGCGAGGCGGTATTTTGCTGCGTTCTGCCGTAAAGCATCCGCGACAGCGCATTTGTCAGATACAGTTTTTCTTCGGCACGCGTAATCCCGACGTAAGCAAGGCGTCGTTCTTCTTCTAGATCTGATTCATTCATGGCTGCTCTTCCGAGCGGGAAGATGCCTTCTTCCATTCCAATCAGAAAAACGACCGGAAATTCCAGACCTTTAGCCGCATGAAGCGTCATCAGCGTGACGACGTCATCATTCTGGTCAACGCCGTCCTGATCGGAAACAAGCGCCAAATCGGCCAGAAAGTCCGTAAACGGATCGCTTTCTTCGTCTTCCGGATCCCAGTTTTCGTCAAATTCTTTCGTCACTGACAAAAATTCTTCCAAGTTTTCCAAACGACCTTTTGCTTCAAGCGTATTGGCATCGTTCAATGCTTTTTGATAGCCTGTGATCGACAGAATCTGTTCCGTCATTTCAGTAATCGTGGCTTTCTTTTGAACCTGATGGAATAATTTCAGCATATCGCAAAATTCCGTGATCTTCTTCGCGGTCCGCACGGGAATCCCCGTCAGATCAACACTCTTGCCCGCTTCGTACAATGAAATGCCATGCATGTCGGCAAAATTTTGCAGCTTCGTGATCGAAGTTGCGCCGATTCCGCGCTTCGGCTCATTGACGACGCGCGCAAACGACATCGAATCGTCCGGATTGGCAACCAGACGCAGGTAGGCCAAAATATCCATGATTTCCTTGCGATCGTAGAAACGATGGGCACCGACCAGCTTGTAGGGGATGTTTGCCTTGACAAATGTTTCTTCAAGCGTACGCGACTGCGCATTCGTACGGTACAAAATCGCAAAGTCATTATAGCTGCGATGTTTTTCCCTGATCTCTTTTTGAATGCTCTTGATGACGAAATAGCCTTCGTCAGCCGCATTGTCGGCCCGATAGTAGGTAATTTTGTCACCGGATTCGTTTTCGGTCCAAAGCGTCTTGTCCTTGCGATTGAGATTATGCTCGATCACTTCGTTTGCGGCCTGCAGAATCGTTTTCGTCGAGCGGTAGTTTTGTTCAAGTTTGATGACGGTGGCATCCTTGTAGTCTTTTTCAAAGTTCAAGATGTTTTCCATGTTGGCACCGCGCCATCCGTAGATGCTCTGATCGGCATCACCGACGACGCAAAGGTTGCGAAACCCCTGCGCCAACATGTTGACCAGACGATATTGTGCTTCGTTCGTATCCTGATATTCGTCGACATGAATGTAACGGAATTTGCGCTGATAGAATTCGAGCGTTTCAGGCGAACTTTCAAACAGCTGGATCGTCTTCATGATCAGATCATCAAAGTCCATCGTCTGATTTTTCTTCAATTCGTCCTGATATATCTGATAAGCACGTGCGGCGGCAACTTCCATGGGATTCGCCTCTGCATTTGCCTGCAAAAGCGCTTCTTCTGGTTCGATCAGTTCATTCTTCCAGGAAGAAATTGAGGCGAGAAAGCTGCGCGGATCGTATTGTTTCGTGTCAAGATTCAGCGTATCGGCAACGATGTGTTTCATTAAAGTTTTTTGCTCGCTCGGACTGCCGATCGTAAATGCCTTTGAAAATCCGACTTTCTCGGCATCGCGACGCAAAATTCTCACGCACAAAGCATGAAACGTCGAAACCCAAACGGCTTCTGAACCGTATTCGACCAGCCTGTCGATACGTTCACGCATTTCGCGTGCAGCCTTGTTCGTAAACGTGATCGCCAAAATATTCCACGGATTGACATTTTGATGCTCGATAAGGTAGGCTACGCGGTGCGTCAAAACGCGCGTCTTGCCGCTTCCGGCACCGGCCATGATCAAAAGCGGTCCTTCCGTACAAACAACGGCTTCTCTTTGCTTATCATTCATTCCGTTCAATAAGTCATTTTGCGTCAAGTTGTTCAATCCCCTCTGAAAGTAATCAATCATTTCCTATTATACCAAAAAAGGCTCATTAGTTCTTTTAAAATTGCTTTAAAAGAACTTGTTTTCCCCGTTTCTTCGCGTTTTTTCGATGCTGATTCTGAGCATGAAAAATGCAGCGCCCACAGCAGCAATCAGCACCTTGCAGACGGCCGGTTTCTGCGTCAGTTTTCTGACAAATTACGGAGATGAATGCTTTGTCAGAAAACCAGAATGAGAAAGCGGCGAGATTACGGACATATTTCAAAAATCGGGGATTTGCCCGTAACCGAAGACTGGGTTTTACGGGCAGATTTCAAAAATCGAGGATTTACCCGTAATCGAAGACTGGGGTTTACGGGCAGATTTCAAAAATCGGGGATTTGCCCGTAATCGGGAGCCGGGGGGTACGGGCATATTTCAAAAATCGGGGATTTGCCCGTAATCGAAGACTGGGTTTTACGGACAGATTTCAAAAATCGAGGATTTGCCCGTAATCAGGAGCCAGGGGTTACGGGCATATTTCAAAAATCGAGGATTTGCCCGTAATCAGGAGCCGGAGTTTACGGGCATATTTCAAAAATCGGGGATTTGCCCGTAATCGAAGACTGGGGGTTACGGGCATATTTCAAAAATCGAGGATTTGCCCGTAATCAGGAGCCAGGGGTTACGGGCATATTTCAAAAATCGAGGATTTGCCCGTAATCAGGAGCCAGGGGTTACGGGCATACTTCAAAAATCGAGGATTTGCCCGTAATCAGGAGCCAGGGGTTACGGGCATATTTCAAAAATCGGGGATTTGCCCGTAATCGAAGACTGGGTTTTACGGGCATATTTCAAAAATCGAGGATTTGCCCGTAATCGAAGACTGGGTTTTACGGGCATATTTCAAAAATCGAGGATTTGCCCGTAACCGAAGACTGGGTTTTACGGGCAGATTTCAAAAATCGAGGATTTGCCCGTAATCGAAGACTGGGTTTTACGGACATATTTCAAAAATCGGGGATTTGCCCGTAACCGAAGACTGGGTTTTACGGGCAGATTTCAAAAATCGGGGATTTGCCCGTAATCAGGAGCCGGGGGTTACGGGAATATTTCAAAAATCGGGGATTTGCCCGTAATCGAAGACTGGGTTTTACGGGCAGATTTCAAAAATCGGGGATTTGCCCGTAATCGAAGACTGGGTTTTACGGGCAGATTTCAAAAATCGAGGATTTGCCCGTAATCGAAGACTGGGTTTTACGGGCAGATTTCAAAAATCGAGGATTTGCCCGTAACCGAAGACTGGGTTTTACGGGCAGATTTCAAAAATCGAGGATTTGCCCGTAATCGAAGACTGGGTTTTACG
>Ga0256405_10006353_pt1 | contig 19028 bp, 17 predicted proteins | sample RumenRJG_02DNA_FD_189096 | JGI IMG/M metagenome (GOLD analysis project Ga0256405, IMG submission 189096) | Bovine rumen microbial communities from Lethbridge, Alberta, Canada - RJG_02 | ecosystem: Host-associated > Mammals > Digestive system > Stomach > Rumen | place: Canada: Alberta... | reverse complement strand
GCGGCATCGCATGAACGTGGAGGACGAGTACTTCTCGATCATAGAGAAGCGCGACACGGAAATACTTCTGAAGGACCAACAGCTTGCCGAGAAGAACGCTCAACTTGCAGAAAAGAGTGCCGAACTTGCAGAAAAGAGTGCCGAACTCACAGAAAAGAGTGCCGAACTCACAGAAAAGAGTGCCGAACTCACAGAAAAGAGTGCCGAACTTGCAGAAAAGAGTGTCCAGCTTGCAGAAAAGAGTGTCCAACTTGAAGAAAAGAGTGTCCAGCTTGAAGAGCAGAAAGCTATGCTCACCGAGCAGAAAGCTATGCTCACCGAGCAGAAAGCTATGCTCACCGAGCAGAAAGCTATGCTCACCGAGAAAGATGCTATGCTCACAGAACAAAAGACTATGCTACGGGTGTCTATTCAGATGTTAGTCAAGGCTGGAATGTCGGCAGAGGCTATTGCACAAAGCCTTGGGAAAGACATAGAAGAAGTCAGGCTGCTGATGAACTGACAAACTATAGTATTTGCTTTCGTTAATCAGTCAGATAAAAAAGGAGGAACATTCATCTATGTAGAATGTTCCTCCTGTTAATATTTGACAACGGGGTTACCCGTCTTGCTTACAGGATAGTCTTTACGGCCTCCAGCATTCCCTTGGCCTCAATCAGGTCGAGGAACTGCTTCACCATCTGGTTCAGACCTGCTACCTTGTTCAGGTCTTCCTGCCAGATAAACTCTGCACCCAGTACGCCATCAGCTACCTTCTGAGTGTCACCGGTAGCCCAGAGCTGCTGCAAGAGTTCAATGATCTTCGCATCGTCGTTAGGCGTAATCTCTGCACCGTCGAAGCGCTTGCCACCCTTGTAATAGGTGATGATAGCTGCCAGACCGAATACCAAGCCCTTAGGCAGTTCGCCCTTGCGCTCCAAGTAGGTCTTCACACCGGGCAGGTCACGAGCCTGGAACTTGGGGAAGGAGTTGAGCATGATGCTGGTCACCTGATGGTCGACGAATGGGTTGTCGAAACGCTCCAGTACGTCAGCAGCAAACTTCTCCAGCTCATCCATCGGCAGGTCGAGTGTCTGCATCAGTTCTTCAAACTGTACCTTGTGGATATACTTTCCAATCACTTCATGGTTGCAGGCATCGCGAACGATGTTCACACCGCTGAGATATGCTACGGGGCTGAGCACGGTGTGGGGACCGTTCAACAGGGTCACCTTACGTTTGTGGTAGGGCTCTTCTGAAGGCACAAAGAGTACGTGCAATCCAGCCTTGTCTGCTGGGAATTCCTCTGCCACTTCCTTCGGAGCCTCGATGACCCAGAGATGGAAGTTCTCTGCCTGTACAACGAGGTTGTCACGATAACCCACCTTTTCCTGAATCTCAGCAATCTCCTTGCGGGGGAAGCCTGGTACAATACGGTCTACGAGGGTAGCGTAGACGCCGCATGACTCCTCAAACCACTTCTTGAAGCCCTCTGGCAACTGCCACAGTTCGATATACTTATAGATGCAGTCTTTCAGCACGTGACCGTTGAGGAAGATGAGCTCGCAGGGGAAGATGATGAGACCCTTCGTGGGATCACCATTGAAGGTCTGATAGCGGCGGTACAGCAACTGCACCAGTTTGCCTGGATATGAAGATGCTGGCTTGTCCTCAAGCTTACAAGCAGGATCAAAGGCGATGCCAGCTTCTGTGGTATTTGAGATGACAAAGCGAATCTCTGGCTGGTCAGCAAGTGCCATGAAGGCATCGTTCTGAGAATAGGGGTTCAGTGCACGACTGATAACGTCGATACGCTCCAGTGTATTGACGGGCTTGCCGTTCTCACGCCCCTGCAGGTTAACGTGGTACAGGCAGTCCTGGCCGTTCAGCCACTCAACCATACCCTTGTCAATGGGTTGTACAACAACAACACTACCATTGAAGTTGGTCTTCTGGTCCATGTTCCAGATTATCCAATCAACGAAAGCACGCAGGAAGTTTCCTTCACCAAACTGAATCACCTTCTCAGGCATCACACTCTTAGGTGCGAAATGTTTGTTTAATGGTTTTAACATAGCAAATTCTTTTTTGTTGTTTGTTTTTTAGCAATATTAGTTTTGTTCATTTTTTGATGGTGCAAAGGTACGTATTATTTCTGATTCCACCAAATTATCATCTTGGAAAAACGACTCTTATATCTCCATGAACCTCTGCATAAACTCATTGAGGCGCAGCAGTCCGTAACTACCTGAGACACACGACTCCTCATCATAGTGCTCTACCTCGTCGGGCTCTATACCTTTATAATATATAAGGAAGGGTACGGGCTCGTTGACGTGGATGCGCTGTTCTACGGGTGTGGGGTGATCGGGCAGGATAGCGATGCATACTGGCTCTGTCATCTTTTCTGTTGCCTCGAAGATAGGCTTTATCAAGCGTTGGTCCAAGTAGTCGATAGCCTTGAGTTTCAACTCCAGGTCGCCATCATGGCCAGCCTCGTCGGTAGCTTCTACGTGTACAAAGACGAAGTCATCCTGTTGTAAGGCTTCAATGGCAGCCTGTGCCTTACCCTCGTAGTTGGTGTCGGCCAACCCTGTGGCTCCAGGCACTTTGATGATACGCAAACCAGCGTATTTGCCGATGCCCTGAATCAAGTCAACAGCAGAGATAACGGCACCTGTCTTCACTTGGGGGTATTGCTGCATCAGCGTCTGCATTGAGGGGCGATAGCCACCGCTCCAAGGCCAGATGCTGTTAGCCTGACGTTCACCACGCTTTGCTTTCTCTCTATTATAGGGATGCTTGGCGAGTAGATCCTGGGATTTCAGAATCAAATTGTTGATGAGGTCTGCGGTTTCCTGGGCTTCAGGAAGCTCTGCTTTCACTAAAAGCGGACGCCATTCTTCGTTAGGATGGTCATGGGGTGGGGCACAGACGATATGCTTGTTTCCGCCCTTGATGACTAATAGATGGCGATACTGAATGCCACAGATGAACTTTACACGCTCGCAGCCTTCTTTCTCGTTGATGGGTTTTGACAGTTGCTCGTTGAGATAATCGATGAGCACACGGGCATCCTCAGTCTGCAGGTTACCGCCATTATGCGTGATAATCTTGCCGTCCTCTAATGTAATGATATTACAACGGATGGCAAAGTCGTCGGGTTGCATTTCATAGCCAATAGAGGCTGCTTCAAGAGGACCGCGTCCTTCATAGACTTTATTCAGGTCATAACCAAGAATAGCTGTATTAGCTACCTCAGAGCCTGGAGGAAATCCCTCTGGCACGGTGACCAGTCGCCCTGTGCGACCGGCCTTTGCCAGACGGTTCATATATTCAGGACGGGCATATTGTAGAAGGGTCTTCCCGCCTAGGCGTTCCACCTTGTGGTCCGCCATACCATCCCCAAGAATGATAATATGTTTCATAGGCCTACCCCCTTCCCCTCCCCAAGGGAGGGGTGATTAGTTACATTGTCTATTGAAAAAAACTTCATAGTTTGAGTTTGTATAAAAAGCCCCTCCCTTGGGGAGGGGTTGGGGTGGGCTGTTAAATATTAGCGATTGACATGATGTTGGCGAAGACGCCGGCAGCGGTAACAGCAGCACCGGCTCCATAACCCTGAATGAGCATAGGATATTCCTTGTAACGCTCAGTGGTGAGGAGTACGATGTTGTTCGAGCCTTCCAATCCGTAGAAAGGATGTCCGTAGGGAACTTCCTTCAAGGCAACGCTTGTCTTGAACGATGAAGGATCGTTCTCATCGGCTTCCATCGTAGCCACGAAGCGCCAACGCTTGTTCTCTGACTCGAGCACCTTGCGACGAGCCTCGAAGTCGGCATCGAGCTCAGGCAGTTTTGCCCAGAAGTCATCAATAGAACCTTCGAAATAGCTATCGGGTACGAAGAGATGCTTCTCTACATCGTCCTGTTCTACCTTATAGCCAGCCTCACGAGTCAGGATCACCAGTTTACGGATGACATCCGTACCGCTGAGGTCGATACGTGGGTCGGGCTCAGAGTAACGCTGCTCCTTGGCACGGCGAACGGTCTCAGAGAAGGGCACATCAGCAGCAATCTCGTTGAAGATGAAGTTCAGCGTACCACTGAGGATAGCCTCTATCTTCAGAATCTTATCACCAGAGTTGCACAGGTCGTTAATAGTGCCGATGATAGGCAGACCAGCACCTACGTTGGTCTCGTAGCGGAACCATACTCCCTTATCTCGAGCCGTCTGCTTCAGCTTCAGGTAACTGTCGTAATCGCTTGAAGCCGCAATCTTATTGGCAGCAACTACCGATATATTGTGCTCTAAGAAGGTCTGATAAAGCGTAGCAATCTGTCGGCTGGCGGTACAGTCCACGAAGACAGAATTAAAAATATTCATCTTCACGATCTCGTCGCGCATATGCTCTGTATTAGCGGGGAAACCAGCACGCAGAATCTTTTCGTAATTATCGAGGTCTATACCATCACGATCCAGCACGAAGTTATCTACATCGCTGATACCAACCACGTTCAACTTCAGACGACGTGACTGCATCAGGAATTGTTGTTGTGTGCGGATCTGTTCGAGCAACATACCACCCACAGTACCAATACCGCAGATAAAGATGTTCAGTACCTTGTATTCTGACAGGAAGAACGAGTCATGGAGTACGTTGAGCGACTTGCGCAGGAATTTTCCGTCTACCACGAAAGAGATGTTCGTCTCAGAGGCACCCTGAGCACAGGCAATCACACTGATACCTGAGCGTCCCAGTGTACCAAACAGTTTTCCAGCAATACCAGGTGTCTGCTTCATGTTCTCACCCACGATAGCTATAGTAGCCAAGCCACTCTCTACCTGCATGGGGAACATAGCACCCGTCTCAATCTCCTTGGCAAACTCAGCATTCAGTACCTCTACAGCTGCCTCGGCATCCTCGTCGCGTACACCGATAGAGGTGGAGTTCTCAGAAGAAGCCTGAGACACCATGAATACTGAGATGCCCTTGTTGGCCAAAGTGGTGAAGATACGACGGTTCACACCGATCACACCCACCATTGAAAGACCGGTAACGGTAATCAGTGAGGTGCCCTTGATGCTTGAGATACCCTTGATGGGCTTCTGGTCGTTCTCAATCTTTGCCTTGATGAGGGTTCCCGGGTGTTCGGGGTTAAAAGTATTCTTAACCTTGATAGGTATATTTTTTACGCAAACGGGATAGATGGTCGGTGGATAGATGACCTTGGCACCGAAGTTACAAAGCTCCATCGCCTCTACGTAAGATAGTTCATTAATGGTATAGGCACTCTTGATAACCTTTGGATCGGCCGTCATGAAGCCATCTACGTCGGTCCAAATCTCGAGGACCTCTGCATTTAGCACAGCAGCGATAATAGAAGCGGTGTAGTCGGAACCGCCACGACCCAAATTGGTGGTCTCATGGGTATCGCGGTCGCGGGAAATGAAACCGGGAACAACATAAATGTTCTTATCGCTGATATCCTTGAAGGTTTCTTTAACTAACTGGGTGGTTAGATCAGCATCTATCACGTGCTTGCCTTGCTTCTTTTCTGTGCGGATAAAGTCGCGACTGTTCATACGAACACCGTTCTTTACCATCGCAGCCACGATATGAGAACTGAGACGCTCACCGTAAGATACGATGGTGTCTTCGGTCTTCTTCGACAGGTCGTGAATCAGGTACACACCATAGTAGATACTCTTCAACTGGTCGAAGAGCTGGTCTACATTATTGATTAAGTCTACGCGCTTGTTGATGTCAGGGATGATAGCTTCTATCATCGAGTGGTGACGTCTTACCATCGCGTCGAATTCCTCGCGATAGTGCTCGTCGCCCTGTTTGGCCATTTGCGACATGGCAATCAGTTTGTCGGTGATGCCATTCAATGCGCTTACTACTACTACGACAGGTTGCGTCCGAGCCTCTGCCTCCACAATTTCTTTTAAGCTCAAAATGCTTTTTACGGAACCTACGGACGTTCCGCCGAATTTCATTACTTTCATATTCCTATGCAATTTATCTTTCCGATGGTACCCCTCAACAAGCGGGGCTTTCTCCATTGGCGGGTGCAAAGGTAATAAAAAATGGGAAAAGTGAAAAAGGAAAAGTGAAAAATTTACTGCTGCTTGAGTTTTTTCCCGATTTTTTTGTAATTTTGCATTCAGATATGATTAATGAATACCAACTCCGCGTTTTGCCGCAGGTAGCGGCCAGCGCAGATTATTTAAGGAAATATATTGCAGAGGAACAGGGCCTTGCCCTGAGTGCGCTGAAGGCTGTGCGTATCTTAAAACGCTCCATTGATGCCCGTCAGCGCACCATCTTTGTCAATCTGAAGGTACGCGCTTATATCAACGAGCAACCTACGGAGGACGAATTTGAGTACGTGGACTATCAGGATGTGAGCCAGCGTCCGCAAGTCATCGTGGTAGGTGCAGGCCCTGGTGGCCTTTTTGCAGCCCTGAGACTCATAGAACTTGGTTTCAGACCGATTGTCTTAGAACGGGGTAAGGATGTGCATGAGCGTAAGAAAGACCTGGCGAATATCTCTCGCACCCAACAGGTGGATGGCGAGAGCAACTACTGCTTTGGCGAGGGCGGTGCTGGAGCCTATTCCGATGGAAAACTCTATACACGTAGTAAGAAACGTGGTAACACCGAGAAGATTCTTCGTGTGTTCTGTCAGCATGGTGCCTCGACGAACATTTTGGCTGATGCCCATCCCCATATCGGTACCGATCGACTTCCCCAAGTTATCGAGGCGATGCGCAATACTATATTAAGATGTGGTGGCGAGGTGCATTTCCAGACCAAAATGACACAACTGGTGATAAAAGATCAAAAGATTGTTGGCTGCGTGGCAGGAGGTAAAGAGTATATGGGCCCGGTCATCTTGGCTACCGGTCATTCTGCTCGTGATGTGTATCGCTATTTGGCTGATGCCAAGATTCATATTGAGGCTAAAGGTATTGCTGTCGGTGTGCGCTTGGAGCATCCCTCGCAGTTGATAGACCAGATACAGTATCATCGTAAGGAGGGTAGGGGACAATGGTTGCCCGCTGCCGAGTATTCGTTCGTGACTCAGGTTGACGGGCGTGGTGTCTATTCCTTCTGTATGTGTCCCGGTGGCTTCGTGATTCCCGCTGCCACTGGTCCCGAACAGATAGTGGTGAATGGCATGAGTCCGGCAAGTCGAGGCACTCAATGGAGCAACAGTGGTATGGTGGTGGAGGTGAGGCCGGAGGACGTGGACAATGTAAAAATTGAAAAATGTAAAAATGTAAAAATGGACAACCCGCTGCGGATGATGTGTTTCCAGGAAGAACTGGAGCGGATGTGCTGGCAGCAAGGCAATATGAAGCAGACGGCACCTGCCCAGCGTATGGCCGACTTTGTAAACGGTAAGTTGAGCTATGACCTGCCTCGCAGTTCGTATGCTCCAGGCTTGGTATCGTCGCCTCTGCATTTCTGGTTGCCAAAGCCCATTGCCTCACGCTTGCAGCAGGGGTTCAGGACTTTTGGCAAACAGGCTCACGGTTTTCTGACCAACGAGGCCGTGATGATTGCTGTGGAGACGCGAACATCGAGTCCAGTGCGGATTGTCCGTGATCAAGACACCTTGATGCATGTGCAAGTAGAAGGCCTTTTCCCCTGTGGAGAGGGTGCCGGTTATGCGGGTGGTATCGTGTCTGCTGGAGTAGATGGTGAGCGTTGTGCAGAAATGTGTGCGTTATATATGGAAAAAAATGGATGAATGTTTGCGCATTTCATTTTTTTTCCGTATCTTTGCCACAAAGAAGTAAAAACCAACTAAATCTATAAGCTTATGAATAAGGAGGAGAAATTCGTCATCACCATTAGCCGACAGTTCGGCACGGGTGGACATGAGATTGGTGCCGAGTTGGCACGTAGGCTCAATGTGAAGCTGCTTGACAAGCAGATTCTGAACGAGATGGCTCGTAAATATAATATTGTAGAAGATGCAGTGGAGAAGATCGAGGCGCGCAATCCCTTGTGGCGTGATGACTTCACGCAGTTCTACCGTTCTTATATGGCTGCTTCTGAGTATAATGGGCAGGAGCATGACCAGACCTCTCGACAGTTGTTTGATGCACAGGCCGAGGTGATTAGGAGGATTGCTGCTCAAGAGTCATGTGTCCTCATTGGTCGCTGTGGCTTCCACATCTTCCGCAACCATCCCAACGCGCTGAAGATTTTCATCCATGCTGATGATGATGTCAGGAAGAAGCGCATTGGACGTAAGTATGATATCTCAGAGAGTGACGCTGGTGCGATGATTGTCGATAATGACTATAGTCGTGAGCTCTACACGAAGACGTATACAGGTAGTGAATGGATGGATGCACGAAACTATGATGTCTCACTTAACGTGAAACAGTTTGGTGTCAATGGAGCCGTTGACTTCTTGATGAATGTCATCGGCTGATTTTACATTGTTGCATTGAATGTCATTGGATAATTATTGCATTATTGCATTATTGCATTTTTAAATTTTTAAATTTTAGAAGTGGCATTTGGAAAATGGATAGGCGGCTATCTGGGATGGAGCGCCTTTGGCCCTCTCGGGGGTATTCTTGGATTTGTAGCTGGAGCCCTGTTTGATGTAGTAACAGGCGGTAACGGTGAGGGTGAGACCATGCGCCTTACTGACGAACAGTCACAACAGGGTGATCGAAACAGTTTCTTTATCTCGATGCTGGTGCTGTCGGCCTATATCGTGAAGGCCGATGGTAAGGTGATGCACTCCGAGATGGAGTTGGTGCGTGGTATGCTTCGCCAGAATTTTGGTGAGGATGCCGCTCAGCAGGGCGACCAGATGATGCGTCGTTTTTTTGAAGAGCAGGACCGTCAGGGGGTAGCTTATCGTTTGAAGATCCAGCAGGTTTGTCAGCAGATAGCCTCTCATGTGGATTATTCCGGACGCCTTCAGTTGCTTAACTTCCTTGTGATGATAGCGCAGGCTGACGGGCGTGTGGATCAGGTGGAGGTTGGGGCACTGAAAGAGGTAGCTCAGTGGATGCAGATGTCACCTCAAGAGGTTGATGCAATGCTTCACTTAGAGGGTGACTCGCTTGAAGATGCCTATAAGGTGCTGGGCGTTAGTCCCGATGCTACAGATGAGGAACTCCGCAAGACCTATCGTCGTCTGGCTCTCGAACATCATCCCGACCGTGTGGCAAAGTTAGGCGATGATGTGCGCCGTGCGGCAGAGAAGAAATTCCAGGAGATCAATGCTGCCAAGGATCGCATCTGGAAGGCTCGTGGGTTATAATCATTCGTGAAATTCGTATAATTCGTGGTTATATTTTGAAACAGCCTGCCATTTCTGTTCCTGATGGGTGCTCTGAAATATTGTTGCATGCTTGTTGCGCCCCTTGCTCCTCAGCCATTGTGGAGTGGCTGATGAATAACTGCGTGCGCCCCACCATATTTTATTATAACCCCAATATATGGCCTCGTGAGGAGTACGAGATTCGTAAGAACGAGAGTAAGCGTCATGCAGAGTCGTTGGGCATCCAGTGGATTGATGGCGACTATGACCATGAGGGCTGGTGCCGGCACATGACAGGCTTGGAGAACGAGCGGGAGCGAGGCTCCCGCTGTCAGGAGTGTTTTATCCTTCGTCTCACGGCAACGGCACGCAAGGCCCAGGAACTGGGCATTCCTTATTTTGCTACTACGTTGGCCTCCAGTCGGTGGAAGAGCCTAGAGCAGATAGAACGTGCCGGCCTTATCGCCCAAGAAATCGTCAATAAAGAATTCTCAATTGTAAGTTTCTGGCCCCAGAACTGGCGCAAGGGTGGCTTGCAGGAACGTCGGAACCAGTTGCTCAAGGAGAATCAGTTCTATAATCAGCAGTATTGCGGTTGCGAGTTCTCTGTCAGAAATGCAGCACCTACCAAAGAGCTACTTCGCAAGGTGATGCGTGAAGCTAAGCGTCAGCATCAAGATCAACTGGCAAAGATGTCAGAAGAGATTGTGGAACGTCTCCACTCTTCCATCTTCCATCATCCATCATCCATCATCCTTGCTTACTGGCCTTTGCCCGATGAGGTGGATATCCGTCCTTTGATAGACCAACTGGTGGCAGAAGGTAAAACGGTTGTATTGCCTAAGGTTACTGGTGATGAGACGATGGAACTCCGTCGCTATACCTCGCGTACAGACCTCCAAGAAGGTGCCTTTCATATCATGGAACCCATTGGTGAACCCTTTACCGACTACGGCCAGATTGAAGTAGCCCTCATTCCAGGTATGGCTTTTGATGCCGTCGGACATCGCTTAGGCCGAGGCAAAGGCTATTACGACCGTTTCCTCTCAACATTCCTCTCGCCCCTTGCTACTCGCCCCTTGCCCCTTAAAATAGGTGTCTGTTTCCCCTTTCAGCGGGTGGCAAAAGTGCCTTCTGAGGAACATGATGTCCTGATGGATATTGTGGAGGGTTGATGAGCAGGCAGTTCATCGGGCAAGAACAGGCAGCTCATCGGCGAGGAATAGGCAGTTCCTCACCCTCGATTGGCAAGCTCGGAAAAAGGCTGAAACTCGGAAATAAAAGAAAAAACGTGATGCGGTAGCAAATTTTTCACTTTTCACTTTTCACTCTTCACTTTTTTTAGTACCTTTGCACCCCAATAATTGCAATTATAGATTTTTATGTTTGAGAATTTAAGTGAACGATTGGAACGGTCGTTCAAGATACTGAAGGGTGAGGGAAAGATCACCGAGATTAATGTTGCCGAGACTTTGAAGGATGTGCGTCGCGCCCTGTTGGATGCCGACGTAAACTATAAGGTAGCCAAGCAGTTCACCGACACTGTGAAGCAGAAGGCTATGGGTATGAATGTGCTCACGGCCATCAAACCCAGTCAGTTGATGGTGAAGATTGTGCACGACGAGTTGACCGCACTTATGGGTGGTAAAGCTGTCGAACTCAATCTCGAAGGCCGTCCTGCCATCATCCTGATGTCTGGTCTTCAGGGTTCTGGTAAGACCACCTTCACTGGTAAGCTGGCCAAGATGCTGAAGGAACGCCAGCATAAGAAGCCCCTGCTGGTGGCTTGCGACGTCTATCGTCCTGCAGCTATCGAGCAGTTGAAGGTCGTTGCTGAGACCGTAGGTGTTGATGTCTATACCGAGGAAGGCAACAAGAACGTCGTAGAGATTGCTCAGAACGCTATCCGCAAGGCCAAGCAGGAGAGTTATACCGTAGTCATCGTCGATACCGCCGGTCGTCTGGCTATTGACGAGGAGATGATGAACGAGATCTCGAACCTGAAGCAGGCCATCAATCCTGATGAGACCTTGTTCGTTGTTGACTCGATGACGGGTCAGGATGCCGTGAACACCGCTAAGGAGTTCAATGACCGCTTGGACTTCGACGGCGTGGTGCTCACCAAACTCGATGGTGATACCCGTGGTGGTGCTGCCTTGAGTATTCGCACCGTCGTTACCAAGCCCATCAAGTTCGTGGGTACGGGCGAAAAGATGGAAGCCATCGACGTGTTCCACCCCGAACGTATGGCCGACCGTATCCTTGGTATGGGTGACGTGGTCTCTTTGGTAGAGCGCGCCCAACAGCAGTTTGATGAGAAGCAGGCCCGTGAGTTAGAGAAAAAGATTCGTAAGAACAAGTTCGACTTCAACGACTTCATGGGTCAGATCCAGCAGATCAAGAAGATGGGTAACATCAAGGAGTTGGCTGGCATGATTCCTGGAGTAGGAAAAGCCCTGAAGGATGTGGATATTGACGATAACGCTTTCAAGGGTATCGAGGCCATCATCAACTCGATGACACCCAAGGAACGTACCAATCCGGAAATCATCAACCAGAGTCGCAAGCTCCGCATCGCCAAGGGTTCTGGTACCAAGCTTGAAGAGGTGAACCGCCTGCTGAAGCAGTTCGACCAGACCAAGAAGATGATGAAGATGGTATCTGGTATGGATAAAGGAAAAATGGCGCAGATGGCTGCTGCTATGAAAAAGGCCCACCCCTAACTCCTTTTATCTACAAGGCAAGCAAAGCTTGCGAATGTTGAATTATGTTAGACTATCTCAAAAGAAATACACAATGAATAATTCAGGAAATGAGGTGACCAAACGACCCTCCCTTGGGGAGGGGAAGGGGGTGGGCTTGATTGATGGCAAGGCCACCGCTGCACAGATCAAGGCTGAGATTGCCGAAGAGGTGAAAAAGATTGTTGAGAACGGAGGCAAACAACCCCATCTGGCTGCCGTGCTGGTAGGTCACGACGGAGGCAGTGAGACATACGTAAAAAATAAGGTACTCGCGTGCGAGGCATGCGGCTTCAAGTCAACCCTCATCCGCTATGAGGATGATATCACCGAGGAAGAGCTTCTTCAGTGTGTGGATAAGCTGAATAAGGATGAGGATATTGATGGCTTTATCGTACAGCTCCCCCTTCCCAAGCACATTGATGAGCAGAAGATTATCGAGGCTATTGACTATCGTAAGGATGTTGACGGTTTCCACCCCATCAATGTAGGACGTATGGCTATTGGTCTGCCTTGCTTTATCTCTGCTACTCCTCTGGGTATTATCACCCTACTGAAGCGCTACGGTATTGAGACCTCTGGAAAGAAGTGCGTCATCCTGGGTCGTTCAAACATCGTGGGCAAGCCTATGGCTCAGCTTATGATGCAGAAGCAGTATGGCGACTCCACCGTTACCGTGTGCCACTCTCGTTCGAAGACCCTGAAGGAGGAATGTCGTGCTGCCGATATCATCATCGCTGCTATCGGCAGCCCTGAGTTCGTCACCGCTGACATGGTGAAGGAAGGAGCCGTCATCGTTGACGTAGGTACCACCCGTGTACCCGATGCTTCCCGCAAGAGCGGTTTCCGTCTCACTGGCGATGTGAAGTTCGACGAGGTGGCTCCTAAGTGCTCGTTCATCACGCCCGTTCCTGGTGGCGTTGGTCCTATGACCATCTGTTCGCTGATGAAGAACACCCTCGCTGCTGGCAAGAAAGAATATTACAAGTAAAAAGTGTAGAGCGTAGAGTGGAGAGTGTAGAGTTTGCTACCGCACAGGAATGGTACGAAAAGGGAAACGCCTTTCGTAAAGAATCCAAATGGCATGAAGCCATCAACTGTTATATCCAAGCAATAGAGCTTGACCCCGACAGCCCTGCTGTCGAGGCCAAGCGAATGCTTGACGATATCATGGCCTTCTATTGTAAGGATATGTATAATCCGTAGGAGTAATCCTGCGGATTTTTTTCTCCCGTTTAAACCTTTCTTTTCCTGTCGCGTCAAAAAGATAGAAAACAGGATAACTTACGATATTAATAACTAAAAAGAAAGAAAGGAAAAAAGCTATGATTAAGAAGATTGTACTTTCAGTGGTAACAGTGATGACGTTTACGTTTGGCTATGCCGAGACAGGAATGAATCACAGTTGGAGAATGGATCGTCAGCCAGTGAACTACGACATGAGTTTCGATATGCATCGCCTGGCAGCGAAACTGGATCTGACATCCGAACAGATGGAGACCGTACAAGTGATTCAGGACAGTTTTAACGACGCGGTACAGGAAGCCGCAACGTCAAGAGGCCTGCAGCGCCGACACCTGATTCATCAGGCCGTGCGCAAGGATGTACACCAGATGCACCAAGTGCTCAACGATGAACAGTTTGGTACCTACATGATGCTACTGGGAGCCACATTAAAGAACAAGGGCCTTTAAGAACTTTGGTTTGAAGAAGATATCGGGGGAGCAGCAATGTTTCCCCGATATCTTTTTTTTGCGTTTTGTCAGTGAGAAGCAATGAATGGAAAGAAAAAGAAAGAAAAAGACACGAATCGGTAACAATTTTTTCACTTTTCACTTTTCACTCTTCACTTTTTTTCGTACCTTTGCACCCAATTTCGTAAGAGCATCATATATTAAAGGATAAAATATGGCAAAAATGAAAGGTGCCATCGTGGTGGATACCGAGAGGTGTAAGGGATGCCAACTGTGCATCATCGCTTGCCCTCAGAAGGTCATTGCGCTGGCTAACAAAGTGAATCTGCACGGTTACCCCTATGTGGAGGCTGTCAACGAGGAGGCCTGTGTGGGCTGTGCTTCGTGTGGCATCGTCTGCCCCGATGGTTGTATCACCGTGTATCGTAAAAAAGTGGAAGCCTCCCCCGTCCCCTCCGAAGGGAGGGGAGAGTAAGTCCCCCAAAAATGGAAAGAATGGAAGAAAAGAGTAAACAACAAGGAAACATGGCTCCCCTCCCTTTGGAGGGGCAGGGGGAGGCCATATTGATGAAAGGCAACGAGGCTATTGCCCACGCTGCTATTCGTTGCGGATGCGACGGCTATTTCGGCTATCCTATTACTCCGCAGAGTGAAGTGATTGAAACGCTGGCTGAGCTGAAGCCTTGGGAGACCACTGGAATGCAGGTGGTTCAGGCTGAGAGTGAGTTGGCTTCTATCTATATGGTCTATGGTGCTGCCGGTGCCGGCAAGCGTGCCATGACCTCGTCGTCATCTCCTGGTATCGCCCTGATGCAGGAGGGTATCACCTATATGGCTGGTGCCGAGGTGCCAGGTGTCTTTGTCAACGTGCAGCGTGGCGGTCCCGGTCTGGGAACCATCCAGCCTTCACAGGGTGACTATAATCAGGCTACCCGTGGTGGTGGTAACGGCGACTACAAGGTGATTGTGCTGGCTCCTTCTTCTGTACAGGAGATGGCTGATTTCGTGGACCTCGCTTTTGAGTTGGCCTTCAAGTATCGTAACCCTGCCATGATTCTCTCCGATGGTGTCATCGGTCAGATGATGGAGAAGGTGGTGCTGCCGCCGTTCAAGCCCCGTCGTACTGACGAGGAGGTCATCAAGCAGTGTCCCTGGGCCTCTACTGGTAAGCCAAAGAACCGTGAGCGCGTGGTGATTACCTCGCTGGAACTGAAGCCAGAGGCTATGGAGAAGCGTAACATCGCCCTCCAGGAGAAATACGCTAAGATTCAAGAGAATGAGGTGCGCTTCGAGCAGCAGCAGATGGACGATGCCGAGTATGCTATCGTAGCCTTCGGTTCTGCTGCCCGTATCGCTGAGAAGAGCGTAGAGATTGCCCGCGAACAGGGCATCAAGGTCGGTCTGTTCCGTCCTATTACGCTGTTCCCCTTCCCCACGAAGCAGATTGCTGAGTTGTCGAAGAAGGTGAAGGGTATCCTCGTGGCCGAGATCAACGCCGGACAGATGGTACAGGACGTTCGTCTGGCCGTGAACGGTGCCGTACCCGTAGAGCAGTTCGGACGCTTAGGAGGTATAGTGCCCGATCCCGAAGAGATTGTCAACGCTCTAAAGGAGAAGATCATGAAATAGATTTTAATCAAGAATTAGAGAATTAGAGAAAATTAATTCTGATATTCTCAAATTCTTGATAATAGAAAAAAAGAATTATGGATAGAAATCAGATAGTTCAACCCGAGAATATCGTCTGCAAGAAGCCGACGCTGATGAACGACAACAATATGCACTACTGCCCAGGCTGTAGTCACGGTGTAGTGCATAAGCTCATTGCCGAAGTCATCGAGGAAATGGGTATGGAAGACAAGGCCGTAGGTGTATCGCCTGTAGGCTGTGCCGTCTTCGCGTACAATTATATTGATATAGACTGGCAGGAGGCTGCCCACGGTCGTGCTCCCGCACTGGCTACGGGTATCAAGCGCTGCTGGCCCGACCGTCTGGTATTCACCTATCAGGGTGACGGTGACCTGGCTTGTATCGGTACCTGTGAGACCATCCACGCCCTGAACCGTGGCGAGAATATCGTCATCATCTTCGTCAACAATGCCATCTATGGTATGACGGGTGGTCAGATGGCACCTACCACGCTCCTTGGTCAGAAGACCTCTACCTGTCCTTACGGCCGTGATCCGAAGTTGCATGGTTATCCCCTGAAGATGGCCGATATCGCTGCCGGTCTGGAGGGTACCTGCTACGTCACTCGTCAGAGTGTGGAGTCAGTAGGCTCTATCCTGAAGGCCAAGAAGGCTCTTCGTAAGGCTTTCGAGGCTTCTATGGCTGGCAAGGGTTCTTCTCTTGTGGAGTTCGTCTCTACCTGTAACAGCGGTTGGAAGCTCACTCCTGCCAAGGCTAATGAATGGATGAAGGAGAATATGTTCCCCTTCTATCCCAAAGGCGACCTCAAGGATACAACGAATCAATAATTTTTAATCAAGAATTAGAGAATTAGAGAATTCTTTCGCAAGCGAAAAATCAGGTGTCAAAAATTCTTAAATTCTCAAATTCTTGATAATAAAAAAGAGAATAAATGAAAAAAGAGATAATAATTTCAGGTTTCGGAGGTCAGGGCGTGCTCTCTATGGGTAAGATCCTGGCATATAGTGGACTGATGGAGAATAAAGAGGTGACTTGGATGCCTGCCTACGGTCCTGAGCAGCGTGGTGGTACTGCCAACGTGACGGTCATCGTCAGCGACGAGCGTATCTCTTCACCCATCCTCAGCAAGTACGATATCGCTGTGGTGCTCAACCAGCCCTCTTTGGAGAAGTTCGAGCCGAAGATCAAGCCCGGCGGTATTCTCATCTACGACGGCTTTGGTATCATCAACAAGCCCACCCGTAAGGACATCACCATCTACGAGATCAACGCCATGGACAAGGCTGCCGAGATGAAGAACTCGAAGGTATTCAACATGATTATCCTTGGTGGTCTGCTTAAGGTGGCTCCCGTGGTGAGCGACAAGGGCGTAGAGAAGGCTCTCTTCAAGACCCTGCCTGAGCGTCACCACAGCTTGATCCCCCTGAACATGGAGGCCCTGAAGGAAGGAGCCAAAATCATTCAAGTGAAGAGTGAAGAGTGAAGAGTGAAGAGTGAAGAATAAAAAAAGGGAACCGCTTGGTTCCCTTTTTTTTTCATATAGTCATGTTATTTTGCAGCCAACTCTGGGAGCGCGGGCGTCCTCGCCCGCAATCGCTGCAGATGCGGACGAGGACGTCCGCGCTCCCAGCTGCAAAGCAGACAAATACATGGCATCGGCCAAATCATCGCCATAGGTCTTTTGGCCAAAGGCTAATGCTCCTGCTTCGAATTGTCTGATGTCTGCCGTTGTCATGATTCTTGTATTTATAGTGCCTCGATTTCTTCAATAGGGAGTTTTGTATATTTCACAATCGTAGCAGTAGGAACACCGTCAGCTTTCATCTCACGGGCTGTCCGCACTTTGTCTTTCCAAACGGCTGTTTCTATCGAGTTCTTCAAGTCACGATAAATCTTGACACTCTCCTCATAGTCCTGGCGTTCCTCTGGGGTAAACTTAGCAATCTCGGCCTGTTTAAATAGTTTCTCGAAGACACGCTCCTGCAAGGCTGCGGGACGTTCCAACAGGCGAGAGAGGTTACGGAGCACAAAAAGCCACTTGTCAAACATCGTCTCCAATTGGTCTTCGGTCTTGTTGAACTTCGGCATTTCGAGATAGACGAATGTTAGTTTGTCAAAAAACACGTGCTTATCTGCCGTATCCATCAGCTTCACCTCGTGGTGGTAACATTCTTCATCGTATTCGTCATCAGGAAAAACGAAATTGAGGATACCAACGGTATAGACACTTTTCAGGTTGAAATCCCAGTCTGAGCCTCGTTGTCCCTGCTCGCGTATGGGGAATGTTGAGTAGAACACGCTACGATCTTTGAAGTAACGCTGCTCCACCTTCTGCATTTCTACAATGAACTTTTCGCCGTCTTCGTTCTCGCAATACACATCGAAGATGGCCTTGCGGTCGCCGTAGCCCTCACCGAGTTTCTCGCTGTTGAGGTACTTCACGTCCTTGACGACCTGCTCGTCATGGAACAGTGCGTTGAGGAAACTGATGAGCAGGTCTTTGTTCATCTCCGTGCCGAAGAGCTTCTTGAAGCCAAAGTCGGTGTATGGGTTAATGTATCTCTCTTTTCTATCGTCTGCCATAGTCGTATTACTTTAGAATTATGCCGCAAGGACGGTGCAAGCCGAATGCAATCAAGCTCGCTTGAATTGCTGAGGCGCAGCCCGTTCTCGCACGCTTTTGCGTGCAAAGTTAGTGTATATTTTGGAGAAAAAAGAAGAATCGGGCAAAATCTTCACCTTATTTATATATGAGTCCACTTGAAAATGTGGCACTAATTTGATTAGACTTGACCTCAGACAGGCTTTGTATCCCAGCATTGGCCGTTAACTCTCGGAGCTGATGTGAGTCGGAAAACTGTCTCAGACAACCATATGTACGCTCACTGGCTCATCTATAGCCCTCAGATGAGGACTGAATGCGGTCTTTGAAACAACTAACGTAATATATTAATCGGTCGGACTATCATATGATAAAACGCAGAGAAATAAGAAACAGTACAATATAAGTGTGCATTTGCAGAACATCTATGATACGAATGAGCTAAAAAAGGAGGCAACTACCGAGAAAATTTCGGTAGTTCGTCGTGAGGGTAACAGAGATGTCAATCGTACACTCCAGTTCTATAACCTCGACGCGATTATCAGCGTTGGCTATCGTGTCAACAGCATCCGTGCTACTCAGTTCCGCCAATGGTTATGTAGAGCTGATGATTATGTAAAGTTAAAGGGTTGCAGTATCTATTTCTGCAACCCTTTTCTCATAAATCACTTTACATAATCTCAGAGGCTTTTTAGCCATTCCAAGAGATCAGCGTCTTTCAGCCATATTGGAGTGTTTGGCTCCTCAATTGTGGGCGAGAAAGCTTTTGTGATAACTTCTCTTTTCTTTAGTGAATCCACTTTTGCATAGATTTCCGTTGTAACGACTGACTCATGACCAAGAATGTCCCTGATATAAACAAGAGGTACATCAGCCTGTAGCATGTGCATGGCTTTTGAGTGCCGAAAAATATCCAAACGTTTGGATATTTTCCGTTATCCAAACCTTTCCCATATCCAAACCTTTCTCGGGTTGTACTGTAAATCAACAGCATAATCCTCAAAAGGTTTGGATATTGTTTGTTATCTTTGCTGTTGGCAATATTAGTTTCAACTTTAAA
>Ga0256405_10006352_pt1 | contig 19030 bp, 12 predicted proteins | sample RumenRJG_02DNA_FD_189096 | JGI IMG/M metagenome (GOLD analysis project Ga0256405, IMG submission 189096) | Bovine rumen microbial communities from Lethbridge, Alberta, Canada - RJG_02 | ecosystem: Host-associated > Mammals > Digestive system > Stomach > Rumen | place: Canada: Alberta... | reverse complement strand
CGCGGCCAGGGGCGGGACGCCCCTATGAGCGCAATATATATCCACAAACTACACCGCTGAATCGAAGTGATGAACTATAACTCAACTTCTTTCCGAATCATTTGGAAAATCCATAAGAATAGATACGCAATTATTCTGAAAAACAGGCTGGCCGATAAGTGCCTGACAATCAATATTTTACTAATAATCCTCGGCACTTTTGGAGCCGAGGATTATCAATAAATAGCTGTGTGTTAAGCACTTATCGACCAGCGAAACAGGGTTCAGATGTTACAGTTGGAAGACCACAGAGGAGTTGGCGCCTAACTTGAGGACACCGTCATTGACAGCGGCGGAGCCCAGCACGGCCACGGGACGGGTCATGTCGTCGGCCACGGTGACCTGCTTCTCGGAGGAGGCCACGTTGTGGACGACCAGCAGCTTCTCAGACCCGGCGGTCATGTACCAGGAGGCGATGGAGCTACCGCTAAGCCCGGCGTTAGTCATTGTGCCAGAAGCCAGGGCCTCGTAGGTGTTGCGAAGCCGGCTCCAGGTCTGGTACACCTGCAGGATGGAGCCGTCGGTGGCGGACTGGGCCTCCACGGACATATCGGCCTTGAGCATGCCGGAATCCACCTTGTTGTTCACACCTTTCTTGGCACATTCCCTGCCGGCCTTGTCCCAAAGCATGGGGGTGCGGACGTATTCGTCACCACCATCCTTGGTGCCATAGTAGCCCAATTCCTCGCCCTGGTAGATGAACGGTTTTCCACCGCCGGAAAGGAGAATGGCGCCCGCCTGCTTCATGCGGGCCTGGTTCTTGCCCACCTCGGAGCCAAAACGGTTTTGGTCATGGTTGGACAGGAAGAAGGAAGTAGTGGCATCGGCGCGCACAGCCGTGTGGTCACTCACATATTTGGCCGCCTGCGTGGCAAAACCGGACGCATTCTGGTTATTGAGCATGTCACGTACCTTATAGCCGTAGTCAAACTCGAAGCAGGACGTGATGCCCTTGTAGTAATTCTTTTCAATGTCGTGCCCGTCCCAGGCTTCCCCTACCATGAAGATGTCCTCCGTCTGGCCCAGCGACTTTCCGGCGGCCTTGTAGGTAGCGTTGCAATGCGCATACCACTTGCCCAGCAGGGTTTGGTTGGCCGTATTGTTGTAGGAATTGATGCCACCGCAGATGTGCTTCACGGCATCCAGGCGCAGGCCGTCGATCCCCATATTGATCCACTTGTCGGCCGATGCCGCCAGCTCCTGGAAACAGGCGTTGTTCTCCGCCGTGGAGACATCGCCATAGTTCAAATCCGGCATGGAGTCGCTGAAGCAGCCCATGTAGTACAGGGTCTCAGTGGACACCTCGGTGAGCTCGACTTTGTAGCGGCCATTGCCGGTGAACCACATGTCGGATCCGTCGGCCACCAATTCCATGGCGGTACCTTCCGTGATGGTGCTGCCGCTTTTGGCGCCGAACTTGGAACCGGCGTCCCAGTTGTTGTATTTGCGTACCAGAACGCCCCATCTGCCGTTGATTTCCATCACCAGGTAGTAGGTGCCGTCGCCTTTGTCCACAAATTTCACCACTTTTCCTTCGCCGCCGTCCTGCCAGACCCACAGGTTCCAGCCGGCGCTGCCGTTGGTAACGGCATCGGTGGTTTTGGTGATGGTGAGCTTGGGGGAACCGCTGGTTACCTGCTTCCACTCACCGGACGAATACGTAGTTCCTTTCAGCATGGGGAACTTGCTGTAGTCGGCCGACGGGGTAGCGCTGAAGAAGTAATAGTCACGATATTTGCTGGCAGGGTTGGACACCGCCTCCTTGAACCAGGGATGGGTTTTGGCGCTGTGGTTGAGCACATAGTCCATGTAGATGGCAATTCCCTTGGCATGGGCGGCCGCCAGCAGGTCCTGGAAGTCCTGTTCCGCCTTGGCCGATGTCTTCTCCCCTACTGCGTAGAGCGGATTCAGCGTGGTGTAGTCCTTCACGTCGTAGGCGTGATAGGAGTCCGTGGGATGCGCCGGCGAAAGCCACAGCGCCGTGACGCCCATCTGGTCCAGGTAGTCCAGCTTGTTCTGGATGCCTTTGAAGTCACCGATGCCGTCACCGTCGCTGTCGGCAAAGCTGTAAATGAGTAACTGATAAGCGGTATTGGAGCGCTTGGTACCGTCAAAAGCGGCCGGAGCGGGCACCAGGGCCTGCCAATTGGAGCCGGACTGCGCCACGCTCACCGAAGCCTTGAGGCTACCGGATACAAAATCCACGGAACCGGTGCGCGCCTCGCCTTCGTTAGCGGCCACAGTCACGCTCACGGAGCCATTTCCGGATCCGGAAGTCTTGTTCAGTTCAATCCAGTCGGAGGCCGTAACGGTCCAACTCCCGGAGGCTTTCACCTGCAGGAATTTGGTGGAGCTGTCAGACTCCGTAAACGACAGCGAGGTGGGGCTCACTGTAAGCGTTGAATCGGAAGGAGTCACTGAGGGTGTTTCCTTGCCACTGCAAGCCACCAGGGCCACGGCCGCAGCCAATATCCAAAGGATTTTTTTCATAAGGGTCGATATTAATTTGGCAGACGGGAGCCCGGTCAGGGGCGCCCGCCTGAAAAGGAATGCTACAGCTTAACAGCAACAGCCTTCTGGGTAGCAGGCTTGTAAGTAAGCTTGTAGGTACCGGCAGTATCAAAGACGGCATCTACCTTGTCCTCAGACACATCGAATTCGGCACCATCAGCCACGTGATACTTACCATCTTCTCCCTTCTGGGAGGCAGCGGGACCGAACCATGAAGTCTCATCAGCAGTCTTGAGCACAAAGCCGTAGTTGGCTTCAACCTCGACGATCACATAATACTCTTCATCAGAGACTTTTTCGAACGGAACCGTACCCCAGTCCGGAGTGCGTTTGGACTGTCCATGATAGCAGTAAACGGGTTCGGCCGTAGCAATGACAGCCTTCATCTCTGTTACATAGAGGGTCATCTTGTATTTGCCAGCCTTTTCAATAATACCATCCACTTTGTTGTCGGAGATAGCGAATTCCTGACCAAGGACAATGTGAGCCTTTCCGTCTTCACCCTTAAGGGAAGCATCGGCACCTATCCACTTGGAAGCATCTCCATTCTTCAGAACAAAGCCGGCATTGTCAATCTTCACATCCAGATCAAGGACATACACGTCGTCGGACACCTTGGTGAAAGGCAGCTCGCCCCAGTCGGTGCTGGCGCTCTGACCGTGATAGTACCAATCGGCGCGGGCGGAAGAGATAACAGCCGTCATGGCCTCCGGATTGAAGGTGAAGATATAATCACCAGGAGCGGCGATCACGGCATCCACCTTGTCATCGGAAATCTTGAACTCCTTACCAATCTCCACATGGACCTTGCCATCCTCTCCCTTCTGGGAAGCATCGGCACCAATCCACTTGGTGGCATCACCATTCTTCAGAACGAAGGCGGCGTTCTCCACCTTAGTGGTCAGTTCCAGAACGTATTCCGTATCGGAAACTTTCTTGAAAGGAAGTTCACCCCAGTCGGAGGTAGCGCTTTGGCCATGATAATACCAGTCGGCACGGACAGGCTTCTTGATGATGGCGGTCATATCCACGGGGTTGAAGGTAAAGACATAATCACCGGGTTCGGCAATCACACCATCCACCTTGTCCTCGGAAATCTTGAATTCCTCGCCAATCACTACCAGGCACTTGCCATCTTCACCCTTCTGGGAAGCGTCAGCGCCAATCCACTTAGTGGCATCACCGTTCTTCAGAACGAAGGCGGCATTCTCCACCTTGGTGGTAAACTCAAGGACGTATTCGGAATCGGAAACCTTAGTGAAAGGAAGCTCACCCCACTCGGCGCTTTCGCTCTGACCGTGATAGTACCAGTCGGCACGCACTTCGGGTTCGGGTTCATCTGCACCCACCAGAGGGCTCTTTCCACCCAAGGAATTCACAACCTTGAAGGCATTGGTGGCAGGGTTGCAAAGGAGGTCATAAACACCGTTTGCAGGAACAGCCAGATTCTTTCCGCCGTTCGCACCACTGTATTCCTCGTCAAGACTCACGACAAAAGGCTCAGTATCACCGGTAGCACCGATATTGGTATCCCATTTTTGGTCCACACGGAACTTGAACTGGTCGTCAGTGGTAAGAACAACGCCCTCGGCCACATGCCATTCGCCATCCGTAATCATCTGGATATCCTTATTCCACTCCATCTCGACGCTGGCAATCTTGCCGATGACGGTCCAGTTACTGACCTTATCATAGCCCGGATAGGTCTGGAATGCCTCAAGGAGGGTAATCGTACCTTCTTCCTCGTCCAACAGGAGGTCATAGTTTCCTTCAGCAGATACGGTCAGGTTTTTGCCGCCCGCAGTTGCGTCGATGGACTCTCCAACAGCAAGCACATACGGCTCAGTATCTCCGGGAGCACCAAAATTGATATCCCAACTACCGCCCTTTCGCACTTTGAACTGGTCTGCAGGGCCCAGTTTAATGTTTTTAGCCACATGCTTGTTGCCTTCAGACACCATGAACATGGCTTCATCTGCATTCCATTCATTTCCGGTAGAAGCAATCTTACCAATCAGGCCCCAAGGACTGGGCTCAGTATAATCGGCCCAAGGATTCCCCTGAGGTTTAGAAAACTCGAATGCATAGGATATCCGGCCTTCGGAGTCGAGATTACCGCCTGATAGCGTGCTACTTACAGAGCCACGCACAACAAATTCCGCGGTGCACTGCTGCCCATCTTCCAATCCATAAACACTCGCTCCCATCTGTGTCATGAAGGTCTTGGCCTTCAAGGTGAGGGTATTGGCAACGACGTCATCTTTTGCATTCACATTGACGTTCATCTCCTTGCCGTTCAGCGATACGAGAATGAGAGCATGATAAACGAGTTTGCGGTTCACGGCATCATTGCCGTAGTAGAATTGTGCAGGGGTATATTCTACCACAATATCTTCCTCCGTATCACTGGAGACAAGAATGGGATTTTCCCCCTTGCTGGGATTGACGGTTATCTTCGCGTCTTCTTTTAAGCAGCTTACCGCTGTCAGAAGGAGAATTGCCGCCGAAAAAACAGATAATATTTTTTTCATAGTGCGCATCTATTAATAACCAGGATTCTGTTCGAGGTTAAGGTTCACAGCACGGTCGCTCTCAAGAATCGGGTAAACATAACGATTCGGGTCTGCGTCAAAGATTCCCATACGAATCTCGTCCTGACGGCGCTGGCCTTCCCATAAGTATTCGGCCGCCTTGTCCTTGAGAATGTATTCCACTGTCATGGAAGAGCCGGGAGCACTCAGGCCGGCACGGTCGCGCAGGGCCTGAATATAGCCGATTGCAGTGGCATCGGTGGTGGTCCCGCCATTCAGACGGGCATCGGACTCGGCATAAATGTAGTACATCTCCGGGAGACGGAAGATGGCGAAGTCGGCGCTGGAGAATTTCCACGCAGGGTTTTCATCACCGCCACGGGGAATGACCGTTCCCTTGGAATCAATCTTCGCCCATTTCCAGCAACGCCAACCGGTATCGGAAACTGTGGCGTCGAATGCTGCAGCATTTGCACCAGCATTGTAAAGCATAATTCGCTTGTCACTGGCGGCCGGATTGTATCCCAGAGTGGTTCCATCACCTGCGAAGCTGGCACCGGAGAGTTCAAAATTCTCTTCTACGAATTCAGGATTGATGTGATAACCGTTCCACACTTCGGCAGATACGTAATCATAGGCAGTAACACCCAAATGAGCGGCCACAACCTTATTCATATCATCCGTGAACGCGCCTGAAGAAAGGGTCGTGGTACCACCCCAGCTGCGGCAATTATCGGTGTCATATTCAATGGCGAAGATGAATTCGTCGCCAGAGCAGGTTTCACCATTGTCCTGCATAAAGAGTTCACGATAGTTCGGATGCAGGCTGTAACCGTTGCCAATCACCTTTTGGGCGGCCGTTTTCGCGTCCTCCCAACGGGCGGTTCCGGTGTACACCTCCGCATTCAGATACAGACGGGCAAGAAGAGCCCAGGCTGCATCCTTCGTGGGACGGGGATACGGGACAGCGCCTTTGGCAGGCATGTCGGAATCGTCGGCCACCAATTCCTTCAGCTGGCCTTCAATCCATTCGCAAAGAGCAGCCCGGCCAATCTGAGTGGGCAAGGCGCCTCCGATGTTTTCTTCAAGAGCAAAAGGCGGATTGCCGAAGATGTCCAGAAGGATGTAGTAATACAGGGCACGGTGGAACTTTGCCTCCGCACGATACTGGTGAACTTTGTCGGCAAATGCAGTATGTCCGCGCCGTTCCAATTTGTCATCCGTAGTCTGAAGCAGGTATTCATTGGCGAGGGTTATCGCCTTCATGCAACGGGTATAGACGACGATGAGGGACGTGTTGTCGGCAGTGGTCCATCTGTGAGCCGCAATGTCAGGGATATAAGAATCGTTGTTCCAGCCGATATCCAAGGAAGCCGTAGGAAGGTCATTGAGGACCAGCCACTGGCGAAGGAGTTCACTCTGACCGGCATCGTCAAAAGGAAGGTCGGAAGCGCCGGGGTCATTCTGGCTCACGAAGCAATAGTAAGCATTGATGTACGAAAGCCCTTTCAGATAGCTGGATTCATCATTATATGCAGCTTCGGAAGTAGCATCGTAAGCGTTCAAAGGAAGCGTATCCAACTGCTTGAGGCAGGAAGAAACCATGAACACCGATAAGGCAATAAGAGAAATATATAGCTTTTTCATTTTCTTCCCATTTAGAAATTAATGTTCAAGCGTAAGGTGTACAGACGAGGACGGGGGATGAAGTTGGAATCCACTCCATCGATGGACGTGAGTTCCGGATCAAGACCGGTGTAACGAGTGAAAGTGCATACATTCTGCACGGAAGCGGCAAGACGGATGGAATCAATCCAATCCTTTCCGATCTTGAAGGTGTAGCCAAGATTGATATCGTCAATCTTGAAGAAGGACGCATCTTCGAGCCAAAGGTCGGAATAGACCTGAGGAGTGGACATGGTACCAATCCAGGTCGGATAGAGGAAATCCTTGTTCAGATTGCTCAAGTAACCTTTGGAGGCCTCATCGACAAGGCCGAAAGAGGTTGCATAGCCCTTACGTACTTTATTCAGGGCAAAATTGCCCAAAGAGCCATGTCCGTTAATGGAGAAGTCCCAGTTCTTGTAACGCAGGTGCGTGTTCACACCGAAGAACATCCAGGGGTTCGGGCTCTTACCGGTAAGATAACGGTCCTCCTCGCTGATTTTACCATCGCCGCTATTATCATACAGCGCATTGTAAATAGGGGCACCGTTCTGGTCATAAACCTGGCGATACAGGTAGTAGGTGTAAGGGGCATACCCCGTCTTATACACCGAGCTATAACCTTCATTGGAGCCCATGGTGGTACCCACATGCACGGAATAATTATCTTCGTTTCCGGCCTGCAGCAGTTTGGCAATCTTGATATCCTGGAAAGTTACATTACCGCCGATGCTCCAATGCCAGTCACGGGTCTCGACGGGCACCCCGTTCAGGTTGATTTCAACACCCTTGTTCAGGATACTGCCCACATTGCTGAGCACACGGCTTGAGAAGTTGGTTCCCAGCGGAGCACTCACGTAGTTGAGCAAATCGAAGGTTGTACGGTAATAGCCTTCTACGCTACCGGACAGACGCTCATTGAGGAAGGAGAAATCCAAACCCACGTTAATGGTTTCGGTGGTTTCCCACTTCAGGTTAGGATTGTAGGCCTGAGGTGTCATCGTAGGATAGAACGCATCGCCCATATTGTATTTCATGTACTGGGAAGTGCTGAACGTGTATCGTGCCAGATAAGGATAATAGTCACTGCCGATATCCTGCTGACCGGTACGTCCCCAGCCTACGCGGAGTTTCAATGCGTCAATGGCACGGACATCCTTCAGGAAGGACTCATTCTTCATATTCCAGGCAAAAGCAGCAGAGGGGAACAGGCCCCAACGGTTTTTAGGGCTGAAACGGGAAGAAGCATCGGCACGGAGCGTAGCCGTAATCAGGTAACGACCCAAAATGCTGTAATTGACGCGGCCGAAGAAAGACTTCAGGTAATATTCCCGCTTGTTGCTCTGCCAATCTTCGTAAATATATTCGTTGCTGAATCGAGGCAGGCGGTTGAGCCAGCTGGCCCACGTATCATCGCGATAGTTGTGCTGGCTGGAATAACCGGCCATCACATCCAGGTTGGACCAGCCCCAGTCATGAGAATAGTCGGCATACGCCTCCAAAACCGTGTTGGAAGCGAAGTTGGAATACTTGCCGGCTGTGTCCGGGCTGGAAGCCAACGCATTGCGGGAGCCAATCTGGTTGTATGTGGCACCACTGGTATTGGCTACATCGTAACCGAAGTTCACGTTTACGCGAAGGTCCTCAAATCCATGAATCTTATAGTCCACCTGGACATTGCCGATGGAACGGATTGCCTGACCATTATTGTAATACTCATACATATTGGACAGCGGGTTCGAGCCGGCCATGGTATTCGGATCGCCGCTGGCACCATACCAGTTCCAGTAACGTCCGTCTGTCATATAGAGGGGCTTGGTGGGATCAAAGGCAAGCGCACTGCCCACCGGATTGGAGGCCCAGGAGGTGTCCTGATAGATAGCCTTTGCATTCAGGTTCACGGAGAGATGATTGTCGAAGAACTTCGGAGAAAGGCTCACATCCAGGTTGTAACGGTCGTTTCCACCCACTTTTACGGTAGCCTGATCAATATTGAAACCGGCGCTCACGCGGGTGGGAATAATCTTTCCGCCCATGATGGAAAGGTTGGCATCCACACCTGAACCCAGGCGGTAAACTTCCTTTTGCCAATTGGTGTTATAGGTAACACCGTTGTAGCCCAGCAAAGGAACGGCCGTAGGATAATTGGCAGTCACATAGTCCTTGAACTCATCACCGCTCATGGTGTTGAAGAACTGATAGTTCTGCTTCAAGGAATAGCTGGCGTTGAGCGTAACCTTCAGCCCCTGAGAAGTACCCTTCTTGGTGGTAATGATGATAACACCGTTGGATGCGCGGGAACCGTAGATGGCGGTTGCCGATGCATCCTTGAGGACGGAATAGCTTTCGATATCGTTCGGGTTCACGGAAGCGAGCGGATTACCCATGCCTGCGCCACCGTCGGGCGTAATAGGAACGCCATCAATCACAATCAGAGGATCGTTGGATGCGTTCAGGGAAGCGGCGCCGCGGATACGGATGGTTGAAGACTCACCCGGGGAACCGGAAGGCGGGGTCACAAGCAGACCGGCCACCTTACCCATGAGCATCTGCTCCGGAGAGTTGATGGCACCACGGTTGATTTCATCGGCCTTCACGGTGGAAACCGAACCGGTGAGGTCGCTCTTCTTCACGGTACCGTAACCGATGACCACTACGTCGTCCAGGAATTCAGCGTCTTCTGCGAGGACGATGGTGGCGGGCACGGCGGAAGCCGCGAACGTCTGGGTTGCATAGCCGATGCAGCTCACCTCGATGGTTGCATTGGCGTTGGAAACGGTGAGCGTATAGTCGCCGTCCAGGCCCGTAGCGGTACCATTGCTGGTGCCCTTCTCCATGACGGTTGCACCAATCACGGGGCCTTGGGAATCGACTATCACACCTTTAACCTGGTATCCGCCCTGGGCGAATACGGTAGCGCATGCTGCGAACAGCACTGCGATTGCGGTTAAAATCCTTTTCATTAGTGTGTAGTTAATAGTTTGTTATTTGGTTTTGATGAATTTCACGCTCAGGGCTCCCAGCACCAGGAAAATACCCGCGACCAGGAGCATGGCCGGCTGGCTTCCTCCCACCAGGGACAACACCAGCCCGCCCGTTGCGGCGGCCACAATCTGCGGCAGGCAGATGGTGCAGTTGAACAGGCCCAGGTAGCTGCCCATGTAGGGGCTGCCCTCCAATGCGTTGGTGAGGAGGGTGAACGGCAGGGCCAGCATGGCGGCCCAGGCAAAGCCAATGAGGAAGTAGCTCACAAACAGCAGATACTGGTTGTGGATGAGAATGACGGAAGCAAAGCCGGCGGCGCCCACCAGGAGGCTCACCACGTAGGCCAGCTTGAGGCTTTTGAAACGCGGCAGCACGGCGGCCCAAACCAGGGAGCCCACGGCCTGCACGGCGAAGAGGACGCCCACCCAGTTGCCGGCGGTCTGATATGCATCCGAGGACACGTCGCCGGTGTGCCATACGTTATGGGCGATGGCACCGTTGGTGTAGGTCCACATGTACAGGAAGGCGGCCCACGAGAAGAACTGCACCAGGCCCACCGTCCAGAAGGTGGCAGGCGCCTTGGCGAGGAGCTTCATCAGGCCCTCGGAAGGCTTTTCGGCCTTTTGGGGACTATCCGGCGAGGGGGGGGTGATTCCGTGGAACTCCGCGTACTCCTTGGGCGGCATCTCCTTCACGCGCAGGAAGGTGTACAGCACGCACAGGATAAGGATGGCGGCGCCGCTGTAGAAGCTCCAGATGACACTGTCCGGTACCACGCCCTTGGGGGCGGTGTTGGCAATGCCTATCCAGGTGAAGAAAATGGGGAGGAGATACCCCACCAGGGAGCCGGCATTGCAAAGGAAGCTCTGGATGCTGTAGGCGGCGGTTTTTTGGCGCTCGTTCACCATGTCGCCCACCATCATCTTGAAAGGCTGCATGGCAATGTTGATGGACGTATCCAGGAAAATGAGCGAGAACAGGCCGAACCACATGGCCATGTTCAGACCCAGGAACAGGCGGGTGCTGAAGTGCAGGCTGCCGGCATTGGGCAGAAAGACCATCACCAGCACGGCAATGACAGCGCCCACCAGCAGGTACGGCTTGCGGCGGCCCATCCGGCACCAGGTTCTGTCGGAATACTTGCCGATGAGCGGCTGGACAAGCATGCCCATCAGCGGGGGAAGAATCCAAAAGAAACTGAGCTGGTGCGGGTCCGCCCCCAGCGTGGCGAAAATGCGGCTGATGTTGGCGCTCTGCAGGGCATAGGCTATCTGCACGCCAAAAAAGCCGAAGCTCAAATCCACCAGCTGGCGGAAGGTTAAGTCACGTTTTGTGGACATAGGGTTACTAATTTTAGCCAATATGGCAACGCAAAAATAGGCATTCCCGCGCAAACCTTTAATATATGTGTGCTTCAAACAGGTTGAATGGATATTTTTTTGCGATGAACGGAATAATTGCGTACCTTCGCTCTATGAAAAAATGGAATGTTCATGCGCTTATCCATGGCTTCGCGCTCCTGCACGCGGCCACGGTGGCGGTCTGCGCCTGGGCCGGCATTCCGGACACCCTCCTCCTCACGGCTCTTACCATGCTCATGGCCGTTGTCCTGTGCTACCAGGAAAACCTGACGGTGGACATCACGGTAATGGCGCTCATTCTGGTGAACGTGCTGGGCTTCCTGCTGGGCAACCTGGGCGCGGAAATCCTGTTCGCTTCCCTCCCCACCTCCTGGGACAACATCGTTTCCACCATTGCGGCCACGGAAATCCTGGGCTGGGCGCTGTACCTGTTCGCCCATGCCTTCCCCTTGCGGGATGCCGCCACGTATGACCGCAAACGTTCCTGGAGAAAGCAGCGCTGGAGCCTGATTGTATCCATTTTCACCGTCTTTGGTTTACGGGTCTATATCGGCACGTCCTACCAGGGGAACCTGTTTCAGGAATCGGCCCTTGTGGGCATCCTGGTGCTCATCTCCGTGCTGGTCATTACCCTCATGATCCGTTTTGCCATCAAAATGCAGCAGGAGGCCGCCGCCCAGCGCACACGCCGGCATCAGGCGGAATTCCGCTACATGACGCTCAAGAGCCAGGTGGACCCGCATTTTCTGTTCAACAGCCTCAACGTACTGGATTCCATCGTCCAGGACGGCACGCCGCAGGAGGCCAGCGAGTACATCCACAAGCTGGCCAGCATTTACCGCTATCTCATGCAGCACGAGGCCCGGCAGTTGGTGCCGCTTTCGGAAGAAATCCAGTTTGCACGTACCTACAAGGAACTCATCCAAATCCGCTTCCCGGAAGGCTTGGTGCTGGAGGATTTGATTGGGGCCGATGTTCCCCGCGGCTACATCATCCCCTGCACCCTGCAACTGCTGCTGGAGAACGCCATCAAGCACAACGCCATCGGTCCGGAAAAGCCGCTGGTGGTCTCCGTCTCCACCGACGGGAAGAGCATCACCATGCGCAACAACCTCATTCCCAAGGTATCCACGCGGCCGTCCACGGGAATTGGCCTGCAATATATCCGCAACCAGTACAGGGATTTGGCCGACAAAGAAATTACGGTTATGCAAAGCGATGCGTATTTCTCCGTAACGGTGCCTATTTTGGAAGAATACAAATAATTGACTATCTTTGCCTTCCCATGAAAACACTTATCATCGAAGATGAACCGCTTGCCCGCGGACACATGATCAAACTGCTTACGGACCAGTTCCCGGAAACGGAGGTGGTGGGAGCGGTAGGGTCGGTGACCGCCGCCGTTCAGTGGCTCAAGGCCAATCCCGCGCCGGAGGTCATCTTCATGGACGTGGAACTGAGCGATGGTGTGTCCTTCGACATTTTCAACCAGGTGGAGGTATCCTCCCCCGTCATCATGACCACCGCGTATGACCAATATGCCGTGCAGGCCTTCGAGGTGCACGCCGTGGATTACCTGCTCAAACCCATCGAGACTGCGGCACTGCGACGTGCCATGGGCCGCGTAATGGCCGGAGAGGTTTCCAAACCCTCTTCCGAGACCGTACGTTCACTGTTGAAGGAAAGCCGGAAAGAGAAATTCCTCATCCGCCTGAACGACCGCATCGTCCCCATCCGTACCACGGAAGTGGCCTATTTCTACTCGGAAGACAAGAATTCATACATTGTCACGTTGGGCGGTTCTTCCTATGTATTGGACGATTCTCTGGACGCCATTGCAGCAGGGCTGGATCCGGCGGCGTTCTTCCGCATCTCCCGCAGCTGCATTATCTCGGACCAGGCGATAGACAGCGTTTCGCGCCTCATGGGGGGCCGCCTGCGCATTTCCCTGCGCCCGGGCATTCTCTCCGCCACGGACTTCACGGTTTCCCGTGCCCGCGTGGACGACTTCCTGGCCTGGCTGGAAAAGTAGCGCCACGAAATCGGGCCCTGGCGTGGCGCTTGCCGTCCAAAACCGCCTTAGCGCCATGAAATCGGCCCTTTTTATGGCACTTCGAGGGAAATTTGCTAATTTTGCGGCCATGAAAGTGAAAGCTGCTCTTCAATCGATGCGTCTGCGCACCTTGCCTTTGTCCACGGCCGGGGTGCTGCTGGGCATCCTGCTGGCTGTGGCCGACTGGAAGGTGGACCTGTGGACAGCCGTGCTTATCGTCCTTACTACCATTTGTTTACAGATTCTGTCCAACCTCTCCAACGAGCTGGGGGACGTGCTGCGGGGCACGGACACCGCCGAGCGCCAGGGGCCGCAGTACGGCCTGAACGGCGGCGGGCTTACCATTGCACAGATGAAGTTGCTTATCGGCACGTTTGTAGGGCTTTGCGTGGTGTTTGGGACAGCCATGACCTGGCGGGCTTTTGGCACCCTGCTGGACTTGACGCCCATCCTGGTACTCATGCTGGGCGCCGGGGCCATCACTGCCGCCATGCGCTACACCCTGGGACCCAATCCGTACGGTTACAGAGCCAAAGGAGACATTTACGTGTTCATTTTCTTTGGGTTGGTGTCTGTGCTGGGTGCTTACTTTGTGTGTACCAAGGGTTTAGGCTTGCATTGGAAGCTCCTGCTGCCGGGCGCGGCCGTTGGCTTTTTCTCCGTAGGGGTGCTCAATGTGAACAACATCCGCGATATGAAAACGGACGCCGCCACGCGCACGACAGTGGCGCTGAAACTGGGCGGACGGCGGGCGCGCATTTACCAGACGGTGCTCATCGCCCTGGGCTGGGCGTGCCTCATTGCCTATTGCCTCCTTTGCTGGCCCTCCTGGTGGCATTGGATGTGGGTGGTGACTTTGCCACTGTATATCAAGCATTTGCAAATGGTGTGGAAGCGCACAGACCGTGCCTTGGACCCTGCCCTGCCGCTTCTGGTCTTGTCCACCTTCCTCCTGTGCCTGCTTCTGGGCGTGGGATTCTGCGTTTACCTGATTTGAGCTTTTGCCACCATCGGGAACAACTCGTTCACATGGACAAGAGGCATCTTTGCTATACGAGCTATTTGCCCGTTGGAAGCGTAATACTCGTTTTTCAACATAATCGCCAGTTTTTGCCTCCCCTTCAAATCCAGTTCGGAAGGACGCAGATTCATGGTCTCCTTGCTGAACTTATAGATAATCGGAATCAGTTCCTCGTCCGGCAGTTGCGGAATCTCACCATAGCGCAGCGACGTTTGCACCTGCGCTTCCACGCTTTTCAGCACGCTGTACACAAATTGCCGGGCGTTGTCGTAAAAAGACATGGCACGGGTGTAATCCACAAAACTCCAGGGCTGGGCCATCCCATCATTTACATAGATGCTGTCCGGGACTTTCGAGGCTGTTCTTGAACGGCAAAAACTTCTTATTTCTGCTACTTTCAGTTTGTCGCCTGGAATACCCTCTTTTACCAGCCAAGGGTTGAAATACAGATGGCCGCTGGACCAGCGGTCGGCAAACACATTCACATTGGGCTGCACCACAAAGGCATTGCGAATCACATAAGCCAATTCTGTTTGGAACTGCCTTACCGTTTCTATGAAGGTGAGTCCAGGTTCCATGGCCGATAAATCTATCGTGCGCCCATGGTAGCGGTAATAGGTTTTGAGACGCTTCATGAAGGAGACAAAAAAGGCCAGAACCTGGTCGGCCGTTCCTTCAATAATAAAGTGAAAATGATTGGACATCAGGGAGTAAGCCAGGAGTTTGCATGGACTCTCCGCAATGGAGATGGACAGCAGGTTCATGGCAACTACCCGCTCCTGCTCCGACTGGTACAAGGTGTCTGCCTCCAGCGGTTTTGTATATAGGTGGTAAATGGGGCCGGCCTCCCTGAAGGCAATTTCCGCCGGCGAAAGGGCATAACTCATGGCGCAACTTTTTGAACAAAGCTAGTATTTTGTTCGGAAAGAAATCGGTAGAAACATGAAAAAGTGACGAACGACGCCCATTGTGGGGATAAATGACATCAATCGGTAGAAAAAATTATTTTTCAACCGATTTTCAGTGCCATGAAAAGGCCCGATTTCGTGGCGCTAAGGGGGATAATCGGCCCGAGTGCCACAAAAACGTGCGAAAAAATGGCGCGAAACGGATGGGGAAAAGCTAATCCAGTTTGAGGACGGCCATGAAGGCGCTTTGGGGAACCTGCACGGTGCCAATCTGGCGCATGCGCTTCTTGCCTTCCTTCTGTTTTTCCAGCAGCTTGCGCTTACGGGTGACGTCACCGCCGTAGCACTTGGCAGTCACGTCCTTACGCACCTGGCGCACCGTTTCGCGGGCAATGATTTTTGCGCCGATGGCCGCCTGCACGGCAATGTCGAACTGCTGGCGCGGAATCAAATCCTTGAGTTTCAGGCAAATCTTGCGGCCAAAGTCGTATGCATGGTCCTCGTGGATGAGCGTGCTCAGTGCATCCGCCGGGTCTCCGTTCAGGAGAATATCCAGTTTTACCAGCCTTGCCGGACGGAAGTCCGTCACGTGGTAGTCGAAGGACGCATAGCCCTTTGAGATGGACTTGAGCTTGTCGTAAAAGTCAAACACCACCTCGCTCAGCGGCAGGTCATAATTCAGTTCCACACGGTCCGTGGTAATGTAATGCTGGCCTATCAGCGTGCCGCGCTTGTCCATGCACAGCTTCATGATGGGACCATAAAAATCGGCCTTGGAGATAATCTGGGCACGGATATAGGGCTCTTCAATATGGTCGATGACGGAGGGCGCCGGCAGGCCGGACGGGTTGTGCACGTCAATGACCTCCCCCTTGGTGGTGTACACCTTGTACGACACGTTGGGCACGGTGGTGATCACGTCCATGTTGAACTCGCGGAACAGCCGTTCCTGCACAATTTCCAGGTGCAGCAGGCCCAGGAAGCCGCAGCGGAAGCCGAAGCCCAGGGCCAGCGAGCTCTCCGGCTCATAGGTGAACGAAGCGTCGTTGAGCTGGAATTTCTCCAGCGTAGCACGCAGTTCCTCGAACTTGGAAGCATCCACAGGATACAGACCGGCGAAGACCATCGGCTTTACTTCTTCGAAGCCTGCAATGGCCTGTGCGCAAGGACGTTCCACGTGCGTGATGGTGTCGCCCACCTTTACTTCCACGGCCGCTTTGATGCCGGTGATAATGTAGCCTACATCCCCGGCACGCACCTCTCCGGTGGGGTTCAGCTTGAGTTTCAGGTTGCCAATCTCCTCCGCCTCGTACTCGTTGCCGGTGGAGAAGAATTTCACCTTGTCCCCCTTGCGGATGGTGCCGTTCACCACTTTAAAGTAGGCGATGATGCCGCGGAAAGGGTTGAACACCGAGTCAAAGATAAGCGCCTGCAGCGGAGCCTCCGGATCCCCTTTGGGCGCGGGCACCTTGTCCACAATGGCGTCCAGCACTTCCTGCACGCCCATGCCGGTGCGGGCGCTCACGCGAAGCACGTCCTCCGGCTCGCATCCCAACAGGTCGCACACCTGGTCCTGCACCAAATCCGGCTGGGCGCTGTCCATGTCAATCTTGTTGAGCACGGGGATAATCTCCAGCCCATGGTCAATGGCCTGGTACAGGTTGGAAATGGTCTGAGCCTGAATACCTTGCGAAGCATCCACAACCAGCAGGGCGCCCTCGCAGGAGGCGATGGAGCGGGACACCTCGTAGGAAAAGTCCACGTGTCCGGGCGTGTCAATCAGGTTGAGCCGATAGGTCTCCCCACCCCGCACGTAATCCATCTGGATGGCGTGGCTCTTGATGGTGATGCCCTTCTCCCTCTCCAGGTCCATGTCGTCCAGCACCTGGTTCTCCATCTCCCGGTCGCTCAGCGTACGCGTGAGTTCCAAAAGACGGTCTGCCAGGGTACTTTTCCCATGGTCGATATGTGCGATGATGCAAAAGTTGCGGATATTCTTCATAGTCTGCAAAGATAACGCAATTTGCGCAAATCGCCAAGCGCCATTTTTTCTCGCGTTTTTGTGGCACTCGGGCCGATTATCCCCCTTAGTGCCACGAAATCGGGCCTTTTCATGGTACTAAGGGGCTTATGGGAGGGTCAGTACACCCACTGATGGAAGTAGTCGAAGGAGGCGGCACCGGAGGGGCCCATGCAGTAGAGGGCGCTGCGGTAACCAATGAAGTAATCCAGGGTGAATTTCATTTTCAGCGTGTAATCCAGTTCCGTCCAGTTTTCCCCGTCCAGGGAATAGCTGAGGAAGGCGGTGTCGGCCTCGTCCCCGGGCGCCATGGGCGTGAATACGTAGCGGATGCGCAGCCAGACCGGGGCCTCCTCGGAAACTGCCGGCAGGGCCATGCGCCAGATTTCCTTCTCTTCCTCGTGAGCCACCAGCGCAAGGCCGGAAGCCTCACGGCGCACGCCGATGCGGGCGCTGTGACTCTGGAAGGCGCACAGGCCGGCCTCGGTCCCCACCCCCAGTTCAGCAGCATCCAGCAGCACCTCGCTGTAGCAGCGCGGCCCTACGGTACGCTGGGTAAGCGTTCCCAGGGTCCGGGCCAGCGTGTCTCCCGGATGGGCCTGCAGTTGCAGCCAGCCCGGACGGGCCGTCAGCGAGGCATCCCCCGGATCCTTGTGATTCCACTGCCACACCAGCGCAAGTTCCTCTGTGTCAAACTCATCCGAAGCCCACACATAATCCCCGGCCGGATCCACGGGCAGCTTGACCGCCACCATCTGCAGGGGCTTGCCGTGGCTGCCCATCACGGGCCAGCCTTCTTCCCAGGTCACCGGTTGCACGGTAGGGATGCGCCCCACCGCCCCGTGGTCCTGGAACTGAATGGCGTACCAGTCTCCGGCAGGCGTATCCACAATGGGGCCCTGCGCAATGCCGTCCTTCTCCCGGCCGTCCAGGGTGCCCTTGAGCACCACCTTGCGCTCGTAGGGACCATCGACAGACTTGCTGCGCCAGCAGGTGGCCTGCCGGATACCGCCTTTGGGCCAGTCAATCTCCACAATATAATAATAGTCTCCGATCTTGTAGAAATGGCAACCCTCCGCCCGGAGGCCCATCCGCCACTTGGGCGCACGGACAATCACCCTGGGCTCCCCGATTACGGCCGATCCGTCCGGCGCGAGCTCCGCCAGCTTGAGGTCTCCGTTGCCGTACACCACGAACAGGCGGTCGCCGTCGAACAGCAGACCGGGGTCATGGAAGAAATAATCGTCAAAAACCGTGCGCTCCCAGGGACCGTTCACCAGGTCCGTGGTGCGGTACAGGTAGCTCTTCTGCTGGTCGTTGGACACGAAGAGCGCGTAATACACACCGCCATGGTAACGCAGCGACGTTGCCCACTGGCCGGCGCCGTACGCATTTTTCCCGTTGCGGAGGTTGTAAATATCGTCATCCTCCAGGAGGTCATAGATATAACTGACGATGCGCCAGTGCACCAGATCCCGCGAGTGCATGATGGGGGCGCCGGGGCAGAAGAACATGGTGGTGCTCACCATATAATAATCTTCTCCCACCCGGATGACGTCGTTGTCCGGGATGTCCGTGTAGGTAAGCGGATTCACCGCAAGGAAAGCACCGTCCGGCACCACCAGCGCTTCCGTTTCCTCATTTTGCGCGCACGCAACGGCCATACACGCCGCTAAAATGGCAATCAGTTTCTTCATATTCCAAAGATACGCCTTTTCTTCCAATATTCCACCCGGATGGACATTTATCCACCTTTTTTGGACGATTTTTATAACTCGCACACAGAGAAAATGCGTACATTTGTAAACAACAATAGTTCGTTAATTTGTTCCCAGGCCTAGGCGGCTCTGGATGTAAATAAAACCAGTTCTTTGAAAAGTTTGTCAATAACTTGTGGGTTCGGTCTCAGACCGGACACGCAAATAAATCGCTCAAG
>Ga0256405_10006351_pt1 | contig 19030 bp, 6 predicted proteins | sample RumenRJG_02DNA_FD_189096 | JGI IMG/M metagenome (GOLD analysis project Ga0256405, IMG submission 189096) | Bovine rumen microbial communities from Lethbridge, Alberta, Canada - RJG_02 | ecosystem: Host-associated > Mammals > Digestive system > Stomach > Rumen | place: Canada: Alberta | collected... | reverse complement strand
CGATCGAGAAAGCCGTCGAACAAATCAATTACATCCGTCAGTCTCAACAGGAGCACACCCAGCTGGAGTCGATCAAAGGCGACCTGGCTGTGGCACGCGAGATCCAGCAGGCGATCCTGCCCCGTATCTTCCCGCCATTCCCGGAGAACCAGCACCAGTTGGATATTGCCGCTTCGATGAATGCTGCGAAGGATGTGGGAGGCGATTTCTACGATTTCTTCCGCATCGATGAAGACCGCATCGGATTCGTGATTGCCGATGTCAGTGGTAAGGGTATTCCCGCAGCCATCTTCATGGCAGTGAGCCGTACGCTGATCCGCGCCACAGGTATTCGTGGCGGAAAGCCCTCTGACTGTCTGACCTATTCCAATCAGTTGCTTGCCAATGAGTCGGTGGACTGTATGTTTGTCACCGTGTTCTACGGCATCTATACGATCAGCACGGGCGAGATCACCTATTGTAATGCCGGTCACAATCCGCCATACATCTTGAAACCCGACGGTAGCACCGAAGTGCTGCCCATGCCTCAGGACTTCCTGGTAGGAGCTATCGAAGGCCTGGAGTATCACGACCAGCATATGAAACTGGAACCCGGTGAGACTCTGGTGATGTTCACCGATGGTGTGAATGAGGCCATGAACATCGACTTTAAGGAGTTTGGTGATGACAGACTGGAGGCATCATTAAAGAAATGTGCCGGACAGGATTGCCAGCAGATCATCGACACGGTGAAAGCCGATGTGGCAGAATTTGTAGGTGAAGCCGAACAGAGCGACGACATCACGCTATTTGCGCTCAAGAGGAAGTAGAATTAAGCCGTTTGAGACAACGTGGATAAGAAAGTTATCATTACCAGTGTTGCAGCGCTCGTCTTGGCAGGCACTACAGTTGTAGGACTCAGAGGTTGGGACTCGTCAGATAAGGAGATCGACGAGTTGAAAGCCCAATTGGAAGTCCTGCAACGACGGGATAAGCAATCTGCCGTATTGCAAAGTGTCAGTAAGCAGATGGAGGAGATCGCCTATGAGCAGAAGAAGGTTTCTGACGAACAGCGCGAAGAGGCAGAAGAACAGACCAAGGTGGCTAACGAGATGCGACAACGTTCTGAAGAAGAACGGCATAATGCCATTATCGCCCAACAGAAAGCCATGGAGTCTGAGAGAAAGGCGCTTGATGCCTATGATTTGGCAGAAAGTCAGCGATTAGTAGCAGAAGAAAACAGACGTGCGGCAGAGACGCTCAGTTATCTGGCATTGGGGCGTTCACTTGGTGCATTAGCACTTACGCAATTCAGAGCAGGTAATCAGGAAATCGGCGATCTGCTGAGTTATGCTTCTTATCTCTATACGGAAAGGTATCATGGTGACGTGTATTATCCGGCTATCTATCAGGCCCTCTCTCAATCCAGCCAAAGCAAGAATGAATGGAACCGTCATAGCGATGCGGTCTATAACCTTGAATTCTTGCCAAAGAGCGATAACAAACTGATATCTATCAGCAGTTATGGCGAGATTCTCTACCATGAGATCAATGGTAACCAATTGAAGACGACCACACTTTTCAAAGACAGGAACTACGACTTCCGCGATGTCAGTATTGATCCAAAAAACAACATCATCTACGCCATTAGCCGCAACGGTTATCTGTATATTAAAAACGGAAATGACGTGAAAATTATTGAAGTGCCACTGGTAAAACCCTTTAAGATACAGTTATGTTTAGATGAGAGATACCTCTTGCTGATTGGTGAAACGAATCTGGCACTTTTTGATCAGAACACACAAGCCATCGTAAGCACCAAAGAATTGGATTATAAAGTGGTATTGTCGGCCCGCTATGAGCATATGCCAATACTTTTCGATAACAAAGGACGCATACACACTGTTAGGGACTTTAACAAGATCGAGACTCGGAAGGTTCCTGTCTCCGGTCAGATTACCGCCTTCGCCTCCTCTAACACCTCTGGCTTAGAAGCGTATGGTATGAAGGACGGCACCATCTATCTTTACGACAAGAACAAGAACGTCCGCAAACTGGTAGGCCATCGTTCACGTATATCCAAGATCAGGATTTCTCAAAACCGCCTCTTCTCATCCAGTTATGATGGTACCATTAATCTCTGGATTGCTACCAATGAGAAGATAGAGCCTATCACGCTGTACTCCTCAAACAACTGGGTTCTCTACTTCAACTACGACCGATCCAAGAATTATCTGTGGTTGGGCGATCAGAAAGGAAATCTGTCTGAGGTCTTGATCTCTGTGCCTATGATGGTGGAGCGCATCAAGCATAAGTTGAAGCGCAACTTTACGAAAGACGAATGGAACTATTATATTGGTGAGAACATACCGTATGAGTCGTTCATTTCAACTAAAGGAAAGGAGGCCAAACGATGAAACGCACATTACTTTATGGCATGATGTTGTTGTGGGCCTGTGTTGCTGCAGCCCAAGGCATACCTTTCATCAAGAACTACACGTCAGATGACTACCATGCCCACAACCGTAACTTCGATGTGATCACCACCGACGACGGTAGTGTGTTTATAGCCAACTTCGAAGGCCTATTATATTATAATAATGTGGAGTGGCGCATAATCCACACACCTGGCATCACCCGCATCACTGTGATTTATAAGGATAGGAACAATGAAATTTGGGCTGGTGGCTATAACTATTTTGGTAAGATACAGAGAAAGGGTAATGGTGAGTTGTATCTCCAGACCGTTGGAAAGCAGGGCGCTTTCAGAGGAGAAGTACAGGAAATATGGGAAGAGAAAGACAATTCGCTGAATTTTTTCGTCAACGACGGAAACATCTATGAAGTCAAAGACAATCAGTTCCATATTAAGAAGCAGATCAGTAAAGAGCGCTTAGGCATCGGTCTTTCTGATGTCGTGGATATCGATAAACTTGAAGAAACAGGTAAGGCAGAAGTCCTGTCGGATGTTACCCAGAGAGAGCCATTGGGAAACGGTCTGGTGGCTGTCGTCAAACGTGGTCAAGGACTTGTCATTACTGACAACAATGGTAAGGAGCTTTATACGATTACGGAAACCAATGGTCTCTGTACAAATAGTGTAGTCTATATTGCCTACGACGGTCACGGAAGACTCTGGGGATCTACCGAGAACGGTATCTTCTCGATAGCCATTCCATCAGCCTTCTCATGCTTCACACGCAATGAAGGACTGTGTGAAGAAGTGCTTTCCATCGCAGAATTCAACGGAAAGAAATATGTCGGTACCATTGACGGTCTGTTCTGCCAAGAAGGTAAGCGGTTTGTCAATATTGGTCTCGGTAATCATGCTTGTTGGCAACTGACCGTCACCAGTCAAGGACTGATGGCAGCCACATCCAACGGTATCTATTGTTTAGCCGCCAACGGTGCCATCAGGCAATTGTCTTCTATGGCATCCAACTCCTTCCTTGACCTTGGTACAGAGATCCTGAGTGGTGAGATCGACGGTGTATATGCCATCAATAAAGCGACGAATGCCAGGAACATGGTTTGTAAACTGGAAAAGGTGACAAAGATCATGAAAGATCAGAAAGGCGTCATCTGGCTTCAGAACATCTATGGTGAGGTGTGGTGTAAGCAAAGTAACGACAAGGAGTTTCATTCCTACCATTCTAAGACTAACGACGCCGCCACGATTGTACCTACTATGAATTCCATCATGGTTGTGGGAGCAGAGGCGGAAAAGCCATTCCCCTATCCTCTTTTCTCTTATTTGGATCATACTGGCATCACGTGGTTGACTAACAGCGAAGGAAAATCCCTTTACAGATGGAAAGATGGTAAGGATCTGGATGATCTGAAGTACCTGCTCAGGCCTATCGAGAAAGTGACCATACGTGCCATGTTCGTTCAAGACAATGAAGTTTGGTTAGGTAACGACGCCGGATTTACGATCATCAACACGAAAGAAAACGATCCGGCACTCAACACCAAACCCAAGTTATTGATACGCACCATCAAACTGAGAAACGACAGTGTGGTCTGGGGCGGTTATGGAGAATTGCCAACCTCGCTCTTCTTTAAGAGTAAAGAGAATCATCTCACCTTTACCTATTCACTCGACTTTGAGACAGTGATCGGCGAAAACCTTTATCGCTATCAATTAAACGACGGAAACTGGAGTGCATGGGCTGATGATAAAGACGTGGAGTTCACAAACCTGCCTTATGGCAGTTACACCCTGAAGATTCAAGGCCGCGACGGCTTCGGACATGAAACGGAAGTCGTATCGTTCAATTTCGCCATCTCCTACCCCTTCTATCTGAAGTGGTATATGATCTGTCTGTATATCCTGCTATTCGGCGCTTGTATCTATGGCTTGGTTCAACTGAGACTGCGTCAGTTGGAGAAAGATAAGCAGCAACTGGAGAAAGTGGTGCAGGAACGTACGGCTGAGGTCGTGAAACAGAAGGACGAGATTCAGGAGAAGTCAGAAAGTCTGGAGAAAGCCCTCGACGATCTGCATAGCGCCCAGAACCAGCTGATCCGTCAGGAGAAGATGGCCACCGTCGGTAAACTGACACAAGGATTGATCGACCGTATCCTCAACCCGCTCAACTATATCAATAATTTCTCGAAGCTGTCTCAAGGACTCGTGAAAGACATTGAGGCCAATATCGAGGACGAAAAAGACCACATGGATGAGGAGAATTATGAAGATACAATAGATGTGTTGGGTATGCTCGACGGTAATCTTCAGAAAGTTGGTGAGCATGGTGTGAACACTACCCGTACATTGAAAGCGATGGAGGAAATGCTGAAAGACAGGACCGGCGGTGTGGTTGAAATGGATCTGACATCCGTTTTCAAGCAAGACGAAGAGATGGTCGGAAAATACTATGCAGAGGAGATCAAGCAATATCATATTGCGACGAAATTCAACTATCCTGATTCTGGCGTGTTGGTGAAAGGTAATCCCGATCAGTTGAGCAAGACCTTCATGAGCATCATCGGAAATGCCATCTATGCCATCGTCAAGAAAGCGCAGCGCAAACCTTACGAGGCTGTCTTATCACTGGAAGCAACGGTTGCCGACGGGATGGTCAGCATTGTGATCCGAGACAATGGTATTGGTATTGAAGAGAAGATCATCGATAAGATCTTTGACCCCTTCTTCACCACGAAAACTACTGGTGAGGCCTCTGGTATCGGTCTCTATCTGAGTCACGACGTCATACAAAACTATGGAGGTAATATCTCCGTTGAATCGGTCAAAGACGAATATACTCAATTTACGATTACATTGCCCGTTATAACCCAATAAGCTATGGAACAAGAAATCAATAACCTCAAAGAACGACTGCAGAAACAAGAGAAGTTAGCTTCTCTGGGAATCCTCAGTGCCGGCATAGCCCACGAGATCCAGAATCCGCTGAACTTCGTGATAAATTTCAGCAAGATGTCAGACAAGTTGCTGAAAGACCTCACGGATATTGTAGAAGACAACGCAGACAATATTTCAGAAGAGGATCGGGAGGATCTGGAGGATATCGTAGCAGATCTGAAGGAGAATATGGGAAAGATTGTAGAGCATGGCGAACGGGCTATCAGTATCATTCGTGGTATCCTGCTCGTATCACGTGGCAAGGAGAACGAATACCTTCCAACTGATGTCTGCAAGCTGGCGAAAGAATATGTATGGTTGAGTTATCATGCCATGCGTGCCAATCATAAGGGCTTTAATGCCAGCATTCATGAGCAATATGAGGAAGGTTTGCCCCAGATGATGGTCATTCCACAGGATCTGAGTCGTGCTATTCTCAATATCATGAACAATGCGCTTTATGCTGTATGGAAGAAATCACAGAGTGCACCTGACGATTACAAGCCTGAGGTGAGCATCGGTATCAGCAGACAGGACAACAACTGCATCATCAAGATGACAGACAATGGAGTCGGCATGAGCGATGAAGTAAAACAGAAGCTCTTTGAGAATTTCTTCACCACGAAACCTATAGGCGAAGGAACCGGCCTTGGTATGAATATTGTGCGCGATATCATTGAGAACAAGCATCATGGCAAGGTCACATTCGAATCAGAGGAAGGCCAGGGTGCCAGTTTCACATTCACTATTCCCATTACTAAATAATACATGCCACAACCAAACACTGCGAAGTTCATTATCAGGCTTTTGGATTCATTGAAGACCAATGAAGACAAGATTGCTGTCGTTGACCAGAATGGCCAACGACAGACCACATATAAAGACCTCTTCACGATGGCTTGCAGAGTGGCAGGTTACTTACAGCAGAAAAACTATCCTCCCCATTCATTCATAGGTATCAGTCTGCCGACATCAATGGAGTATGTGGCAGCTGAAATCGGTATCTGGTTAGCAGGTCATGCCATCGTCCCCATGGGCGATAAATATCCCAAAGACCGTATTGATTATATCATGCATCATTGCGAATCCTCATTATTGATTAATGACGAGGTCATTCAGGCGATGATGAAGGCAGAACCGACAGAGCACTATGTGCTCCCGGAAGAAGAAGATATCAATGCACTGTTCTATACGTCAGGAAGTACAGGAACTCCTAAAGGAGTGATGGATACCTTTGCAACCTTTAGAATTCCACCGGCAGATGAATTCATCTTCGATGAGAATAAAATAACCGTCGCGGGTATCACGGCTCCTATGTATTTTGTTGCCTGTAAGCAATTATATACAATTATTATCAAAGGTGGAATAGCCAATATCATTCCATCGGAGACCACCAGGGATATTCGTAAGTTTGAGACATATTTGGCCAAACACCAAATAGAGTTTGTTTTCATTCCGCCCTCAGCCCTTGGCTACTTTCACAACAAGTCATCTCATCTGAAAGTTGTCATAGCAGCTGCTGAACGACTCTCAGGAATAGCCTCTTCAGAATTTAAGATTTATAACCGCTACGGCCAGACAGAAACAGGTGGCGCTATTTTTTCATTTTTTGTAGATAAAGAATACGATAATACGCCTATCGGTAAGCCAGACGCAGATGTAGAGTTCTGCATTTTGGATACAGAGGAGAAGCCTGTCGCACCAGGGGAAGAAGGTGAGTTGTGCGTTCGGGGGCCATTTACCCCTGGCTATTATAAAGAGCCAGAGCTTACAGAAAGTCTCTATCGTGGTGGATGGTTACATACAGGAGATATCGTTTGTCAACAACCCGACGGTAATGTCATCTATGTCAATCGTAAAGACTGGATGGTAAAGATCAATGGTCAGCGCGTTGAGCCTGGCGAAATAGAGGCGGTCATCAAGCAGGTTGATGGTGTCAAGAATGCGATCGTTAAGGGCTTTACCAATAAGAACCGACAATACTTATGTGCCTATTATATCGCCAGTGGAAACATATTGGAAGATACTATCCGTGAGTATTTACACTCCAAGCTGCCGGCATATATGGTTCCTGTCTATTTTGTGAGGATGGATAGTTTCCCTCTTCTTCCAAGTGGAAAGACTGATCGGCAGTCACTGCCTGAGCCTATCGTTCAAACAGATAGCATCAGACCTCCCTACTCAGAACCAACCAATCACACTGAGCGCCAACTCTGTGAAGCATTTGAAAAGACACTAAACATTGACCGTATTGGTATCGACGACGATTTCTTTGAACTTGGCGGTGACAGTATCCGAGTGATGGAAGTGCAGACCATGTGTCCGGAACTCGCACTTTCTTCCCGCATAATCTATGCGAATCGCACGCCGAAGAAGATTGCCGAAGCCTCTGCATACACTGCATCCGTCAGTTACGCACTACAGAAAGACTATCCCCTTAGTCAGACTCAGTTAGGCATTTACGTGGAGAGCATATCACGACATGGGGAAGTGGCATACAATAACGGTATGCTATTCCAACTGAATCCGGCCATTGATGCCGACCAGCTTTCTAAGGCATGCGAAGCAGTCGTTGAAGCTCATCCTTACATCAAGACCCGATTGTTTGTTGACAGTCATGGGAATCCAAGACAATTGCGGAATGATGCAGAGCCTTACCACCAAAGCGTTGAGACTTTGACTCAGCAGGAATTCGAAAAGCTGAAACTAGAACTGATTCATCCCTTCGACCTGCTCAACGACCGTCTCTTCCGTATCCGTATCCTGAAAACTCAGGAAGCACAGTATTTGTTTATGGATTTCCATCATATCATTTTTGATGGTATGTCCTTCAACACCATCATAAAAGACTTAAAGGATGCCTATGAACAGTTACCTGTTGAAAGAGAGACTTTCACCGGCTATGAGATTGCATTAGAAGAAGAGTCACTGCGTAAGACCGAGGTCTATACTTCTGCCAGACAGTGGTACATGGAACGGTTTGGATCCCTGAAGGTCTCTTCGCTTCCCATGCCGGAGAAACAGAATTCACACATCACCTATGGACAAGAGCATCTTGAACTGACTGTTGACTACAATCAGTTACAGGAAGCAGCCGAGTTTTTTGGAGTTACGCCTAACGTATTGACAACAACTGTATTCGGTTATCTGTTAGGTGTCAACACACACGCTCAGGAGTCGTTATTTGCAACGATCTTTTCAGGGAGACAGGATTTGAAAACCCAGCGGACTGTAGCCATGCTCGTGAAGACATTGCCAGTCTATACCCAATGGAATCAGGAAACGACTGTCAGGGATTTGCTCCAGACCACCAAGCAACAGTTAATGGGCAGTATGAGTAACAGCCTATTCTCATTTGCGGAAGTCAAGGCCATGAACAATGCGATCAACAGCCATATCCTGTTCGCTTACCAAGGCGATTTGATGTCAAGCGACAATGAACTGTTTACCTATCAGCCTCTGATGGAGAATGCCACAGGAGAAGATTTGGCCTTTGAGATCCTGCGCAACGGTACAAAACTGATCTTACATACCGAATATCACAGCAACCAATACACACAGTCCTTCATCCAGCGACTGATGCATTGTTATGAAACGGTTCTTTCAGGTTTCCTCTGTTCTGAATCAGAAGATAAGCGCCTCTGTGAGCTACCAATCTTAACTGATGATGAGCAGAAGGCCATCTTGGCTTTAGGAACGGGCATACAATTAGACTACGACAAATCTGAGACGATTGTAGATCTTTTCCATCGTCAGGCAATACTTACTCCTGATAACATTGCAGTCGTCGATGAGGTATCAGAGATCACCTATGCCGAACTGGATCGCAGGTCAGACCTATTGGCCACAGCACTCATAAAAGCCGGTGTCAGCACCGATACCTTTGTGGCAATCATGCTCCCTAGGCGCAAAGAGTTCCTCGTTGCCGTGTTTGCAGTATTTAAAGCTGGTGGAGCTTATATTCCACTTGACAGTGAATATCCTAAAGATCGACTTGCCTATATCCTGAACGATTCGGATGCACACCTGTTGATCACCACCAGCAGTTTGTTGAAGGATTGTCAGACAGAGCAATATTATCCAAGAGAGAAGCAGTTGCTCATAGATGATTTTGATTTCAATAAGCCGTCAGACCATCCTGTCAATAATGCTCAGTCATCAGCACTCGCCTATATGATTTATACGTCGGGAACGACAGGAATGCCCAAGGGAGTGATGATTGAGCATCAGAGTCTGCGTGCATTCTTACAATTCCGTATCGACCTTCTGCAACTGACCCAAGAGGATCGTTGTGCACAGCATGCCAGTTTTAGTTTTGACGCATCGCTCGACGACCTATTGCCACCACTTGTCAAGGGTGCACAAGTTCATATTCTTTCTTCTGAGTTGCGTCAGGACATCAAAGGAATGAATGACTATTTCATGAAAGCCCAAATAACGGGACTTACCATGAGCACTCAGCTTGGTATAGAGATGCTTAGTCATTTCAGGCTTTCCCTCAGATATCTGATGTTGGGAGGTTCGAAGATGCATCACATTCCTGCTGGAGCTACTAAAGTCATTAACGGTTATGGCCCGACTGAGTTTACAGTCTGTTCCTCCTATTATATCCTAGAGCAGGATGAAAAGCATGATAATATTCCCATCGGACGACCTGTTCCCAACAGCATCTCTGTCGTTGTTGACAGAGAGGGACGTCTTGTTCCTCAAGGAACTGTCGGTGAGCTTTGCCTCATAGGCCGTCAGATGTCACGTGGGTATTGGAAGCAGGAAGAACTGACCAATAAGCGCTTCGTTGACTGTTCTTTCCTAAGTGGCAAAAAAATGTATCGTACTGGCGATTTGGTCCGTTGGAATGAGGAAGGCTTACTGGAATATATCGGCCGTATTGACAATCAGGTCAAGTTACATGGTTACCGGATTGAACTGGAGGAGGTTGAAAACAAGATGACTCAGTGTCCCGGTGTGGTTTCAGCAGCTGTTAGTGTACACAAGCAAGGAAGCATAGAATATATTGTTGGTTATTATACATCTGAAGGCAATCAAGAGTTGCCGGATATCCAAGAGGCACTCATGGCTGAGTTGCCCAGCTACATGGTACCCAGCCAACTGATCAGAATAGACCAGATGCCTTTGACCCACAATGGAAAAATTGACTATAAGGCACTCCCAACTCCGATGATGGATCATACAGAGGCCGTGAAGCCAGAGACCACCATAGAGAAGCAGGTGTTCGATATCATCTCTGAACAATTAAATACGGGGTCATTGGGAGTCACAGATAATCTTATCTTCTATGGTCTCTCCTCGCTGATTGCCATGCGTTTAGGCGTTCTACTTCAACGGCGCTTCAACGTCAATGTCAAGATGGGTAACATCATGAAAGCACCTACAATCAGGGCTATCGCATCCTTGATTGCCAAGGCAAAAGATAGCCATCTGCCCGTCTATGAGCCACGTTTATTCTATCCCCTCATGGAGAACCAGCGCGGACTGTATCTTGAATGGGAGAAAACGCCCAATACGACTCAGTATAACATTCCTTTTGTCTATGGCTTCGAAGGAATAGAGGCAGACCTCATGGTGAATGCCTTGAAAAAAACGGTCAACGCGCATCCGTATTTGAAGTCTAAGCTCATAGAGGTTGACGGCGAAGTTGTACTGCAACGCAATGATCAAGACCCCGTAGAAGTAAAAGTTAGTGAACTCAATGAAGAGCCAGAGAATAGCTATTTCCAAAAGCGTGTCCTTCCGTTCCATCTGTTAGGTGATCAACTATACAGGCTTGAAGTGATCAAAACGCCACATAAGACCTATTTGTTCTTTGATGTTCATCATATTATCTTCGATGGTTTGTCCATTGAGGTATTCATGAGAGATTTAAGGCGTGCGTATGACAGATATACGCTATCCACAGAGTCGATCCAAACATTCGATTATATGCTTTATGAGCAGCGCCATCAAGACAATGGTAAGATGAAAAAAGCAGAGAAGTGGATGGACATGCTGCTGACTGATACACAGGTTCTGTCTTATCCCAACGCTTCAAAGCCTGACGGTGTAGCAAATGCTGTTCTGAGACTATCCATCCCCAGGCAGGATATTGACATCTTCTGTTCAAAGTGCCAGGTGACAGTAAACAGCTATATGCACGCTGCCTTTGCCACGGCTATGCGACGAATATCGGGCGAACAAAGACCACTCTACTTGACAGTTGACAATGGCCGTGAAGCTGATGCTGAACTGATGCAATGCATCGGCATGTTTGTAAAGACTCTGCCATTCGTGAATACCTGTCACAAGGCAAATAACCTCTCAACAACTGCTTATGTTCAGGAGACACAGCGACTGTTACAAGAAAGCTACAAAATGGACTATTATCCATTGACGGCTGTCGTTGAGCGGCATCAGATTCATCCGGAAATCATGTTTGCCTATCAGGGAGGTCTGCAGGAAGGAAAAACATTCGATCGGATGGAACATATTGCTTTGGAACTGGACAAAGCCAAGTTCCCACTAAGTTTTGTGGTCAATGATGAAGAAGATACCTATTCCTTTGTCTTGGAATATGACGGATTGAGATATAACCGTCAGCAAATGCAACAGTTATTGTCAGCTGTCTGCATGGCAGCCCGTCACCTGGCTACCGTTGACACGGTTGATCAGGTGGAACTGGTGAGTGAGGATGAAAAATCGTCCTTATTGACGCTCGGCTCAGGCAAAGTCCTTGACTACAATAGATCCCAGACTTTTGTTTCTTTGTTCAAGGAACAGGTGACACAAAATCCGAATGCGATAGCAGTGGTTGATGCACAAAGCAGCATCACCTATCAGGAATTGGACAGGCAGTCAGACATCCTAGCTGTCAGATTCAAGGAATTAGGCGTTACAGACGGTAGCTTTGTAAGTATTATGCTTCCGCGCACCAAGGAGTTTCTGGTGGTTGTCATAGCCACCTTTAAGTCAGGCGGTGCCTATGTACCTCTGGATAGCGACATACCAGAAGAGCGTCTTCACTTTATGCTGAAGGATTCGCAAACCGCAGTGTTATTGACTACGCGTGAGTGGCTTTCCAAGACAGAATCGTTTAAGGACATTCCTATCTTATTGATTGAAGATGTTGACTGGATGATACCGTCAGTCGCCATAGATGACAGCTGCCCAACGTCCTTGGCATACATGATTTACACATCGGGGTCAACAGGTGAGCCCAAGGGAGTAACGGTCACACATGAAGCCATGATGAACTTCATCATGTGGTTGAAGAACACAGAGGATTTGAAAGCAGGAGAACAGTGCGCCATACATACCAACTTTGTCTTCGACGGTTCTTTGTTTGACCTGTATCCACCACTGATCTCTGGCGCTACCCTACATATTTTGTCATCTACCTTACGGATGGACCTTCACGGTATGTATCGCTATTTCATCGACCATCACATCGTAGGTTTGCTGTTAACCACTCAAATGGGTATGATGATGATGAGAAACTATGAGCTTCCCTTGCGGTTCTTGATGGTTGGTGGTGAAAAACTGACTGGTTTTCATATTCCGCCAACGATGAAGTTATATAACTGTTATGGGCCTACGGAGTTTGCCGTATGTTCAACTTATCATCAAGTAGATCGACTGAGGACATACGACAATATCCCCATCGGAAAACCTGTTCCAAATACCGTGTCTGTGGTCGTCGATAGCAAAGGACATCTGCTTCCTCGTGGTATTGCAGGCGAACTTTGCCTAATCGGTCGCCAGATAGCCAAAGGTTACTGGAACAGGCCAGAACTGACAGAAGAATCCTTTACGGACTGTCCTTTCATCGCAGGAGAGGAAATGTACCATACAAGAGACCTTGTCCGCTGGAACCAGGAAGGTGAACTGGAATATCTGGGTCGTATGGACACTCAACTCAAAATACGTGGTTATCGTATCGAATTGGGAGAAATAGAGCACAAAATAGCAGAATTCCCAGGCGTAACTTCTGCTGCCGTTATTGTCCATCAAGAACAGAAGACACAGTATCTTATCGGTTATTTCACATCAAAGGAGCCTATCGATCCTGAGACCATTCAAGATCATCTGAGAAAGCTGCTACCAGAGTACATGACACCACAGTTTCTGGTGCATTTGTCGGCTATGCCCATGACTATCAACGGCAAGATCAATCGTCAGGAACTGATTGACAGCCATCAATTGTCCCAATTGATCAATAAAAGGTCAATAGCTCCAATGACTAAGGATGAAAAGACGCTTTATGACTTGACGAAACAAGTGCTGAAGATTGATGATTTCGGCGTCACTGACGATTTAACATTATTGGGTCTGACCTCACTCTCCGCCATCAAGCTGGCTGATTTAGCAAATCATAAAGGTCTTTACATTAAAGTTAATGATATTCTGAGGAACAAGTCCATCAGAAACATACTTATCAGTGAGCAGGCCATTGGCAAGTGGGAGAACACTTACGATGCTAGTAAGCCTGTGATCGTGCTGATACAAGGTTTTACCTATTACAAGAAGTTAGAACCGCTGATCAGCAAACTGTGCAAGCACTATTCCGTCTTTGTCATTGAACCCTTTGAAGACCACTTTGAAGCTATATTCAACGAAGAGAAATTAAGTACCCGCGACGTGGCAAAGTTCTATCTCGATTATCTGGAGGCCTGCTTGCCCTCGAACGTTAATATTGAGATGTTTATTGGTCATAGCTTTGGAGGAGAACTGGCCTACCGTTGTGCTGTACGCTGTCACAAGAAGACTAATACGATGCCTAAGGTTTGTCTGTTTGACACGTTTGCCCATGTCGCAAATATTGCCAAGGAGCTGCCTATACCCAAAGTAGAAAGACAGACTCCTGAAGAAGAAACCGAAATCGAAGAAGTTAAGGAATGGAACCGTCATTTGCGACAAATGCTCTCGTTGAAAGACGACCGCGACCTGCCGACCTATGATGGCAACATTCTCTATTTCACGGCCGAAGACCTGTCCATGGATCTGAAAGTCATTCAGATAAATCTGCAAGAGCAGGCTCAGAAGAAACAAGATGATTTGAGAAGTTGGTGTACTTATGTCCCCCATATAAATATATATCCTGTCGCAGCAGGTCATCTGACCATGCTTGACGAACAGTTCTGTGACGACTATATAGCAAAAATCGACAATATTGTCTTACCCCATAATTCATGATATATATGAAAAGGTATTGGTGTATTATATTAGTAGTGTGCATGATGTTGATGCCCCTGATTGTATCAGCTCAGGAAAAGCAAAATCAACGCCAAGTCTATGAAAAGGCAGAAGAAGCTTATCAGATAGGTCAACTTGACCAGGCCATAGATTTGCTGGAGGATCATCTCAATGATTTCAGTGGTAATCTCCGTCAAAGTGCTCTTCGACTGGTATCTATTTGTTATCTCGCACAAGATGACAAAGAGTCTTCTGAGAAATATGCCCGTTTGCTGCTAAGTATCAATCCTTATTATACATCTGTACAGGATCCTATCCGCTTCGAAGATATGATAGCCCTGCTTAAGTCGGGTCGCAGCTCAACCGTGACGACAGCTTCGAGCCAAGCAGAGAGTATCAACGAGGCGCCTGTACCCGTCACTGTCATCACCCGCGAGATGATTGACCAGCTCAGCAACAACAAAAGCATCGGGCAAATCCTTGCGACATATGTGCCTGGTTTGAATGAAGTCTCAGCCTATTCCATTTCGAACGCAGCCATGCACGGTGTCTATACGACCAGTCAGGAAAAGATCCTGGTGATGGAGAACGGTCACCGCCTGAATTTGCGAGCCACTAATAACGGCAAACTCGACTACACCATTAGTACTGAGAAGATTGATCACATTGAGATTCTGCGCGGACCAGCTTCTTCACTGTATGGTAATGTGGCTTTGACCGCTGTGGTGAATATCATCACCAAGAAAGGACGTGAGATAAATGGCGTTAAAGGAAAGTACGGCTATGGCTCATACGGCACACACCGTGCCGACTTTATCGCTGGCACTACCCTGCTGGATGCCGATGTCATGGCATGGGCCTCTCTCTATACTTCCCAAGGCAAGAAAGTTGACATTCCAAGAGGTTCAGACTACTCCATAACCCAACACGACGGCTATGCCTATATTGGAGGCTATGCGGATAAGCCATCCTATGACATCGGTTTCAACATCAAACTGAAGGATTTCAATTTCATGTTTAATATGAAAAATGGCAAACAGATACCGCAGTATTCATGGTATGCACAGACTTACAATTATGACGCTTTTCGTACCATAGCTGGTAATAATCCAGGATATACTATCAATGAAAAGCACGTTGAGTTGGGCTATACTAAGGAAATTGGTAAATTCAACCTTAGCATTTCAACTTATGGTGACTGGTTCAATGTTCAAGACTACATGCCTGTATCCGATGACTCTTTGCTGCTACCAGAGTTTGACGGCAATGCCGATCCCATCACCATCGATGGAAAACCTGTTAGGAAGAACTACGCCGGCGTGATGCAATATTTGCCTTTTCAGGAATACACGATTGGTGCAATGGCGAAGACAGATGCCAACTATACGCTTGGAAACATGAAAGGAAATGTCCTGGTGGGCGCTCAATTCGAATATTTTAAACTGTCAAGCAATGACTTTCTTTTGGGTAATGACTATACCAAGATTATTGTTACTTACCCAGAATCCAAGAACATGCTACGTGTTGGGAGTGAGAAAAGTTTTTCTGCCTTTATTCAAGACAAGCACTATTTTACAAAACAGATCATTCTTAATGCAGGCCTACGATATGATTATAAATATCGTGTCAACGAAAAAAGTGTTTCAGCCGTGTCTCCTCGTGTGGCCTTCATCTATTATCCCAATGAAGCGTTTACCACTAAATTGTCTTACTCACGTGCCTTTGTGGATGCGCCGTATTATACTCGTTTTAATACTTCCAATGCTTACCGAGGCAGTGAAAACCTCATGCCTGAATTCATGAGTGCTTTACAGCTTGACTTTATGGGAAAAATTAACAACTGGCATCTTGTTTACGACATTAATTTCTTCTACAATTCTTTGACAGATATTGTTGTCAATAACCCAAGCAATGATCCAGATGCGCCCAAATTCATCAATTCTGGTAGTCTGAAAGTAGCAGGAGCAGAGGCAGAACTGAATTTCAGTATTCCTTCCTTCAGAGTAGATGCCAACATGACCTATTTGCGCCCGCTGGAAGCTGATGACTACTACTACACTGACCACAAAATCTATAGCATCCCAGCATTTACTGCCAACCTGATATTCAGCAAGCGCCTTGTGAACGCTGCCAATCATCTGCTGTGGTTGACTGCAGGCTTTAAGTTCAATACGAAGACGCTTACCAAAGCCAATAGCCGAATACCCGACAGCCAGGATTACGAACTCAGTGGAAACGCTATCGTTGACCTGGGGCTTAAATATACCTATCATAATGCCATCCAGCTGTCGCTTGATTGTGATAATGTATTTGACAGATTCTATTACATCGGAGGTTCGTTCTATGTTCCCTATCGGGCACAAGGACGCACTGTCATGGCTACTGTATCGTTCAAGCTGTAACATTTAATGGGAAAGCTCATGAAAGATCGAGAAGAACGAAAGAAAAAAGGCTATCTCATAGTCAAAGCCCTACACCAATTTATGTGGGCGTCTATTCTGGCGTCGTTGGCTTCTCAGATTGCAATGACCACTGATGCTATTGTGGTCAGTCAGTTCATTGGTCCGGAGGCTATCTCGGCCATCAATCTGACCATGCCTGTTGTCATCTTCTTCAATTTCCTGATGATGCTCTTCGGTATGGGTGGTTCCGTACTTGTAGCCAAGTCGCTTGGTGAACGCGATGAACAGACCACCAATAAGGTATTCACCTCCACGCTGATCGGTCTGATTGTCGTCGGTGTGTTCTTCTCTGCGCTACTACTGATCTTCAGTCCCCAGGTGGCCAGTTTCATCACCAACGATACACCTGTCATCAGTACGTTGTCACTCCGCTATATGCGCATCATGCTTCTGGGCACCACTCTGACAATTCTCTTTATGACTATCACCAACTTTATCAAGACTGATGGTAATCCAAAGTTGGTCATGAAGGCCGTGATGACCAGTAGCATTGTCAACTTGTTTTTCGACATCCTTTTCATCGCCATCTTGAAGACCGGTATCGAAGGCTCTGCCTGGGCATCTATTATCGGTAGTATCACAGCATTACTGCTCTGTTGCCGTCACTTCCAGAGTACCAACAACTCCTATCATTGGCAGGTGGAGTTCAAGCAGTGCCACCAGTATATTCTGAAAGGTGTCAAGATGGGTTTCCCGATGGGTATCAACACCTTGTTATTAGGTATCAGCACCTATGCCATCAATAGCATCATCCTCAGCAACCTGGGTGCTGAAGGCGTCTTTGCATGGGCTGTCTGCTTCCAGTTGTTTGTCATCCAACAAATGGTATTGGGCGGTATTGCGACCTCGATTTACTCCATTGGTGGCCTGTTGATAGGCGAAAAAGATATTGTGGGTTTGCGCCTTCTTACGAACAAGGTGATGAAATATATCTGCCTTAGTCTGTTAGTCTTTACCCTGTTTGTCTTGATATCGCCAGAAAGCATCGGTTGGCTCTTCGCCAGTAAGCATATCCAGTCAGAAGGCATGTTCTTAAATGCCTTACGTATCTATGCCCTACTCCTGATTCCATACGCTGTCGCAGTGGTCTATCGTATCCTCTATCAGATTTTAGGCTACTGGTCGTTGAGCGTTGTCTTGAGTATCGTTCAGATGGGAAGCATGATTCTGTTTGTGGGACTGTTGGCATGGATAAGACCAGAATGGCTGTGGTGGGGATTCCCCGTGTCCGGTTTATTCTTACTGGCTATCTACCTCGTTGTCACACTGGTCATCCACCATCAGCATCCCGATACCGAGGTGATGACACTGATTCCTCAAGCCGAAGATGGCCAGTCGCTGAATTTCTCGGTAAAATATAAGGAAGAAGATGTACAGCAGGCACTTGAGAACATTTCCACTTTCTTGGAAACCTACGACATTGAACCAGCCACATCGTTCCAGATCAATCTCTGCTGCGAGGAGCTGATGTACAACATCGTCACTTATGCCGTCAATAAAGATACCGACAAACACTTGTTTGACGTTCATATCGTCTGTCACAAAGAAACAGTGTCCGTACTGATCAAAGACGATGGAAAGCCTTTCAATCCCACACTGACGACTGTCTCCTTTAACGAAGATGGCGACGGATTGGGGCTCGCTTTGGTGAACACGATGGCCGACATCAAATATAAGTTCATGTACAATCAGAATGTGGTATTCCTGACATTCAAACGGGAGCAAACTTTGTAAGGGAATAAGCAGTCGCATTAAAAAATGCAAAAATAAGGCGATTTTATAAGATTTTGCTATTTAGACTTTGCAATTTAAGAAAAAAGTAGTACCTTTGCAGCTGTTTTAAAACAAATCAGCAGGATGGAAGCTTTTTTTAGAACGCATAGATACCTCGTTGAGCATACCAATGCCCCGGTTCGTCGCTCCCTTATGGATGAGATCGATTGGAACGACCGCATGATTGGTATTAAAGGTACGCGCGGCGTTGGCAAGACCACTTTCCTGCTGCAATACGCCAAGGAGCGTTTTGATATATCCGACA
>Ga0256405_10006350_pt1 | contig 19031 bp, 22 predicted proteins | sample RumenRJG_02DNA_FD_189096 | JGI IMG/M metagenome (GOLD analysis project Ga0256405, IMG submission 189096) | Bovine rumen microbial communities from Lethbridge, Alberta, Canada - RJG_02 | ecosystem: Host-associated > Mammals > Digestive system > Stomach > Rumen | place: Canada: Alberta... | reverse complement strand
TTCCTGCATTTCCAAAGCAGCTCTTTCCGATACGAGTCTATTATAGCGCGCCGTATCGGAAAAAGCAATAGCTTTTGAGAAAAAAGTTTACTCTGTATCTGAGCAAGGGACACGGTGCAGCATTTCGTTGACTACCTTATTGAAAGCATAGCCAAACATCACATCGTTAATATCCCTGTCTCCGACAAAGTGACTTACGACCTTATGTTTAACACCGTCCACCTCATAGGTGTTGGTGTGCGTCGGACAATCTTTGTAAAGCTCGTCCATCTCCTGCATAGTTCTTACGCCTGCCTTTTCTCTCTCTACGGCATTTGTAGTTTTATTCGTTCTACACTATCCTTTCCGACAGCTCGTCCCATTTTCAAACTTCCTGCTGTCTTTGTCCTTAAAAATCATTCCCGAATGGTTACGGGGAAACGCTTACTTCGCTGTAAGCACATCATTCATTATCATAGAATGACATCTGGTCCTCATCGGCATCGCCCTCGGAGCTTGTACCGCCCTCTGAGCTTTTCTTGTCGCAGAGATCAAACAGATCGTTCTCCGACACACCGCTTGCCCTGAGCATCTCAGCCTGGTCATGTTCACGCATTATGATGTCAAGCAGTTCTTGCGCATCGCAGTTGTAACGTTCGCAGAGAGCGTTGTAGCTCAGCATACGATTATCCTCCAAGAGCTTCTTGCGCTTTTCAGTATCACGTTTGATGTTCTTTTCAAGCTGTGCGATCTTCCGGTTGTTCTCCTCGATCTTTTCAAGATAGATAGCCATACGATTTTCACCTCTCTTTCTCTCTCGGAAAATTGTAACAGCATCTCTATATAGGAGCCGAAGCTCCATTCCTCCTAAGTTCTACACTAATTGTACTGGATATTTTCAAAAAAAGCTATTCGCATACCAGACAAACTTTTCTCAACACAGCCCGAAAACGAAGCAGTCCAATTTTCAAAGATTGACAGTTATGGGGGTGTTACGATACCTTGAGTGCATAGAAACCCCCAACTGTCATTTTGACGAATACCCGAAATCCGATTCATTGACTTTTTGAAATTTATCCGGTATCATATCCATAGGGACGGCGGCGGAGCGATCGGACACAGAGAAATATAGTCGCTGACGCTCCAATTCCTCACCTGAAAGTGCGGAAACTAAGCAGAGCCGCAGGCTCATATGAAAAACAGCCCCACAGGGGCTAACACAAATCGCAAGCTCGGCATAGCTGCACTACAAATCACAGATTTGAGTACACCAATGCACCGCTTGGCAGAGGGCTGCCGCCCCTACAACCCCGCAATTAGAAATAGAAAGGAAAACAGAAATAATGAGCAACAAAACGAAGCGAACACACAGTATTCAGGTCAGGCTCAGTGACGAAGAATACGAAGCGTTCAACCGCAAATTCAATGCAAGCGGTATGAAGTCCCGGAGCGATTTCTTCCGCCACATGATCTTCAAAGGCTACATCGTGAAGTTCAACGATGATGAGCTGAAAGAGCTGCTGAAATATGCGAGAAGCATATCCAATAACTTCAATCAGGTGGCAGTCAGAGCCAACAGCGGCGGAAAGATCTATCCCGAAGATATTTCCGCATTGAGAGAGGGGGTGGAGAAGCTCTGGCAACCACTAAGATATTTTCAGTCTCAGTTGATGAGCTTGCATCACTGAAATACATAGCCAATCCCGAAAAGACGGATAACGGCAGATTGATCTTCACGCAGGGGTGCAGCGCTGATCCCGAACAGGCTCACCGTGACTATGAAGAAATACGGGCGAACGGAACAGGCAGAAGCACAGTCCTCGCCCAGCACTTCATTGTCAGTTTTAAGCCCGGTGAGATCACTCCTGAACGAGCATTGCAGCTCGGTCAAGAGATATGTGAGAAGTTCCTTAAAGGCGAATATCAGTATTTCATGGCTTGCCATATCGACAAGGAGCATACGCACCTGCATTGCGTTTTCAATAATACCAACTGCATCGACGGCAGGACTTTTGAAACTCATGAGAACCGCAGGACTACAAAGCAGGACAGGTCATTTCAGAAACTCATGAACATCACCGATGAGGTATGCAAGCGGCACCACCTTTATGTTATCGAGCGCCCTGAAATGGGCAAGGGTAAGAGCCATTGGGAATGGGATATGACACGACAGGGATTATCGTGGAAGGACAAACTAAAATACATGATAGATCAGGTTGTCAAGGTCAGCGAGAATTTTGATGACTTCCTTGCCAAGTGTGCCGATTTCGGAGTGCTTGTCGAGTATAATCCCGACCATAAGATTGACCTGAAATTTATGCTTGCCGAACAGCGTGAACGCAATCCGAGAGCAAGGTTCACCCGTGCAAGAACGCTGGGCTGGTTTTATGAAACCGAGCAGATCAAGAAACGTATCGCTCAGTATATTGGTGCAATGGTATATGTGCCGAGAATAAAAGTCAAGGTCATCACACCTAAAGCAGAGGAAAACAAGTTTATCCGTGATGCTATCGACCGTGAGAATATGAAGCTCACAAGCATAGCGATAAACACTCTTTCCAAGTACGGATTGACAGTTGACCAAGCTAATGATGCTGCGATTGCCGCATTCAATGAAAGAATGAATGTTGTCAGCAGACTGAATAAGCTCAATTCAGAGATAGAGAAACGAGAGGAACAGCTCTACTGGCTGACACATTACCTTGAAACGAAGCCGATGCACGAAAAGTATATGTCACTCAAAGGCAAGAAGCAGAAGAAATACGGCGATCAGTTCGATGCCGATCTTTACAGATACTCTGTATGGGAACAGAGATTGAAAGAGGCTTTCCCGAAAAAGTTCCCGACGGTCGAACAGTTGGAGAAGTATATTCAAAAACTCCGTACTGAGATGAACGAGAAAAATGCTGAATATACAGCGTTAGACAAGAAAGCAAGAGAGCTGTCCCAAGCAGCGAAAGAGATTGAAACCTACCTCGCTCAGGAACAGAGCCGAGGACAGGTTCAGAGCCGAGAACAGGAACAGCACAATACTCAGCAGAAGAAACGTAAGCGGAATGACATTGAGTTATAACAGGCTCTATGGCGAACGTGAAAGCCACCTCAGAGCCGTTCGAGATGATTACGGGGAAACTTGTACCCCTCAAAAAGCAAAGCCCTCAGAAGCAAAAATCTGAGGGCTTAGGCATTATAGTAGCTTTCCGTTCATCAAATAGAATATAACAAGTGCTTGCATTATTATCATCAAGGGTAATCCTACGGTGAAATAGTCTTTTTTTGTTTTGTGATGAAATAGGTACATCGCTATTAAACCACCTATTGAACCGCCGATAAATGATAATGTCAGTAGTGTCACGATACGGATTCGTGACCTTCTCTGTTCTGCATTATGCTTATCAATGCCGAATACAATAAATGTGATAAGGTTTATGACAAAGATATAGATCAGTAATAGCTTATGATTATCAAAGAAGTTCCAAAAGGCAAGGCTAATATCACTTTTTATGTAGCCTTTAATTATCAGAAATAGAATAAGCTGTATTATGAAAAGAGATGCTATGAAAACTCTTGACATCATAATTTCTTTTTTCTGCCCGCCTTTCAATCCTTTTCTATCAAATGCCAAGATAGAGAGAACTATACCTAACGAGCCGCCGAGGAAGGCTACAACAGTAATAACCTTATCAATCTCCTTATCAGAAGTGTTGTTATATAGCCAAGTATTGATAGCAAACAGTATAAAGCCTAAAATATTGATGCCGATAATATAATAATCAAAGTAATTTAAACTCATATCATCACCAACACCTTATATTTTATGTGAATACGATTTGAATATCACTATCCTTTAAGTTCATTCCTGGATTAACATTTTTGATGAATGTTCTGATCAGGTTTTCGGTAGAGGTCTTGGCTCTTGCGAGGTTGGCATCATTACTTTCGAGCTGTTCTGTGAGCTTGTCTAATGCTTCTGCTCGGTCATTAAGCATCATTTTTACTCCTGAATCATAATCGCCATTAAGCTCGAAGAAGCCTTTTTCGTATTTATACAGATAGGCTTTTGTATTGGTATCGAGTGCTATATGACTAAGCTGGGGCGTTTTTAGCTTGACGAGGATATAGTTGTTATAGTCATCAATGATGAACTCACTGACGCTCATATCTACAGTATATACTCCAGTAGCGTTGAACTCTACCCAACGAGTAGTCTTATCTTCATCTTTATCAGGCTCAGAGATTTTAACCCAGCTATCACTTACGCTTAAAACCTCTAATGAGTTTTCTTCCTTGATATTGCCAATAGTAAGCGTTGCCTGATTGCTTACATGGTTCTTTTCCTCAAAGTAATCAAAAGCCTTCTGCTTGAATTGATCGTAAGTCTTTTGCTTCGTCTCATCATAGGCTGTAGCAAAGCTCTCCTTACAGGAATTTTTAGCATTAGTGCCGAACAAGCAGAAAAGCAGTCCGCTACCTGCAAGGCAGATGATTATGAGTACAACAGCAAGGACTTTCAGAACTTTGCCGTTATTCTTCCGTGTTGCTGTCTTTGAAGCTGACATGAACCACGACCTCCTCCTTTGTTGCAGACTGTATCAAAAATGTTACTTGCTTTTCCGCAGAACTCATTGCCGAATCTTTAAGAAGATCGTAATTTGTAACCGTCTCCTCGGCATTGAGAGTTAATTCCTTAATACTGTTCATCACAGCAGTATATCCGTCCTCGTTGCTACCCGACCAACTATGTTTCATGTAGGAATCGAGCTGTTCGCTCTTTTTATCATCAATTCTCAGCGTAGCTTCGGGCATTGGCAGTATAACTTCATATATATTGCCATTAGGAGTGATTTCAGCATTATATAGGTCTACGGTAAAAGTAATATCGCCATAAAAGGCTAACAGGGTTTTGTATTTGTCGCTGATCTCTAAAAGATCGTGCATTACAACCGAAGCAGATAAAACCTCTAATTTGCCCATAGTCTGGACTTTATTGCCAACATCAACTTCGGTATCCTTTGCTGAAAGACCTTCTTCCTTGCCTTCCTCAGCACCTTCGGCTAAACCTTGTGTGATGCCCTCATAGGAACCGGTGAATCGTCCTGCTGCCCGTCCTGCTGTTGTGCCTATTCCTCCGCCTATTTCCTCTGCACGCATATAAGCTGAGATAAAATAGACAAAGACACATACTGTTGCGACTGTTATCGCAGCAAGCAGGATGTCGGCTGACACCTTTTTTACGAGCTTGCCAATGGGCATTCTGGCTTTCTTTGGTTTCTTCTTTATGTTTGTTGCAGTAGGCATTAACCTCACCTCGCTCGCTTAATAATCGATCTTTGTTTTGGACTTCAGATCGGAGAATTCTTCGTCTAACTTGTTATACTTACAAGTAGTGACGTATTTGTCAACAGCATTATAGCTCTTGCTGAATGGATTTATGCTCTTTTCATACACTTGATAATTCGCATTAGCAGTCAATGTGATTTTCAGTTTTCTTGAATTATCGACAAAATCTCCGCTACTAAGCGTTTCCTTACCTGTTGTATCATCAAAGGTGAAAACGACCTGTCCGTTATCATAAGTATAATCCTGAGCATTAAATTTTGAGCCTTTGACCTTGCTGATCTCAATATCAATATCCGTGTAATAGGTGCTATCGCCTGAATCAGTGCTTATTGATTGAGAACCGCTGCCCGTTAATATGTAATAAACCTCAGTAGTCTTCTTCTTTGAAGCACTCGTCTTGGTCACGTCAATCCTGATTGCTTCGTTTTTAAGAGGACTCCAGTCTGATACGGCTATTTTTAGTCCGGATACGGTCTCGACCTTCTTATCTTTAAGAAGCTGATTATCATCAAGACCAAGAGGATTGCCCCAACTATCAAAGAATTCCTTTGAAACATAGGACTTCTTGTCGTTTATAGGATCGCTTGTTCCGTTATAGATATTGAACTTGATTTCAGTTCCAACAGTATCATCAAGCTCAACAGTAAGATTTGCCTTCTGAGTAGAACTCAGTGCGAAAACATCGTCTATTGATACCGTTTCTCCGTCATTGTTTTTGAATTTTATGCGGTGATCCGTGGTGCTAACGATACACTCAGCCTGATCGGACAGATTATTGACCTTGTATCTTTCCGCAGGATTGAAACTTGCGGTCAACTTATCAGTACCCGCAGCGAAGAAGGATTTATCTTCCTTGACTTCCTTACCATTAAGATAATAAGTGATCGTACCGCCCTTTTCAGGCTGCGGAAGGTCAATCTTCTGCTTCTGGGTGAATTTAAGTTCGTTTTTCAGCATATAATCAATATTGGAATCAACATTGATTTTCTTTTCCTTATCGCCCATGTTGAACGTATAACCGTCATTCGGCTTGCCAACATAGTAGATAACATCGCCTATATTCAAGCTTGTTGCTTTTGTTATCTCATTATGCTCACTATCATAGAAAATGACTTTTCCATTGGTATAGGTGTAAGCAGCAGGATCAAACTCAAAGGCTTCGGACTCGTTATATACTGAATACACATAACCATTATTCGTTAATCTGATAAGGTTTTTAGTAGTCCCTATGCCTGTTATTGTTCCCGTAGATTCAATACGGACTTCAGCACCAAGTTTTGCTGATGCAATCAAGGGATATTCGGGATCATATTTCTTTCCGTCAATCCATATCGTTACCGGAGCCGTAGCTGAAACACTGTCTATTCTAATGTCAAATTTTTTGCCAAAGACCAATTTATAGTCATCAACTGCACTTTGAGCATCATATTGAGTGAACGTGACTATTCCTGTTTCATCGTTATATGACTCGCACTGTGGCTCGCATTCGTCCTTCATAAGGTAATACTCATCGGGATCAAATTGAGCCTTAACACGAAAAACAGCATTAGCTTCAACGGAATAACTATCCGCTTTTGTAGAGTAAGATTGTTCTCCAACATTAACAGTCCATACGGGGGACAGCGAGATAGTATTTCCGTCAATATCCCTATATTCAGCCTGAAACGACAGGTTTCTGCTTTTATATTCACCGTCAGGGATAATGCTTATTTCTCTATACTGTAAGTCGGTAGGAACAGTGATTTTATCCTCAGTAGAAGAAGCGTAGTTGAAATTTGCTTGATCTCCGTCAAATACAGCCATTGTAAAGCCTTTAAACTCGTATGTGTTTGATTGAACAAGACTTGTAGAATCAATTTTTGCGTAAATAGTATCTCCCGGATACACAAAACAGTTCTTCTTGTCAATGATCTCTTTATGCTCCGGATCAGTGTAGTATGTGACGTTGAGTAAACTGTTAGAAGCAAAAGAAACATGAACCATACCTGGATGATTATCAAGTTCCAACTGAGCGACTTCTTCATCTATATAGTAGCCGTCGGCATCTATTTTATCCTCATTAGCATTTTTCATGTTAATGTATGCATTATACTGGTCGTTGTCATGAAGAAGATACCGTTTCATCAGCTCGTCAGGCTTCTCTTTAACTTCCTCTGCCGAGCAGCCTGATAGCAATAAACAGCCAGTCAGAGCCAATACTGCATATCTTTTTTTCATACGAACATCACCTCGATAGAATAAAGTCGAAAATCGTCTTATTTATATATTATACCACAAAAACGCGCCAAAAGTCAACCGCATTTCCTGTGATAGTTAACAAAATTTATCTGTTTTTTGAATTGGAATACAAAAAGTTTTTACCACTACAAAGTATACAATTTGTAGATGCACATTTTCTTTTTCACTATACATATTCTACCACCAATTATTGATTGATTATAAAAATGGATTCCACAATAAAAGAGGATATTGCACTTGACAATACCCTCTAAATGATTCTTTATTCTGTTTTAACATCAAATACAACCGAATTTGTAATAGTGCCTTGATCTAAAGCGATGTTATCACCATAGATTTCCTTTAGCAAATCGTCTTGTATTAGCTGTTGACTATTGCCGTAAGCGATTATTTCTCCATGTTCCATAAAACAAGCATCGCTATCTATTGCCAATGCGTGATTAGGATTATGAGTTGTGAGGACAATAGTTTTATTCTTAGTAAGATCACGCAATAATTGTATTAGTTCAACTTGTTTTCCAATATCTAAGGCGCTCATTGGCTCGTCCATTATAATTAGCGGCGTATCCTGTATAAGACTCCTTGCAATAGCGACTATCTGCTTTTGACCACCGCTTAATTTATTAAAGGTTGCATCGAATATCATATCAATACCAAGCCTATGAGCAAATCTTTCTATGATTTCATAATCTGATTGCCCTAAGCGGTTCAGGACTCCGATATGCGGAGTTCTGCCTAATGAAAGGTAGTCTATCACGGAAAAGTCCGTGTTTAGGTGTATTGCCTGCGGAACGTAACTTATCAGCTTACTCATAGCAAGTCTATCAATTTTTGATACATCTTTATCTGATATTAATATTTGTCCGCTTTGAGGCGATAAAAAACCCATGATATTCTTTAGCAAAGTGGTCTTTCCAGAGCCGTTATTACCCATAATAAAGCATATTCTATTGCTTGGAACGGATAAAGTGATGTTCTTCAATACTACTGTTTTATCATAGGAAAACGATACTTTATCTACTGAAATAGCTGCTTCAATCATTCATGTATCGCCCCTTTCTGATAAGAACCACCGTATAAATTATAGCACCTACGAAACCGGTGATAATACTGAGAGGAACTTCATTAACAGATACAATGCGTGAGAGCGTATCGACTATCAATAAGAATAAACCACCACATATAGCCGAAACAGGAATTGAACGCCTTACATTATCACCAACAAATGCTCTTGCAATATGTGGGATAACTAAGCCTACCCAACCAACATTACCGCTAATTGATACGCAATTCGCTGTCAGCAAAGTAGCACAGGCAATAATGATCAATCTGTTTCTCTTGTAGTTTATTCCGAGTGACTGAGCTTCTTCCGGACCTAATGAAATTACATTTATACGCCACCCCATTATAAGCAAGATCACAAAGGGGATAATACATATATAGACACTGTTCATCACTTCATCAAGCTGTATTCCTGCTAAACTACCCATAATCCAAAATACAATATCAGCCAGTTTATCGTTTTTATCAGCAGCATACTTTATAAGAGCTAAGATAGAGTCCATAAACGAACCGACTATAATGCCTGAAAGGACAAGTGTTAGTGCCGAGTGATTTCTAAATAACTTTGGGAGTAATACAGTTATCAAAACAGCGATAAATCCAAATACAAATGCGAATAGGCGTATTGCCCCTGATGAAAAGCCGAATAATATAGCGATTCCTGCACCAACACAGCAGCCTGAACTAACGCCAAGTATATCTGGAGATACAAGTTTATTATTGAAAGTGGTTTGATATACCATTCCTGATACAGACAGACAAGCCCCCACAAGGAAAGAAGCACAAGCTCTCGGAATGCGGATATTCTGCAATATCCGCATCATCTGAGCGTATTCTTCATTTCCTAATAGGGATTGAATGACCATGTACGGATTGGTAAAGCCAGCCCTTCCGTATGAGATAGACACGATAAAGAAAACAACTGATGCGATTCCAAGTGCTAATAAAACACCTAAGAATTTTCGTCGTTGTTTTTTTACCTGAGATTCAGCTTTGTTTTCTGATTGATGATTCACGACTGTTCGCCGCCCATTCGAGTGCCGTCAGGGTTCAGTCCTTTTAGCATCATTTCCAAATGCTCGTCTGATAAATCCTGATTATAGTATTCTTTATAGAATTCCCTAAGTTCATCTATTCCTCCGAAAGTATGCTCGTCAGGGTACATGACGTTAGCCGTGTAGTCAAGCATTAACGGCAGCTCTACCGAAAATCTGTCATAAGATACGAAACTTGTAGGCATCAGGAAAACACGGTCATTTTTGACAGCAGGAACATCTTGCCACAGCGGATCGTCCATGAGAATATCCTTTGCTTCATATTCAAGCCAACCACAAATGAAAATAGTGTCAGGGTTAAGCGTTAATGCTGTTTCCTGTTCAATCTGATCTATTCCTTCGTAAGGCGATGTAACAAGGTTTGCACCGGAAGCATTGATCCAATACTCAACAAAACTTCCGCCACCCGCAGTAAGGAATAGGTTTTCATTAGACGCTTCTGCTCCTGTCGCATCTACATAGTAGACGTTGCATTTCTTATCATCAGGAACATCAGACAGATCTTCGGAGATTTTAGCTATTGTTTCATCGAGTTTATTTTCCCATTTTGTAGCATAGGTTTGAGCATCTCCACCAAAAATATCACCGAGCATATTCACTGCATTATAGAGTTCATCTTTGTTCTTATACTTGAAACATACGGCATTTATGCCCTGCTTGCGTAAATCCTCTGCATATTCTGCGTCCTTGATGATAGCAAGGTCTACATCAGCACTAATCAATTCTTCTGCATTAGGATTCTTTCCGAATAGAGCCACATTATTGAATCCTTCATCAAAGACGTATACCCAAGATTGATTCAGAATAGAACCGTGTGTACCGACAATCTTATCATCTAAGCCCATTGCGTTCATAAAAGCAACAGCGGACGGATTAGTTACAACTACCTTGTCAAGTTTAGTAGGTATCTCAACCTCTGTTCCTGAGCAGTCTATAATCTTCTTTGTAGTAGCGGTATCCGCTTGAGGTTCTGTCTTTTCTTCGGGAGAAGATACCTCGGTAACAGTTGTTGTTTCACTTGATTTTGATTCGGCTGGTGTCGATTCATTATTAGCTGTGTTCGATGCTCCGCAGCCAGTAAGAAGCCCAAAAGTCATTGTTATTACTGCAAATGTAGAAAATAGCCTTTTCATAATTATAATCTCCTTAAACAAGTTTGTAATATTATCTATTCAGCAAGCTGTCGATATACTCATCGTTGTTTCTGGGCATTTTATCATCCTCGTATACACCTAAATATAAATAATCATGGTATTTCTGCCCGTCATATTCATATCCGGTATACGGATAGCCATCTTTGATTGTACCTTGATAAGGCTTGAATTGAGCTTCAGCTTCTTCTTTGGTATACTTATCGGCATCAAACCAAACACCTTCTTGCTCTCTATCCCAGCCAAGTTTAGTAGCTCTGAAAACGTGTCTCATAGATAAACTCCTTTCGTTTAGTCGCCGTAGATGCGACTCCAACAGTCGGTACACATAGTTTCTCCGTTTTCTTCAACGATAAATGTTGCTAAATACTCACCGCCACATCTCGGACAAGTATAGAAGATGTGACCTGGGGAATCGTCATAGGTATGCTGTTCAAGGCTATCGTAGTCAACGTTTTCGTCATAGATAGCGTCTTTATCTCTTTTACTCATATTAATTCCTCCTCAATCAATCTTATAATCAGATATAGAGCTTAAAAACCTTAGAGATACGAAGTAGGGGTTATTGTTGTCTCCGATGATTTCTATAAGTCCAGCATCACCGTCAACATCTAAAACCTTATATTTATCTCCAATCTTGAAATGAAGTCCCTCATTGCTTGTTCCTTCGGCATTCACAGTATGAACAACCGCTGCTTGTTCGGTTTTCTTCTTCTTTTCAAGCTCAGAAGATACTTTCTTTTTGATAGCTGATCCTCCAACAACAGCTCCGCCGCCAAATATTGCTCCGCCACCAAAAATAAGTCCAAATAATATTTTCGGTCCTCCTACTTTCTTCGCCATAGTGGTCATTACCTGATACCAACCAAGATTCCCCATGTAGCATTCCTCCTTATTCTTACGACAAAACAGAAATGTGTGATTACTTTAGACAATCTATTCGATTCTTATGTACTATTTTACCACAAAATCATCGTTTTGTCTACCATGTAATTGATAATACAGTAAAATAATTATTCAAATGAAACAGAGTAGCATAAAAAGCGCCAATCGTGCTACTCTGTTCACGTTTCAAGCATCTTACGGCTCAAAGATATACTCAATCCTGTCGTAGTCAGTGCCATAAGCCCAAATCTTAGCTACATCGGTAGCACCGTTTCCGTTCAGATTCTGCGCATAGATATTGAAGTAGCCGTCCTCAGTGTCAACGATCTTATCGCCTTTGTAGAACAGGAGCTTAAACTTAGCGAAGTAGTCAAGCTCGTCAACATTCTGCTTGAAGGTGATATACAGATCATCGCCGGACTGATTATACTGCACCATTTCGACGGCATTACGCTCTCCGGTCATAAAGGAGTCCTTCTTTGCCTGAGCATTTGCCTGAATGCTTGCACTCGATATATCGCCGTCAAAGGAGTAGCGGAAGAAATTGTTCTGTCCTGCGGTCAATACAATGTTATCGGAACTCTTTCCCATAACATTGCCGTCAGCTCCATACGCTAAGAGCGTAGCAGAGACAGTCACATCTTTCTTTGCAAGCACCTTATGGATCACGATAGTGTAGCCGATAGAGTTCTGGAAGCTCGATGTTTCGACAATATCGTAGTATTCGTTGTGTTCGTAGGTGTTTTCGGTCTTTTCCGCAGCAGGCTCATCAGGAGCGCTGGTCTCTGTCTTTGTTTCCTCTTTCGTAGTTTCCTTCGGTTTTGTCATAGTTTTCGGCTTTTCCGTAGTAGCTGCCGTTGTTTCCTTTGGCTTGGAGTAAGTTATTGTATCTTCTCCCACAACAGCGTTATCGACCTTTTCATAGTTGATAACCCACGAACCTCCCACGTTCTCAACCGTTGTAGTTCTTACGGTGACGGTATCGCCCTCCTGAATATCGGGATTGCGAGAGGATACGAAGTTCAGATGCTCGCCAGCCCATACGTTATAGCCGAGCTTAGAATCGGGGTGAAATTCGCCTGCAACAAACCGAACAACCTTGTTTTCAAGGTTTTTGCCTTCGTTCAGCGCAGCTTCAAACGATTCTGCATCTCCATAGTCAATCACGACTTCCTCAGTGGCAACATCTTCACTCTGCTGAGTTTCAGCCGATGATGTTCCGGTTTCCTCTGCCTGCTTGTCACTTCCGCACCCGCAAAGCGTGAGAGACAGGCACATGATCAGTGCAAACAGACCTCTTTTGATGTTATTCAGCTTGTTCATAGTAACCCTCCGTTCTTGTTGTGGTGTATGGGGGATTTTGTCCCTCAATCTGATTTTTTGGCTGCCGCCAGTCCGAGCAGAAGCACGATAGCATCGTCAACTGGACCCGGGGCAAAGTCGATAGGTGATACGATATACAGGATCACCAAGATGATAAGCATTCCTTTTCCAACATCACTCATGATATTACCTCCTTTGGTAGTGTCGGTATGCCTTGTGTTTCTTGCTGATTACAGTATATCACAGCTTTTGCGGAGGATATAAAAACGGATTCCAAAACAAAAAGCAGGCTCAAAAGAACCTGCTTTACGCACTATAGCTGATTTCTTTTGTCAGGCGATACCTCACGGCACACGCCCTGTTCCTTGTAGGCTGCGTTTAGCTGATCTATCTCAGCAATCAGCTTACGGCATTTTGCCTTATCATTCATAGCGAGATAGATGTCAAGCAGAATGTTCAGCAGTTCCGCCTGTTTGTCGATATACGGTATCGTATCGGAATACCTCCTGCATATCTTCACAGCTTCTTCTATCTTATTGGCTGCCGATCGGAAGTCGTTATGATAGTAGAAACAGTTTGCAGTTGGGATATGGATAATGTCGATAAGCTCCAAGTCCGTCGGAAAAACCTGCCTTGCGATCTTCTCAGCCTGTTCCGTCAACGCCCGTGTTTCCTCAATATCCGGCTGGGCAAGCGTATAGTACCAAGCTGCCACCATACAATAATAGCAATGGTTATCGCTTATCTCAGGTTCATTCTCCTCAATAAGCTCATATACCTTGTCAAGCAGATTGGCAGCTTCATCGTAATAGTCAGGAACGCTCCTTATCAGAATACTTGCCAAATCAAGATAATACCCTGTGAGATACTTCCACTTACGTTTATCAGTTTCCTGTTCCATTTCAGATATAGCATTATCAGCCGAATCTATCAGCTTTTCAAGCAAATCGGCTTCTTCTTCATTTTCAGGATAGTAAGCACCGCCGAGCAGAGTATCATAATAACAACCGAGCATATCGAAATACATTCCTCTGATGATATGATGATTGTGCATACTTGTGAAACTGCTTGCGGAATTCAGGATTTCCTTAATCTGAATAGCATTTGCCATACCAACGTATATGTCGATCATCTGCTTGTGGTACTCCATGACCTTGACTTTTTCCGAAGTCCACAGCCAGTATCGCACCGTTTCGGCTATAACGGGGTGCAGACGTACTCTGCTGTCTGCATAGATCCAGCCGTCAGTTGATAGAGCCGTTATCGTTTCTGTCTGAATATCAGGGAAAAACTTGTTGATAAGGCTTGTTTCAAGACCTCTCACGTTCAGCAGAGCAAGTATTTTTAGAGTGAGTTTTGCTTCTTTGCTCACATCACTTGCATCGAACAATGCCGAGATTATAGCCTCCAACGTATCATAGACTTCCTCGCCGTCCTTGATATTGCCGATTTTTTCTCCTGAGAACTGAGAAAAACCGTTCTCACGGATAAGATCAAGGGCTGTATGAATGTCGAGCCTGCCTGCTGCGATCTGACGGGCAATAAGCTCCAAGACAAGGGTATGCCCCTGAATGAGCGTGATGATCTCATCAAAACAGAGCCGTTCTTCCTTTGTAAGCTGTCTTTCAAGGTTCAAAGCCACAAGCCTGAAAAGCTCCGATGTGTCGGCTATTGCAGTTACCTCCATAAACGGAAAGCTGTTCTTTGGCGGCTGTTTTCTCGTAGTGATAATGGTATCGTATCCGCAGACGATGATACGGTTCAGGTCTTTGGTGAGCCTGTCTGTAAAGTTGTCCAGCACAAAGAGAACGCGCCTGTCACCGCAGATACGCTTGAAAGCTTTTAACTTACGGGAAAAATAATCATTAATCGGTTCGCCGTCCTGCCTTGATACCGTGCTGATCTGTAACTGCATATCATCGCAGAACGTATGCTGTATATCGCCGTCATATTCGAGATAGGCGATAACATCGTACTCCGTCCTATACCTTGCGATATAGTTCTTGACAAGCGTACTCTTGCCGATACCGCCGATTCCCGTGATATACAGAGCATTGTTCTTTTGCAGACTCTCCGCAATCTGCCTGATTTCCGCATCTCTGCCGACAAAATCGGGCGATATGGACGGCAGTATCGGGATAATGTAGTCTTTCTGGTTCAGTTCCGCTACAATCAGACCGAGGAGCTTTGTGACCTCATCAATGGTCTTATAGCGATTTGAAGCGGAGGAACGTATCGTATTTCTGAATAATCTTGTGAAAAGTGTCTGAATATCGGGACGTTCCGTATATCTGCGATATTCACGCTTACATTCCTCAAATGGGTACTTCGAGAATCCTCTATGTTCAGTTTCGGAAGAATGTCTGCCAAATAGAAGATAAAAGATGATCTCTCCGACAGTATATATATCTGCCGTATTTCCGAGTTTTCCCGTAGCATAGGGATTGAGCTGTTCAGGTGCGGCCCATTCTCTTGTATAGGAAAAGACCGTATTCAAGCTATTTCCTGATACATCACGGATACTGTCAAAGTCAATGAATTCCACAAGCTGAGTAACTGTTTCATCGGGAGTATTTTGCAGGATAAAGATGTTTTCAGGTTTCAGGTCAAGACATAGATAGCCCGACTTGTGGTAATAGCCCACAGTTTTCGCTATCGTACTGCATAGCTCCATATATTGAGGCAAAGTGAGCGAATCGAGCTTATCGAGCGTCGTTCCGTTATAGCAAGCAACGTCAATATAAGCCGTGCCGTTTGCTTCAAAAACATGGCTCACAGGCGGAGTCTGATTGTTCAGAGCAGAAAACTGCCTGATCTTGTTCTGAGCCTTGCCCGAATCAAGGAAACGAGCTTTGCCGACTTCAAAATCATCGTTGTTATGGGGAGCGTATTCTTTCAGGATACACTTAGTCACAAGTTCGCCGTGACTGCACTCAGCAAGGTAAGCGACGGTATTCGCACCGTTGCCGAGCATTTCAAGTACCGTGTACTGTCTGCCGTCAGCACTAAAGGTGTAGCCGTTGTTCAGCATAGCACCGACCTCCTTTCACCTATATTATATACGAATATCAAGGGAGATTATAAAAATCAATTCCGTTCGTTCAGAAGATGAAGCGTAAGGATCGGATCATGGGAGTTAGCGCAGTATAGGAGCAAACAGTCGAACGGGTGACGAACATAAAGCTGTGCAAATCCGCAGGAGATTAACGTATTATTCACCTCATCGTAAAAATCCATCAGGCGGTTATTGATTTCATACTTGTCAGGTTCATATCCGTGTTTTCTATCCTCGGCTTCAGCATCACGATAGTAATTATATAGCTTCAGGAGCATCAACGTTTTACGAAGCACTTCATAGGAAATGCTGTCACCGTTGATAATTTTACCGAGAGTTACATCGTTCGGGAGTGATTCTGTAAAGCGTTTTGGGAGTTTTACAGCCACTTCTCCTTTGTCACGGCTCTGATACCGATAGCCCAATAGAGCATCTATTGTCAAGCTGTTGAGCCGATCGGGAGAGACAATATCAACAGCACCGTCATCAAGTATCCCTGCTTTTAATATTCTTATCTCATCGTTAATAATCGACCGCGCAAGCTGAAACTGCTGCTCATTATCATAGCAATGTTCCGAGAGATAACGTATAAACTTTTCATCATCGTCAATATCAAATATCATAGCAGCGATTTGAGAAGTTGAGGTATGGGCATTTTCCTGAGAAACAAATCCTTTTGATTTCTCAAGCAATTCTGTTACTACAGAATAGGGTTTGCGGTGATAAAGGCAGTACAGGAAAACAGCATCAATCTGTGCTTTGATAATAAACGGCAGCGATAGGTAATACTTCTGAAAGAAAACAGCCGTTTGCTGAAAGTCCATTTCAAGAGCATAACAAAAATCATAGTTGTTTCGGCGTTTAGTGACACTTGGCGTTGTACCTTTTATCCATTCCTGCACAGTCCGAGGGCATGAAAAGCCTAAAATCTCCTTATATCGACGTTTAATCTCTGTAAGCATAAGCTCCACATCATCGGCTTTACAATCAACACCGAGCTGAGTCAGCCTTGCAGATACGCCTTCCAAGAATACGGGACGAGCTTCAAGCTCCATAGCACGGCTGATACCCGAAGCAACATCTTCGGCATTTTCAGGATTGATAGGATCACCGAAGCAGGTCACATCATAGATGTATTCGGTATATTCATCACGATTCAGTTCAGGAGTATTATCTCTGCTGATACTCATAGTTCAAACCTCGCTTTCATTATGACAAAGCTCCCAGTATATAGCGGCTGAGAGCGTGGTATATCAATATCAGTCATTTTGTTTATTATAGCACTTTTCAAAGGTGCTGTCAATGAAAAACAGCCACTCTCTGCACTTAGAGAGTAGCTGTATCCATAGTGTTATTCCTTGATTTCAGCCATCAGCTTAACGCCGTCCTTGAAGCCCGCCTTATAAGCAGCTCTCATCTCATCGGCAGCCGAGGAGCTTTGCATATCGCAGAGATCACGGAACGCAGTCTGCTGTTCTTCGGTCAGGGTATCTTCAAACCCCTTGCAAAGCCTCTCCCATTCATCTGCGGAGCGAGGAGCTTCTATTGCATTCAAGCGGTAGTTATAAATTTCATCAATCATAGGGATACTTCCTTTCAGTCATTGCAGTTAGTGTTAATATCGGAAAAAACTGCTCAGGAATTATCCATAATGTCTGTTCACAAAAGTCCGCAGCGGAGAGATCCGTGTACTGCTCGGCTCAACCGCCAAAATGGGTACGGGTACGAATGTCCAGAAGAAGCTGATCGCAGTCCATGACCTCGATATTCCGTGGAGACCGGCTGATCTGGAACAGCGCGCCGGAAGAATTATCCGTCAAGGCAATGAAAACAAGCAGGTGCAGATATTCCGCTATGTTACCAAAGGCACATTCGATGCTTATTCCTATCAGACTTTGGAGAACAAGCAGAAATTCATCTCTCAGATCATGACAAGTAAGACTCCTGCGAGAAAGTGTGAAGATGTGGACCAGCAGGCACTCACTTATTCCGAGATCAAGGCTCTCTGCACAGGCGATGAGCGTATCAAGGAAAAGCTGATGCTTGAAAATGAAGTGAAGGAACTGAGGGTACTCGCTGCGGAACACCGCAACACGGTATTTGAAATGGAGGACAAGATCGCTCGTTTCCCTGAACAGGAACAGAAACTTACTGCGATTCTTGCTGATCTCCATACAGATCGTGAAGCACTCCGCAAGCTCCCGATTGATCCCGAACGCAAACTGCCCGTATTCAAGATCACCATTGGTGAAACTGAGTACACCGATAGAAAAGAAGCTGCTAAGGCTCTTGAAGATGCTGTGTTGGCTATCAAATATGCCGATACTCCCGTGAAAGTCGGCTCGTTCCAGGGCTTTGACCTGAGCGTTACAGTAAACAGCAACATGATGGGCGGCGGTATGTCGGCTGGCCTGCAAGGTGCCACTTCACATACCACGAAGCTGATCGAGAGTTTTGCCCACAACTTGAATCGTCTTGAAGCTGCCCTCTACAACATCGACGGCAGAATCGAGAGAACGCAGGATAACCTCGCAAAGCTCAGGCTTGACCACGCAGAAGCGCAGAAGATCGTAGCAGAGCCGTTCCCCCAGCAGGAGGAGCTTGATACTAAGGAGCAAAGGCTGAAAGTCGTAACTGATGAGCTGAATCAGGCGGCTATCGAAGCAAAGAAGAACGCTCCGAAGCGTGAAAAGACTTGCTACTTTGAGAGGGCGAAGATGAAGCGTGATGCCGCAAGGCTCGGCAAAAAGCCAAAAACGCCGAAGGACCAGACAAAGGGCAGGAGCAAGAAGCAAGGAATTGAATAAGCAACTATAAGATTATTCTAAGTAAGTATGCATCCCAATAAGTGAAAAATGATATAATTCACATTATTGGGATGCAATTTCTATCTTGACAGAAAGAAAAAAAAGATGTATAATATATACAATGGGGTTTGTGTAC
>Ga0256405_10006349_pt1 | contig 19039 bp, 14 predicted proteins | sample RumenRJG_02DNA_FD_189096 | JGI IMG/M metagenome (GOLD analysis project Ga0256405, IMG submission 189096) | Bovine rumen microbial communities from Lethbridge, Alberta, Canada - RJG_02 | ecosystem: Host-associated > Mammals > Digestive system > Stomach > Rumen | place: Canada: Alberta... | reverse complement strand
CTGCGGAAGAGGCTCCGGCTTCTTTTGCGCTCTCTTTTCAGTTGGCTCCGAAATGTGATTCAGATCCGTCTGGAAGAGAAGAATTTTGCACTCGCCTGAAAAATGGCATTTGTGCAGGTAACACTAGTTTACAGTTTTGTTACACCCAAAGCTTCCGGATAATGATACAATGAGGATGCACAATTGAGGATAAAGGGGTTGCGCAGGTTATGGAAACGATCTTTCTGGTAGAAGATGAAATGAATATCCGCCGGCTGACAGGAATGCATCTTCAGCTGGCTGGTTACACCGTGAAGGAACTGGAAGACGCGGCCGCCGCCCGTGACGCGCTGCGGGAAGAAAAGCCCGCCCTGGTGCTGCTGGACGTCATGATGCCCGGGGAAGACGGTTTCTCCCTGGGAGAGGATCTGATCGCTTCCGGTATCCCCGTCATCTTCCTGACGGCGAAAACCGCCGTCCCGGACCGGGTCCGGGGACTCCGCATGGGCGCCCATGACTATATCCTCAAGCCCTTTGAGCCGGCCGAACTGCTGGCACGCGTGGATAACGTGCTGAAGCGTTCCAAGCCTGCGCCGTCCGATTATGTCCAGGGAGATCTCCGGGTGAATTTTGAAACCCGGGAGGTCTGGCGGAATGACGAACCGGTTCCCCTGACCACGCTGGAGTTCAACCTGCTGAAGACGCTGATCGAATCCGGCCGGACCGCCATGAGCCGGGAGGAACTGCTCCGTGCTGTATGGGGATACCACTATACCGGCGAGACCCGGACGGTGGACGTGCACGTACAGCGCCTGCGCGGTAAAATCGGCAATGACCGGATTGAAACCATTGTCCGATTCGGCTATCGTTTCCGGGAGGATGTATGAGAAAACAGATTGTCACCGGGATGCTTCTGCTGATCCTGCTGATCCTGCCTGCGCTGCTGTATCTGCAGATCAACCAGAGTTTCCGGCTGTCTGTCGCAAAAGCCCGGGAAAACGCGGAGCGTGAAGAAACGGCCGTAGCCCGGCTTGTCTCTTCGGAAATCCTGAGAAGCCGGTCCTCTTCCAACGCTGATACCCTTAAAGCAGTCCGGGATGTCCGTCAGCAGCTCGGCTTCGAGCATATGCAGATCCTGTTCTACAAGGACCGCAGCCCGCTGTCCATCATGCTGTCGGAGGAAAACTCCTTCCTGCTGGACAGCAAGGAACGCACTTCCTACCTGTCCGACAATGAGGAAATGCTGTATATCGTTCACCCGCTGGATGACCATAATACGCTGATTACCAGGTCGGATTTTTCCGAATTCTATAACATGCTCAGGGACCAGACCGCGTCCGGCCTGAGATTCTGTCTCGGCGGACTGGCCATAGCCACGGTGCTTTCCCTGCTGATTTCCGGCAGGATCACCCGCAGGCTGAAAACCCTGTCCCGCTCCGCGGACGCTGTCCGCAGCGGTACTCCCCTCGCCCTGGAGCCCTCCGGAAAACGGGATGAAATCGGCAAACTGACCAACGCGTTCATTGAAATGAACAAAGCGGTGGTCCAGAGAGAGGAAAACCTCCGGGAAGACGCCCGGCAGCGGCAGTCGCTGATTGACGCCCTGTCCCATGAAATGCGTACTCCCCTGACCTCCATCGTCAGTGCCGCGCGGCTGATCCAGAAAGGCGGCGACATGGTCGAAATGCGGGAGGAAATGTGTGACCTGATCGTCAAAGAATCGCGCCGCCTCGCCGAAATGGACGAAAACCTGATGAAGCTCACGCGGATGAACGGTTCCGAACTGAAAACAGAAACCTTCTCCATGCTGGAAATGGCGCAGGAAGCGCTGGCTGTTACGCCGGACGCGGTACTGACCGGAGAAGATTCCACAGTAACCGCCGACAGGGATCTGATCATCCACCTGCTGCGCAATCTGATCAGCAACGCCGGAAAAAGCGGCACCCTGACTCCCGTACGCGTCACACTCCATCCACGGGGATTCGCGGTATCGGATGAGGGCCGCGGCATGACGCCCGAGCAGATCAGCCATTGCACAGAGGCCTTCTGGAAAGCCGACCCGGCCAGAACCCGGGCTTCCGGCGGCGCCGGTCTCGGACTCACCCTTTGTCAGAATATTGCCCGGCTGCATGGGACTGATCTGGTCATCCGGAGCACTCCCAGAAAGGGAACCACTGTAGAATTTACATTGCCGTTACATCCCCTTGAAGACTCTGAAACATCCAATCCCTTATCCTGAAAACGAAAGGAGGTAATCGCATGTCCGGATTCAGTCCCGTCATCCGTCACAGGCTGTTCCTGCTGGCTGCCTTTCTGATCCTGTCGCTGCTTCCTTTCCCATCCTTTGCCGAAACCTCCAGAGACTATTCTCCCTATGCGCCTGAAATCGACAGATGGCCGGAACGTCAGCCGGTCAGCGCTGAGGAAATTGCCCGTGCTCCGCATTATTCCGACTTTATTGACTTTGTCAGTCCCTGGCTGACGGATATCGAACTGGCAAAAATGCGTGAATTCCAGGCTGCCCTGAAGGACGGGGACATCACCTATTCGGGGGATTCCATCGTCAATCCTTCCACTGTCAACAGTCAGGACGTCGCAGTTTTCACCCTGAACCCCGAGGATTTCTGCGGGGAAAGCTATTATGTTTTCCTGCCGGATTCCCAGTCTTTATCCGACACCCAGCTGGTTGCCCTGGCCGCTGCCTTTGAGGATCTGGGCATCGATTTTGATCCGGATTCCCTGAATGACCGGAACTGCTGCCGGCACTGCAATGTGCTGGAAACCAGATGGCTGACGGATGAAGAAAATGACCGCATGGAAGAAATCAGAGCCAAGATCCGGCGCGGTCAGCTGAAGAAAGAGGATATTCCGTCAGATACACAGGTGCTGACAGCGGAAAAAAGAACTCTCCGAACCTGGGGTCTGGACAGCAAAACGTTCCTTTTCTATCCCTACAGGCGCATGACAGACGATGAACTTGCTCTGTTTGCCCTGATGGATGAAGGAATATGGGATATTGATCCGGACGAACTGCAGGCGGCTGCCCTGAAAGATACCGGAGAGCTGATCAATCTTCCGGGAAATGTCCGCAAGTACAACCCCTGCACCAACCGTGAACTGATGCAGCTTGACGGCGATACCTACCTTCCCCGGAGCAGCGCGGTATACAAATACACCAGCCAGTTCTACTTTGAGGGGTATGACGGTTTCTACCAGCGGACGCACTGCAACATGGACATCGTTCAGCTGCAGGAAACCGGTTCCGTTCCCGAAACAGCGGGTATCCACCTGTGGTACGGTTATTATTCAGATTTCACGGATAATGATTTTCCGGAAAGCCATGAAGCGGAATGGCTGGCTGCCGTACAGGACTGGGCCGGTCAAACGCTGCGGCTTCCCGGAGAAGTCCTGCAAAGCGGCTGGACCGTTGCGGAAAGGCTGGATGATTACGGATCGCAGCTCATACAGGTCCGGCTGATCACGGAAGAGCTGGAAATCTACGTATGGGTTTACCAGAATTCCTGCAAAATCAGCGACTGCCTGATCTACAACCGGAAATGGTACGATGATTCATTTAAAGGATTCTACATCTGATACAGTCAGCAAAACCCCGGTGCCTTTGCAGGCACCGGGGTTTCTTTATTTCAGCGAAAAACTCCCCCGGTGATCGGCCGGGGGAGAAAGGAGGTTACCACGAACCGGCTGATGCCGGTCCCTGGGGGGACGTCATTCAGTTGCTGTGGGTCGCAGTGTAATTCCGCTGATAGATCTCCATGTACTGTTCCAGACCCATGCTGTTCAGGCGGGCGATATAATCGTCCCATTCCGCTTCAACACCGCCCTGGGACAGCCACTTGGCGCGCATTTCCTCTGCATAGTTGATGATATCGGTCTTGATGAGATTCAGGTCATCGGTATCTTCCTCACTGAGGATCATGCTGGGCAGGTAGACGCTGGTGGCGTACTTGCGGTAGTAGTTCTCATTGCGGTCAAACTTCGCCTGATGGCCGGCGGAACGCGGGATCTTGCTGCCGAAGAAGTCACTGGTCAGCGCGATCGGACCGTCGGAGGCGAATGCTTCCTTATAGCGGAACTCGTCGTAGCTCATGCCTTCGGGCGTATCAATGTAATCATAGGTGCCGTCGCCGTTATCCTTGATATTGATGCCGATGGGGCCCAGGTCGCACTGCATGGACTGGATCGGATCATAGAAGGTATCCACCCACTTCATCAGCAGGGCAGGATCCTTGCAGACATTGGTGATGGAGAAGCCGTTGGCTGACATAGTGGAGTCGGGAGAGGTTCCCCAGGAAGTGGTGCCGTTCGGTCCGAGGAGGGGGCTCATGGGTTCATATTCATCCTCGTGCACAGTACCCAGGTCAAAGGCATTCCAGCACATGAACACGCCGATGTTGGCGATCTCGCCCTGGTTCTGAGCATTGTAGGTCTTCTTGTCCATGGTGAAGCCTTCCTGATCGATCAGGCCTTTGGCAAAGAAGTGTTCATACAGGTATTTGCAGCCTTCCTTGTAGCCTTCGGTAACCGGCACGAACACCAGCTGTCCGTCTTCACCCACAACGATATGGGCATTGCCCTGCGCCAGGGTATCCGCATAGCCGAACGCACCGAAGAAGCCGCCGATATCGCGCTGGGAGCCCAGGAACTTGAAGGTCATGGGGATCTCATCGTTGGGATCACCGTTTCCGTTGGCGTCCTGTTCCTTAAAAGCAGTCAGCACCGTCTCGAGCTCCTCGAGGGTGGTGGGTTTTTCCAGTCCCAGGCGCTCCAGCCAGGTCTTGTTGATCATAATGTTGGAAGCGATGGTGCCGTCTTCACCTTCCTGTACATAGGGGGGTGGAATAGATGTTTCCGTCAGGCGCGGTGATCATGGACCTGATGTCCGGGCGGCGTTCCAGCAGCGCCTTCAGGTTGGGAGCGTTCTCCTCAATCAGGTCGTTCAGCGGAATCAGGATTCCCTGGGATCCGTAAACCACCAGGTCAGAAGAACTCAGGGAGAATTTTCCGAAGAAACCGTCCGGCAGGTCCTTGTTGGCCGCCAGCAGCAGGTTCTTTTTCTCGTCATATTCCGCCTGCTGGATCTTTTCCCAGTTAATATGGATGCCGGTGAGTTCCTCCAGGTTCTTGAAGAACACCATTTCGTCCGGATCACCGTGCAGCGGACGCACACGGATGATCAGGTTGAATTCCGCAGGGGAATCCACGAGGGGGTAGCCTTCAGCCAGGACTGCCGCACAGGACAGCATCATAGCCAGGGCCAGGATGATTGCCAGGATCCGTTTCATGTCTGTTTCCTCCTTGAAAAAAATGTTATATTGCAGGGCAGACAGCCCTTAAAACCAATTCAGAATTAAGAATTCAGAATTATTGGTCATGCCGCATGGGAGTTGCCAGTGAAGAGTGAAGAGTGAAGAGTGAATGATCTTCGCAGTTCAGGGCTTTAGCCCTTCACTGCTCCGATCATTACACCCTGAATGAAATAGCGCTGGAGGAAGGGATACAGGATCAGCAGCGGAAGGGAGGAGGCGATAATCACCCCATACTTGATCAGTTCTCCCAGCCTCATCTGCGCCGCCAGGTTGGCAGCGTCATCCACCATGTCGTTCATAGAGTTCTCGAACAGGATACTCCGCAGAACCAGCTGGAGCGGACGTTTGCTGTCCGTTCTCAGATAGAACAGGGCTTCCTGGTACCTGTTCCAGTGACTCACTGCATAGAAGAGCACCAGCACCGCCAGAATAGACTTGGACAGCGGCAGCACAACCTTCATAAAAAACTGTACATTGGTCGCACCGTCCAGCTGTGCCGCCTCCAGCAGGTCATCCGGGATCGTCTGCTGGAAAAAGGTCCGGGCCACAATCAGGTTCCAGGAGCTCACCGCCACCGGAAGAACCATTGCCCAGATTGTATCCAGCAGGTTCAGGCCGCGCACCAGCAGGAATGTCGGCATCAGGCCGCCGGAGAAAATCATGGTGAACGTGATCAGCATCATAAAGAAGTTCCGGCCCACCAGATCCTTCCGGGACAGGGCATAGGCCGCCGGAACGGTGATCAGCATATTCACCAGGGTTCCCAGTCCGGTATAAAGCAGCGTATTTCGATAGCCGCTGAAGAAAGAATCGTATTCCAGAATGCGCCTGTATCCGTCCATCGTGGCCTTTACCGGATACAGGATCACTTTTCCCGCATTGACGTCCACCGGATCCGATATGGAAGCAATCACAACGAAATACAGGGGATAAGCCACCAGCAGGAGGCAGATCGTCAGGATCACATAGTTCATCACATCAAAGACCCGGTCTGCCCTGGTTTCACTGATTTTTCTCTTTCTTCCTGCCGCCAGTTCCGTCTGCAGCATGCGTGGCTCCCTCCTTCCTGCCGGTTTCCGCTCAGAAGAGCGAGGAATCGGATACTTTTTTCGAAATAAAGTTCACGGTTGTAATCAGCACTAGATTCACCACCGACTCAAACATTCCTACAGCGGTGGAAAGGCTGGGCTGATTATCCAGCAGTCCCCGCTGATAAACATAAACGGATATTATTTCCGAGGTGGATACATTCAGGTCATTTTTCATCAGGAACGCTTTCTCAAAGCCCACCGTCATCACCTTTCCGGCGCCGAGGATGAACATGATCACCACCGTGGGCAGGATCCCCGGCAGGTCAATATGCCAGACCCGCTGGTACTTGTTGGCGCCGTCCATGATAGCCGCTTCGTGCAGTTCCGGATTGATATTGGAAAGGGCCGCCAGGTAGATGATGCTGCCCCAGCCGGCATTCTGCCAGATGTCCGAGCCGATATACAGAGGCCGGAACCAGGAAGGTTCCGCCATAAAGTGAATTCTTGTACCGCCCAGGGCCGCAATCAGGTGATTGACAATTCCGTTTCGCGGGGAAAAGAACAGGGAGATAATACCGACCAGCACCACCACAGAAATAAAATGCGGCGCGTAGATCGTAGTCTGCACCAGCTTCTTGTATTTTTTGGACGGAATCTGATTCAGCAGCAGCGCCAGGAGAACCGGCACCGGGAAAGAAATCAGCAGCGTTCCTACGCTGATCATCAGGGTGTTGGTGATCAGTCGGCCAAAATTGGGGCCGCGGAAAAACTGTTCAAAATATTTCGTTCCGACCCAGGGGCTTCCCCAGATTCCCTCAACCGCCCTGTACTTCTTAAAAGCCAGCTGCAAGCCAAGCATCGGATAGTAGCGGAAGATCAGGAAATAGGCCAGTGCAGGCAGCAGGAAAAGATACAGCTGCCAGTTGCACAGGATCTTATTCAGCTTTCTCCGCCCCGGACTCAGCCGCAGATCCCTGCCCGGATTTTTAGCCAGCGTTGTCATTCCGCTTCCACCGCGCCTTTCATTTTATAAAAACTGTCTCCGGGGCTGCCGCCCCTTCGGATGTCAAAATCGTATGCATTTTGTGCCAGATAGTCAATCTTCACTTTTTGAATCGGTATTCATTTCTTGAAACAAATTGGATTGCCGTCCCAAAATATGCATTTTTAGAATCGTCAATTCTGCCAATCCATCGCCGGTTTCCCTTTCCCGCCATTGTACCCAGAAGGGATGAAATGCTATAATAGGACCCTCATAACGGAAAAGGCGGAGATCCAAAATGAGAAACAAAAGCGGAACCTTCTACCGGTATATTCTTTCCTACGCGCTGGTACTTTTTCTGCCGGTAGCGGTTCTGTTTGTGCTGTTCAATTCCTTCCTGCTGGACCGTTACAGCCAGGAAATTGCCGAAAGCAACGACCGGCTGCTGAGCCAGATGCGGGAAAACGTGGATACCCAGCTGGAACAGCTGGTCAACATTTCCTATATGATTCAGAACAACTCGGTGGTCAACCTCCGGACCAACGAGGGAGACGTGGTAGCCGCCCGCAAAGCGGTGGACACCCTGGGCGTGCTGCACTCCGTCTCCACCCTGCCGGAGTTCCTGATCGCCTACCGTTCCGGGACGGAGTACTGTTTTACCTCCTCCTCCCGGATCAAACCGGAGCTGCTCTTCTCCAATCAGCTGGTTTACAGCCGCCATACCCTGGAGGATTTTCTGGAAACCGTGGACCGGCCGGAAAGCATCCTGACCTGGCCGGAGGATACGATCCGCCAGTACGGCGGCCTGGAAGCGGAATACATCACGCTGTTTGTTTCTGTACAGGCCGGGGCACGCACTCCGAAACTGCGCACCGTGTTTGTGATCCCCTCCTCCCGCCTGCGCCGTATGGTTGCTCCCATTACGGATGATTACGGCGGAACCGTGCAGATCACTGATCCGGAAGGCAACCTGCTGCTGGGGATCGGCCCGGTTTCCCGGGAGGAATACCTCCGGGCCGGGGGCGATGCCTCCGGCAGGATCATGCTGCAGGGGGAAAAGTATCTGCTGTCCTCCGCCCATTCCTCCATCGCGGGCTGGGACTACACCGTACTGATCCCCGCCCGGCTGGTTGAAGCGCCTATGCACCGGGCCCAGCAGCTGATGCTCCTGCTGCTGGCCGTCATCTCCATTCTGGGCGCCACGGCCGTCTATTTCCTGTCCAACCTGCACTACAAGCCCCTGAAGCGTCTGACGGAAAAAGCCTTGGGCAGCAGCTACAAAGCCCGGCCCGGCGCAGCGGATGAAATGCGCCAGGTGGAAGCGGTGCTGGACGCCCTGGCCCAGGAAACCCAGTCCAGCCGCCTGGCCCTGGAGGAAAGCCGTTCGGTTCTTCTGCAGGGCAGCCTGTACCGGCTGTTGTCCGGCGAGAACGGTTCCGCCGTCCGGGAGGAGCTTTCCCGGCTCGGCCTGACCATCGCCGCGGACGGTCTGTACCGCATCGCCGTGCTGGACTGCGGAAAAGAACAGCTGGCAGATCTGAGCCGGGAAGCCGACGCGTTCATGTCCTCTCTGTCCTTCGGCCGGGAAGACGCGGTACTATGCACCGCCCTGCCGGATGAGGGCAGCCTGGCCATTCTCTTCCCCGGCGCCGCGGCGGACGACGGCGTCGAGGAGACGCTTTACAGTCTGAAAGAGCATCTGGAAAAAGCCGGAGGTCTCCCGGTCTCCATCGGTCTGAGTCTTCCATGCCCCGGAGCCAGCATCGGCAAAGCCTATTCCCAGGCCGTACGGGCGCTGCGGTTCCGCCTGGTGCGGGGCAGCGGCTGCCTGGTCGTTTATTCACCCGACCTGGATGCTTCCTCCTCGCTGGAGAACTATCCGCGGGAACAGATGGAACAGCTGCAGTGGTACCTGCTGCAGCCGGACGCCGAAAACGCCGGAAAGATCCTGCACCGGATCCTGGGCGGCCTTCAGCGGGAACCGGTTTCCTTCAACTATGCCCGGATGGTCTGCTTCGACGTGGTCAACATGACCGTGCGCACCCTGTATACCGGCCGGGACGGTTCCGCCGGTCCCGCCGCGCAGCCCGAAATGCTGGAGCAGCTGATTTCCTTCGATACAGTTCCGGAACTGCTGACGCTTCTGGAAAAGTTTGTGGAGGAAACCTGTGCCTCCATCCGCACCCTGGAACCGGACGCGGGTTACGACCGGGCCCGGGATATGAAAGCCTATATCGGCGAAAACTGTTTTGACGAGATGTTCTCCCTGCAGGCCATGGCTGAACGCTTCAGCCTGACGCCCTCCAACCTTTCCCATTATTTCAAGAACTGCACCGGGCAAGGCATCCTGGAATATGTGCAGGGCCTCCGGAAAAAGGAAGCCTGCCGGCTGCTCTCGGAAACCGACGAACCGGTTCAGATTGTCGGGGAGAAGGTGGGCATGCCCAACGTTTCCTCCTTCATCCGCTTCTTCAAGCAGCAGACCGGCATTACGCCGGGTCAGTACCGCCGGCAGAACCGATCTTCCGTCCCGGCAAAATAATCCCCCGAAAAACAGCAGCGCGGTGCCCGAAAGCACCGCGCTGTTTTTCGTTCATTCACGTCCGCCCTGCTCAATCCCTGCAGAAGTCCCCGTTGTCATCCAGTCGGAGCCGCAGGTCAGCGGGAGCGGATTTTTCCAGGCAAAGCCGGACATTGGGCATATCGCTGAAGTCCACAAAGCGTACCGCGGCGTCCTCCGCCACGCCGGTATGGATTTTCCGGTCAATCAGGCGGTCCCGCAGCAGTTTCTCCCCGGCGCTGATCGAAACCGTATAATCCGCGCAGGCTGCCAGTTCCCGCCAGCCATCCTCCTCCAGCAGCAGGTAGTTGCCCTCCAGAAGCACAATGTCCCCGTCCACGATCACCGCGTCCTCCACCGGATTGTGGAGCAGGCGGTCATAGGCCGGCCAGCCGCAGATCTCCCCGGCCGCTACCCTCCGCACCGCGGATAACAGCTTTTCCAGGTCAAACGTCACGGGAGCTCCCTTGATCTCCACCATGGCAATTTCCCGGCCGTCCCGCACCGTACGGTGGCTCAGCAGATACTCCTGCCTCCGGTGAAACCCGTCCATACCCACTGCCTGCACCGGGCACAGACCGATCCGCTCCCAGGACAGGTGTTCCAGGAAGCTGGCCAGCGTGCTCTTTCCCGCTCCGGGCGGTGCTGCCAGCAGCACCAGGATACGTCTTCCCGCTGCCCGCTGCCACTCCGTCAGGCATTCCAGCAGAGGTACAAAAATCTCTTCCACCGCCCGTTCACTGTAGTGCGCGGCTGTTTCAATCCCGTTGATCCGAACCCTGTATTCCGTCATTGCCGGTTTCCTGCCCCGTTTTCTTCTTTTTCCGATTCCAGCCGTATTATACAGAAAGAGCGGAAATCCGGCAATCAGCCAAAAAAGATCCGGCACCGGAGACAGACTCCGATGCCGGATATATCAAATCTGCCGGCCGGTTCCGGTATTACGGCCGTCCGGGATCATCCATTCTTCCGGATGAATCCGTAAGCCAGTGCAGCCACAGCCACCACGATCAGAAGTCCGCTTGACCTGGCAACACAGTACAGCAGTCCGCGGGCACCTCTTGCCGCCAGCAGAATCAGCGCGGCAGCCGCGATGATCAGGCCCACACTTCTGGTTTTGTCCATGCCGAACATCTTACATGCCCTCCTTCCGAACAGATCCGGTGATTTCTTCACCGTGAGGAAAGCATATCACGCGTCCCGCCGGAAAAACAGGATCCAAAACCGACAAATAAGGCGGGTTATTTTTCCTCCGCGGGCGTTTGCCCGATGCCCTGTTTCAGGAAGAATTCCGTTTCCATGGCCAGGGCGTCCTGTTTGGAAGCTCCCGTAAAGCCATGGCCCTGTCCCGGCATCACAATCAGCCGGGCGTCGGGATAGGTTTCCCTGGCTTTCTCCGAATAGCGCAGCGGAACAACGGGATCCTTATCTCCGTGCAGGATCAGCACCGGGCCGGTATAGGACGGCAGGAGATCATAAAGGTTAAAGGAGGTGGCGTCCTCATCATATTTCCGGCTGATCCTGAAACCCATGATGCTGCTGGTTTCCGGGAACGTCCCGTCCGGCAGCCTCCGTTTTTCCGAATCGTCCTGCAGCACGATGGCCGGGAACTCCAGCACCACCGCTTTGATGTCCCCGGGCCGCCGGGAGGAAACATAGGCGGAAACAAAGCCGCCCTGGCTTGCTCCCCACAGGCATATCTCCGAGATCCGCCCGTCGCCCCGGAAATGATCAATCACCGCGTCCAGGTCCGCCGCCTCCGTCAGCACGGACATGTCCAGCATGGTTCCGCTGCTCCTGGAGTTAAACCCGCCGCCGCAGAAATCCAGGCTGAAGGTGGCAAAGCCGGCTTTGTTGAAATAAGCCGCGCTGTCCAGGTCCAGGCTGTGATTGCCTCCGAACCCGTGGGAAAGGATGATCAGGGGCACCGGCGTTTTTTCTTCCGGGAGCCGGAGTACGCCGAACACATTTCCGTTGGGGCTCTGGATAATGATTTCTTCCATAGGACTTCCCTCCGTAAAAACTGTATGTATAACGCCGATCAGCAGCATAATGACCATTACTGCCGGAACCAGCCGCTTTTTCATGGGATTTCCTCCCGCTTTCTGTTCATAAAAACAGTATAGCATATATTTTCACAAAATCCGAAACCGCGGAGCTTCCGCCAGACAGAAAAAAGAGGGCTGAACCCTCTTTTTCCATATATCACCGGCCTGTTTTGCCGGACTGATCCTGCTTGTCGGAATCCACAACCAGGGTGGCGGAACCGTAAGCCTTCAGGGGATGGCCGGTTTCGTCAAACTCCGTGGTATACCGGACATGGAAGGGGATCCGTCCGACAGTCAGGGGAATGATGGCTTCCAGCTCTCCGACGCCGTCCTCCAGCTTCCGGTGCCATTCACGGTACATGTCCGCGTAGTCCGGCGGGAACAGGCCGCTTTCGATCACCGGTTCCGGATAATTCTTCACCACAGGCGGCAGGCCCAGGTCCCGCATACAGCGGAAGCAGGGGCGCATCTCATGGGTGTCGATATTATATTCCCAGGCATACATATTGGCCTGTTCAAAAGCCGCCTGGAATCGCTTCTCGTTTTCAGCCAGCTCCTGGTAGCTTCTCTTTTCCTCGGTAATATTCTGGACGATGGCATAGATAATCGCCTGATCCCCGCCCCGGCCGATTACGCGCAGGCCGCTGCGAAGGCAGACCCGCTCCACGCCGCAGCACTTGGAACGGTAGGTGCGCCAGGTTTCGCAGGTTTCCTCCATGCCGGTCTGGATCGCCTTGCGGATGGTCTTTTCGTAAATCTCCCGGTTTTCCGGAGAGAAGGATTCCCAGAAATCAGCGGACAGGATATCCTGCTCCGTCAGGTTCATGCCGGATTCCTTGACGTATTTGGAATTGATCCGCAGCATGTCCACATCTCCCCTTTCATAGGAGAAGATGGCGGCCGCACCCACATAATTGTTGAAAATCAGGGTCTCCAGGGAATCCGGATCCCAGAACCGTTCAGCTTCCATGGCTTTGATCAGCAGCAGGGAGGGTTTGGTCGGTTCGATATCATGCGCCAGCAGCATCATCATGAAATCTTCCTTGGACATCGGCTTGGAATACAGATAACCCTGTACGTAATTGCAGCCGATGCTCTTGAGGAAGTCCGCCTGCTCGATGGTTTCCACCCCTTCAGCCAGGGTGGGGGTATTCAGCCACTTGGCCATCTGAACCACCGCGTTGACAATCACGCCGCCGCGGCCGCCCAGGCCTTCCCCGGCCAGGAAGCGCAGATCCAGCTTCAGGAAATCCACGGGCAGGTTTTTAAGGATGCTCAGGGAGGAATAGCCGCTGCCGAAATCATCCATTTCCACCAGGTATCCCTTTTCGTGGAACTGCTTCACGGCATTGGAAACCAGGTCGAAGCCGCCGATGGCGGAAGATTCCGTGATTTCCGCGCGGAAATACTGCACCGGCACATCATACTTCCTGCGGATCGCTTCAATTTCACTTACATAGTCATGGCCGAAAAGGTCATGACGGGAAATATTGAAGGAAATGGGAAGCATATAGTTCGGGCAGCTGTTATGGAAACGGCAGATCTCTTCAAAGGCAAACAAATCCGCCCGGTGGATCAGTCCGTAATCCTCCATCACCGGGATAAAATCATCCGGAAGCTGTTCCCCGAACTCCGGGTGCTGCCAGCGCATGAGCGCTTCCGCCCCGATCAGCCGGCCCGTGGAATGGTTATATTTGGGCTGATATACCAGATAAATCTGGCCCTCTTTCAGGGCCTGATCGAAAGAACTGATTATTTCCTGTTCAGTCATTTTACGGTGCATGAAACGGTCCCCTTCCAGGACGAAAATTGAATGCTTACCTTCCATATAGGAATAGATATGCATGATTATTATATTGTAAAACAGGCTTATTGGCAAATGGAAAAAATGGCAGGACAACTATGAAAACGCGACAATTTGATATGTAATTTTTTGATGCCGCCCGGTAATGTAACCAGGCTTCCTTCCCGTGGTATGTGGAAACATACCGTTTTTCAGCGATCGGAAACATACATAAAAAAATCTTTACAAGCCATGTAACTTATGCTATATTTGTCCGGTCAAATCAAGTGTTCTGCATCACAAACACACAAAATGACGCACCCCCCGGTTATTTCGTTTTTTACAATTCGTGCAGAAAGGTCCCCCCAAGGGAAAGGCCAGTAACCAAAGAGATGAACTACAGCTTTACCGTTCCAAGCATGCTGATCCTTGTGATCATCATGGGCTACTACTTTTTCCGTCCCAAACTGCCGATCCGCCTCAACCGTGCTTTCCTTGCCATTCTGGTCATCGATATCTGCACGGAAATTCTTGAGGTGGCTTCTCTCCGTCTGAATGAGACATGGCCGGAGCATGCCGCCGAGCTGCTCTGGGTAGTTAACGTTTGTTATTTTATCTTTGTCTATATACGTTCCTATATGTTCTTTGTGTTCACGGTCAGTGTTCTGGACTCGAAAGCACTGCTGTGGTCCCGCCTGCGCGTGTTTGCTCCGATTGTATATGTTCCCTGCGTACTGATTGCCCTTACAACCCCCTGGACCCACTGGCTGTTCCGGATTGAAAGCGGCTTTAACCAGGGCCCGCTGTACTGGACCATCTTTGCCTGCGACTGCTGCTACCTGGCCTTTGCCACCATCGGCATCCTCCGGCATCTGAAGGAACTGAGCGCCCATGAAATCATCAGCCTGCTGGCCATCCAGATCGTTTTGAAAGCCGGGATTATCGCCCGCTTCCTGCTGCCGAACATCGTGGTTATGAACACCTTCTGCCTGATGGCCATTGTGGTGATTTTCATTTCCTTCCTGAATCCTGACCTGTTCCTGTCCGAGCGGGGATATGTCTACAACCTGCCGGCTTTCCATGCGCTGCTGGGTGAATGCTGGCAGCGAAAAAAGCCCTGCAAGGTCCTGGGCTTTACCATTCAGAATTACAACGAGCATCGGGAGATCTTCGGCGGAAAGCAGATGGATGACGCCCTGATCGGCATTAACCGCTACCTGCTGGAAACCTTCCCTCACCTGAGCAGCTTCTACCTTAGGGGCGGTTCCTACGCGGTGGTCGGCCAGAACGATCCGGATCTGGCGGAACTGCGCGAAATTCTGACCAGCCGCTTTACCGGGCCATGGAAAACCGGAGCCGGCGAGCTGCGGCTGGGGATCTCCTTCGTGGAAGCCGATATGGATCTGATGAACTGTCCGTCCGACCGTCTGGTCAACACCCTGATGATTTCCCTGGACGAGCTGAGCCGCGTATCCGAACCGGCCGCCAGCCGTTCCCTGATGGATTCCATAGACGAAATCAACCAGAAGCTGGAAATTCGCCGCTGCCTGGAAAAGTCCCTGGACCGGGACGAGCTGGAAGTTTTCCTGCAGCCCCTGATGGACAGCAAGACCGGGAAGCGGATCGCCGCGGAAGCGCTGGTCCGCCTGCGGGATGACAACGGCAGCCTGATCCGTCCGGATCTGTTCATTTCCATGGCGGAACAGGAAGGCTACATTGTCCGGCTGGGCGAGCAGGTGCTTGCCAAGGTATGCCGCTTTATCCGGGACAATGACATGGAAGCTATGGGGATCCGGTGGATCAACGTCAACCTGAGCCCGGTACAGTTCATGAGCCGGGACGTTCCCTCCCGCTTCGCTGAAATCCTGAAGGAATACGGGGTGGATGAAAGCATGATCCACCTGGAGATTACGGAACAGAGCATGATCGACTTCTCGCTGCTGCGGGACCAGATTACCGGCCTTTACAACAACGGGTTTGAGTTCTCCCTGGACGATTACGGCAGCGGCTACTCCAACCTTTCCAGGGTGCGTCAGTACCCCTTCACCAACATCAAGATTGACATGGAAGTTGTCTGGAACTACTGCAAGGAAAAGGATATGCTGCTTCCCGCCCTGGTGGACGGTTTCAAGAAAATGAACCTGAGCATCACAGCGGAAGGCATCGAAACCGAAGAGATGGCCGGAGCCATGAAGGAAATCAGCTGCGATTACCTGCAGGGATATTACTTCTCCCAGCCCGTCCCCATGGATGAATTTGTGGAACAGACCCTGAAGATGAACAAAGCCTGCTGAAGCAGGATAATCAAAAAAAGGAACCGGTCCCAAACGGAACCGGTTCCATTCGTTTGCGTATATTCCGGGAATTACAGCAGGTTGCGCTGGATTTTGCCGGAGATGGTCTTTGGCAGTTCGTCCCGGAAGACAATCTTGCGGGGATACTTGTAGGGCGCGGTATGGTCCTTCACGTACTGCTGGATTTCCTTCTTGAGTTCCTCGGTGCCCTCTGTGCCCTTGGTAAGCACGATGGACGCCTTGACGATCTGGCCGCGGATTTCGTCCGGTTCGGCGGAAACGCCGCATTCCAGCACATAGGGCAGTTCCATGATGACCGATTCAATCTCAAACGGTCCGATCCGGTAGCCGGAGGACTTGATCACGTCATCGATCCGGGATACATACCAGAAGTAGCCGTCCTCATCCCGCCAGGCGGTGTCGCCGGTATGATACATGCCGTCGTGCCAGGCTTCCTTCGTCCTTTCCTCATCCAGGTAATACTCCCGATAGAGGCCGCAGGGAATCTGCTTGTCCGTATGGATAACGATCTCGCCCACTTCGCCGTTGGCGACGGGGTTGCCGTCCGGATCCACAATATCCACGTCGTACTGGGGATTGGCCTTGCCCATGGAACCGATCTTCGGCACGGTGCCGGCCAGGTTGCCGATGGTCAGGGTCGTTTCCGTCTGGCCGAAGCCTTCCATGATCTGCAGGCCGGTGGCCTTCTCAAACTGGCGGTACACCTCGGGATTCAGGGCTTCGCCGGCGGTGGTCATATGATGGATGGAGGACAGGTCATAATTGTCCAGGTCCACCTTGATGAACATCCGCAGCATGGTGGGCGGCGCGCAGAAGGTGGTGATATTGTACTTCTTGAACATGGGCAGGATATCCGCCGCGTCGAACTTGTCAAAGTCATAGACGAAGACAGCACCCTCGCACAGCCACTGACCGTAGAGCTTGCCCCAGAGGGATTTGCCCCAGCCGGTGTCGGAGATGGTGAAATGGAGGCCGTCCCGCTCACAGCAGTGCCAGTACTTGGCGGTAACATAGTGGCCCAGGGCGTAGGTGTGGCGGTGCTGCGCCATTTTCGGATTGCCGGTGGTGCCGGAGGTAAAGAACATCAAGGCCGGTTCGCTGCCGCAGGAGGCGCCCTCCGGACGGCGGTAGCGGCGGGTGAAGAGCGGATATTCCTCATTCATATTATGCCAGCCTTCGCGGGAACCGTTGACCATGATGAGGGTTTCCACGCTGGGACATTTCGCGGCGGCACGCTCAGCGATCTCGGCGGTATCCCCGTCCGCTGTGCAGATCAGGGCCTTCACGCCGGCAGCGTTGAAGCGGTATTCAAAATCATGTTCCTTGAGCTGGTTGGTTGCGGGGATGGCGATGGCTCCCAGCTTGTGCAGGGCCACCATGGAGAACCAGAACTGATAGTGCCGCTTGAGTACCAGCATGACCCGGTCGCCCCGCTTGATGCCCAGGGAAGTGAAATAGTTGGCGCACTGGTTGGAGGCGTCCTTGACGTCCTTGAAAGTGAAGCGGCGTTCTTCGTGATGCTTGTCCACATAGAGCATAGCCAGCTTGTCCGGATACTTGCGGGCAATCTCGTCCACGATATCAAAGCCAAAGTTGAAGGTTTCCTGGTTCGGAAAACTGATGGAGGTAAGCCTTCCCTGCTCGTCTTCCTTCGCGTCGATAAACTTCTCGGCAACCAGGTGGCCCTCATACTTCGCCGCCTTCGGCACAGCCGCGAAATCAGCTCCCGCCTGCTGTCCCTCAACGGGCAGGATCATGGCCAGGAACACGCAGTCCTTTCCGTTCACGGCGATCATGCCGTGCGGCAGGGAGGAGTTGTAATAGATGCTGTCGCCTTCCTCCAGGATTTCGGTATGGTCGCCGACCTGGACCTTCAGGCTGCCGGAAAGTACCAGGTCAAACTCCTGGCCCTTATGAGTCGTCGTATGGATCGGCTCATTCTGCTGCTTTTCGGAATACTCATAACGGACCCAGTAAGGCTCCGCCACCTTATCCCGGAATTTCGGCGCCAGGTTGGAAATGGCGATTCCCTCTTCCTTCGCGGTCGTCTCGCCCTTGCCCCGGCGGGTAACCGTGTAGGTGGACAGGAAAGCGTTATGGCCTTCCAGCAGCTCCGTCAGCTCCATGTTGAAAGCCTGGGCGGATTTGTAGATAAACGTAAAGGGCATGTCGGTCTGGCCGGCTTCATAATCGAGGTATTCCGCAAGGGTTACCTCGGTCTTTTCCGCCATTTCCTCAGGGGTCCAGCCCATGATCTCCCGCATTTCACGGATACGGGAAGCAACCGCGCTCAATTGGCTCAGATCAGTCCGGGTTGTCATCTGGAAACGCTCCTCTCTTTACAATCCATAAAGTGTAAATCCGGGTCTTTCATACAGCAGAATGCCTGAATCAGATGGCCGGGAATAAATAAATGGCCCGTCTCATTTTTTGAGACGGGCCATGTTGGCTCGCGGTACCACTCAAATTGTGCGCCTTTGCACACCACTTCAGACACTATCATGTCCTATGCCTTTACGCAGCAGTCACGGGAGACGCCTACTGGGATCAACCTTTCGGATCTCCGGCTCGGAAGCGATGGGATGAAGCTTCGGCCCGCCGGTTCACACCATACCCGGCTCTCTGTGGGGCTTCCTGCTGTTCCGTCTTCGTCACAGCCTTGTATGAAATTGCCTGAAGTGTAGCACGCCGAAAAAAAGGTGTCAAGGGGTTTGTAACAAATACAGTGCAAAAACAATGAAATGTATTGTTTTTCAATTCACAATTCATAACAAAACACTTCTCCATTTCGGTCCGGATCATGCTGCTTTCCGGCAATAACGCGTCGGTTAAAAATATTTAATTATGAATTATGAATTGTGAATTACTTTTGTCCCCGTGAAGTATGCTTCATAGTGTAAAGTATTTGTAGGAGATTTGGGCAAAAGGAAGACAAGCAGCACTCCATATGATTAAATAGGTCTGCCAACCAAATCATAGTAAAAGGAGTTGCTGCTTGTTGAATCAGATTATAC
>Ga0256405_10006348_pt1 | contig 19041 bp, 17 predicted proteins | sample RumenRJG_02DNA_FD_189096 | JGI IMG/M metagenome (GOLD analysis project Ga0256405, IMG submission 189096) | Bovine rumen microbial communities from Lethbridge, Alberta, Canada - RJG_02 | ecosystem: Host-associated > Mammals > Digestive system > Stomach > Rumen | place: Canada: Alberta... | reverse complement strand
GTTTTCCGCGGAGCCTTACTAGGCAGGTGCGTTAATTTTACTTGCCCTGGCCGTAGTAGGCGTTGGCGCCGTGCTTTCTGTAGTAGTGTTTGTCCTGCAGTACCTGCGGTGCCGGCTGGACGCGCGGATTGATCATCTCGCAGCGTGCCGCCATCTTTGCGACCTCCTCGAGGACCACCGCGTTGTGGACCGCGTTGTGCGGATCCGTGCCCCAGGTGAAGGGGCCGTGGTTCTTGCAGAGGACTGCCGGGACTGCTTCATAGTCCAGGCCGTTCTCCTTGAAGTAATCCGCGATCAGGACGCCGGTGTTCATCTCGTAGCCTTCGTCGATCTCCTCCTTGGTCAGGTTGCGGACGCAGGGGATGGTGCCGTACATGTAGTCAGCGTGGGTGGTTCCGTAGCAGGGGATGCCTCTGCCGGCCTGAGCCCAGCTGGTCGCCCACGGAGAGTGGGTGTGGACGATACCGCCGGCGTTCGGGAACGCCTTGTAGAGGATACGGTGGGTCTCGGTATCGGAAGAGGGATTGTACCTGCCCTCGACCCGCTTGCCGTCAAGATCGACGACGACCATGTCGTCCGGGGTCAGCTTGTCGTAGTCCACGCCGCTCGGCTTGATGACAAAGAGGCCGGACTCGCGGTCGATGCCGCTGACGTTGCCCCAGGTGAAGGTGACGAGTTCGTACTTCGGGAGGAGCATATTGGCTTCATAAACTTCCTTCTTCAGAGCTTCCAGCATAAGATATTTTCTCCTTTCTCACGGCTGGGCGTCCAGCAGCGGGCGCATCATCCCGACTGCTTCGTCCAGATCCTTTCTCCACTCCGGATTTCCAGTATACCACATTTCCGTGACATAGCGGCGGACTCCGGCCTTCCAGGTCGCTTCAATGCAGGATTTGAAATCTACATGGCCGGTGCCGAACCGGACTTCGCGGAACACGCCGGGGACTGTCTCCTTGAGATGGGTCGCCACCAGGTGTCCGTCTCCGGTCGCGATGTCGGCGAGGACATCCGTGCCGTAGAGGACTGCTGCGTTCGTGATGTTGCCCATATCCGGATATACGCCGAGATAGGGGGAATTTACCTTGTTGACCCAGTACATGGACTTTTCGACGGTGTTCATGAACTCGGTCTCCATGGTCTCAAAGCCCATGACGATGCCGAGACGGGCCGCCATGTCTGCAGCCTTCTTCAGATTGCGCCCGAAGCGCTCCACGGTCTCCGCGGAGGAGGGGACATAGTAGACGTCGTAGCCGGCGAGCTGGATGATGCGCACGCCGAGATCGTCCGCCAGCTGGATGGCCTTCTCCATGATCTCCATGCTGCGCGCTTCGATGGCCGGATCCGGACTGCCCAGCGGGTACTTGCGGTGGCCGGACAGACACATGGAACGGAGCGGCAGTCCGATCTCGGACATGAGGTTCACCAGCTCCATGCGCTCCTCGCGGGTCCACTCCAGGCGGGCCAGCTTCGCGTCCGTCTCGTCGATGCTGATTTCCATGAAATCGTAGCCGGCATCCTTCGCGGCCTGCAGCTTTTCTCTCCAGCTCAGGTCGCCCGGGATCGCCTTCTCATAAACTCCAAGAGCATATTTTTTCATGATCTTCTCCATTGGTTCAAGGGCCGTGTCTGAGGACCGCCTCAGGGCTGTGCGGTCCTAAGACGCGTATTCACTCAGTGACGGTGTGGTCGGCAGGTGTGCGGGGTCACTCGGTGATGGTGTAGTAGGCGACCTCGTCGATCTCGCGGTTCGTGCCGATGACGATATCCTTTCCGTTCTTGTCCACAAAGTGCATCGCGTTGGCACATCCGGTGTTCTTGTCAATGTAGTCGATGTGATAGTCGCCGGCTTCTGCGTCCCAGGTGATGGCGATGGTGTCCTTGGTGCCTTTGCGCCATCCGACGATCCAGGTGGGCTTTCCGAGAATGGTATCCGCCCAGGTTGCGTGGAGCATCTCGGTCTGCTTTTCCGGGAGCGCTAGCTTCCACTGCGGAACGTAATTGTCATGCTCGTCCAGGTGGTAGATGGTCAGGGAGTTTCCGTGGAACGGGGAGATGGTTCCGAGCTCCAGCTCTCCGTCGCCGTCAAAGTCGATGAGGACAGAATCGCTGGCCGGGATCGTGCTGATCTGCTCGACCTCCCAGTCTGCGCCGAGAACTGCGGGCGGGCTGAAGAGGAAGGTGCCGTCTTCGCAGCCGACAAGGGCTGCGTCGTAGCCGCCGTGCTTCACGATGGAGAAGCCGTGGTTCTTCAGCATGTCGTCCGCGATCAGATCGAGCTTCAGCGGATTGTCTTCATTAAAAGCAGAGAGATCGTCCGGAAGGACTGCACCGTAGCATGCACCCGGGAATCTCCAGTCGTTCTTGTACTCCATGCCGCCCTTCAGGCAGCAGACGATCAGATAATGGATCCCGCCGCGGGTGAGAATGCCGAAACGATGTACGAAGGGAGTCTTGCAGAGGGTCCGGAGCTCCCAGTCGTCCTTTCCCTTTCTGGTGGCGATGACGATCCTGGCCTCGAAGCCGTCGTTGGGAGAGTAGAACTTGTATGTCGCGAGGAACTGTGCGTCTGCGCCGGGAACCTGGGCCATGGTCATGACGCCGCCGGGGCCGGTCCAGACCGTTTCCAGCATTGTGCCGTCCTCAGCGAAGAGGTAGCAGGGATCCTTCTTCTCCGCCGCGACGACGAAGCAGTGCTCTCCGTTGACCTTGAGATCGCCGATGGCATAGCATTTGTTCAGGTTTGAAATGACTTTCTTTTCGACTTTCATATTGGAGTTCTCCTTTTCGAACATAAAACAAACATGAAAACGATCAGTAAAACGAACAAATAAAAGGGGCTCATTACGAACATAAAAACGGGAACAAAACATAAGAAACGGGCTTTGCATTGATTATAATAGATATAATATTACTTTTCAAGGGTGAACGGGAAATTAAAGACGACAGTTTTTACAAAAGTCCGGAAAGCGGGATGAAAAAAATTTGTGAAAAATAGCCAACAAAAACGAACATAAAACGGATATTAAAACAAGGTCGCGGGGAAAGACAAGTGAAAATCAAGCAAAATCAAGTGTAAAACGTATAATAATATATTGGAAGAAATGCACAAATGTGTAATTAGAACGCGAAAAACGAACATATTAACGAACAATTTTAAGTTGAAATTCAAGAAACTATCACATATAATCAAAACGGAACACAGCAGAACGGGGACTTTTGAAACTGTAAACGCGCTTATCTATAATTAAGACGAGGAGGAAAATATGAGTAAGGTTTCCGAAATGACCAGAGAAAAATGGATCATGAGCACTTTCCCGGAATGGGGTACCTGGCTGGTCGAGGATATCGAGAATGAAGTCGTCAAGCCGGGCAACGTCGCAATGTGGTGGCTTGGATGCACCGGAATCTGGATGAAGACTCCTTCCGATACCAACATCACCATCGACCTTTGGTGCGGAAACGGCAAGCGGACCCACGGCGACGGCAAGATGAAGCCGGGTCATCAGATGGCCAACATGTGCGGCGGCCGCCTGATGCAGCCGAACCTGCGCAACGTGCCCTTCGTGATCGATCCTTTCGCATTCAAGAAGGTCGACGCAGTCCTTGCGACCCATTATCATCAGGACCATATGTCCGCAGAGTGGGCAGCTCATGTCCTCCAGAGCGGCATGACCACCACCGATGACAAGGGCAACGTGATCCCGGTTCCCTTCATCGGACCGCTGAAGTCTGTTGAGACCTGGATCAAGTGGGGCGTTCCGGCAGAGCGCTGCAAGATCGTCAAGCCGGGCGATGTCATCAAGATCAAGGATCTCGAGATCGTCTGCCTCGACAGCTTTGACCGCACCTGCATCGTCACCACCGATTCCACCGGCGAGGACAGAGAAGAGCTGACCGGCAAGTGCCCCACCGATATGGACGACAAGGCAGTCAACTATCTGATCAAGACCGAGGGCGGCAACATCTACCATTCCGGCGATTCCCACTTCTCCATCTACTTCGCGAAGCACGGCAAGGACTACGACATCGACGTCGCCTTCGGTTCCTTCGGCGAGAACCCCATCGGCATGCAGGACAAGATGACCTCCATCGATGTCCTCCGCATGGCTGAGAACCTGCAGTGCAAGGTCGTCATCCCGATCCACTGGGATGTGTGGACCAACTTCCAGGCGGACTGCGAGGAGATCAAGCTTCTCTACGATTTCAAGAAGGACAGAAACGAGTACAAGTTCCATCCGTTCTTCTGGCAGGTCGGCGGCAAGTACACTTATCCGCAGGATAAGGATAAGATCTACTATCACCACAGAAGAGGCTTCGAGGACTGCTTCGAGCATCCGCAGAACATCCCGTTCCGCTCCTGCCTGTGATCCCGGCGGAAGAGAGAAAAGGAGAAAGACAACATGGCTGAGACAGTACTTCAGAAGATCGTCAACAGAAAGCATTACAAATTCCTTGAGGAGCAGGTGACCTGGCAGGAAGCAGTGAAGCTGAGCACCGATTCTCTGGTTGCCGACGGCACGGTCGAGCCGGACTATTACAAGCAGATCGTTGACTGCATCGAAAAGTACGGCCCCTACATGGTTTTTGACCACTACGTCGCAATGCCGCATTCCACGGAGAATGCAGTCGGCGCCAACCGGACCGGCATCGGCTTCATGGTCTGCAAGAACGTCATCGATTTCGGCACGGATGAGGACGGCGAGAAGAAGGAAGCGAAGCTTCTGTTCACTCTGGCGGCTGCGAGCCCGGAGGAGCACATGGACAACATCATGCAGCTCATGAACATCTTCCAGAACGAAGAGCTCCTTGACGCGCTGATGGCAGCCAACACGCCTGAGGACATCCTCAAGGCAGAGCAGGACTTCCCGTGCGAGGAAGACGAATAAAGGAATGTATCGGCCGGAATGACCCGGCCGGACAGATATTTTCATTAGGGGGATAAATTATGAATCCGTTATTTGCTGTATGGAATTTCTTCGCAACCTACATCCTTCAGAAAGCACCGTACATGGTCGGCTTCCTGACCCTGCTGGGCTACTGCCTGATGGGCAAGAAGTGGTACGACACCCTGGCCGGAACCCTTAAGGCCATCATCGGTATGCTGATCCTGAACGCAGGTTCCGGCGGACTGACCTCCAACTTCCGTCCGATCCTGGCAGGCCTGAAGGACCGCTTCAACCTGACCGCGTGCGTCATCGACCCGTACTACGGTCAGAACGCAGTTACCGCAGGCGTCGAGGAGACCTTCGGAAAGGGCTTCTCCATGGCAATGCAGCTCCTGCTCATCGCCTTCATCGTCAACATCCTGCTGGTCCGCTTCAACAAGATCACCAAGTGCCGCACCCTGTTCACCACCGGCCATGTCCAGGTGCAGCAGGCAGCGACCGCTTACTGGCTCATCCTGTTCGCGCTGCCGGCGCTTCGTGAGAACAACATTGCTCTGCTGGTCGTTATGGCAGTCATCCTCGGCGCTTACTGGGCAGTCGGTTCCAACCTGACCGTCAAGCCGATGCAGGAGCTCTCTGAGGGCGCAGGCTTCGCCATCGCCCATCAGCAGATGTTCGGTATCCGTCTCGGCTACTGGGCAGCCGGCAAGTTCTTCGGCTCCAAGGACGGCAAGGAGATCAAGAAGGTCGGCGAGATGGAAATGCCCGGTTTCTTCTCCATCTTCAATGAGAACATGGTATGTACCGCGATCCTGATGACCGCATTCTTCGGCGTCATCATGGCGATCATCGGCAAGCCCTACTTCGTTGAGGCTGGCAACCTGACCGAGTCCACCAACTTCGTGTGGTGGTGCTTCGACAAGTCCCTGAACTTCGCAGTTTACCTGGCGATCCTGCAGCTGGGCGTCCGTACCTTCGTCACCGAGCTGACCGCTTCCTTCCAGGGTATCGCGGACAAGCTTCTTCCGTCCTCCATCCCGGGCGTCGACTGCGCAGTCTGTTTTGGTTTCGGTGATTCCAACGCTGTTACCTTCGGCTTCCTGGCAGGTCTTGTCGGACAGCTGATCGCGATCATCATCCTCATCGTCGTCGGTTCCCCGGTCATCATCATCTGCGGATTCGTTCCGGTCTTCTTCGACAATGCGACCATCGGCCTCGTTGCGAATGAAAAGGGCGGCATCAAGGCCTGCCTGATCATCCCGTTCCTGTCCGGCCTGATCCAGGTCTTCGGCGCTGCATTCATCGCAGGTTTCGTCGGCCTTGCACAGTACGGCGGATACCTCGGAATGTTCGACTGGGATACTGTGTGGCCGCTCTTCACAGTCCTGATGCACTATATGGGCTACATCGGTGTCGCGATCGTCGTCGTTGTCCTTCTGGCGATCCCGCAGATCGAGTACAAGATGGATCCGGAAGGCTACTTCCTGATCACCGAGGATTACGATGCGTATGTTGAGCACGTCGCTGCAAAGAACGCAAAGTAATAAACGAACATAAAAGGTAAAAGATTCATAAAAATGGCCCGCCATGCCGTGAAGTTACTTTCCGGTATGGCGGGAAAGTGATAAAATGATTTGGAAGGTTTCAGAATCATAAAACTGCTGGATCTGAAAGGAGATCATTATTATGGCTAAGCTTGACAACAAGAAGCTGCTTGCATGCTGCGCAAATGGTGCCGGTTCCTCCCTTATGATGGAGAAGGCCATCGACAAGGTCATGAAGAAGTACAACATCAAGCCGGCTGAGCTGCGTCACTGCCCGGTTTCCGAAGGCAAGACCGCTGCCCGCAACTATGACGTCGTTTTCTGTGCACGTACCTTTGTCAAGACCTTCGACGGCGTTGAGAAGGACGGCACGGTTCTGATCCCGCTCCGCAACGTGATGTCTGCTCCGGAGATCGAGTCTGCTCTGAAGGAAAAGGGACTGCTCGACTGAGTCCGGAACTGAACGGAAATTCCACGGCGGGCCGGATCCTGCATGTTTTCGGCATGCAGGTCCGGCCCGTTTTTTATATCCTGATCAAAGAAAAGAAACGGAACTGTTTATGATCAAAGCCGTAATATTTGACATCGACAATACGCTTTACAGTTATGACAATGCCCATGCCAGGGCGTTCCCGGAGCTGCTCCTGTACGCGAAGGAGGAACTCGGGATCCCGGAAGATGAATTCCGGGAGGAATATTCCCGGGAGTTCGCTGCCGTGCGGGCCATGCTGGGAGAGGCTGCGGCGCTCCACAACCGGCTGATCCGGATCCAGCGGATCCTGGAAAAACGCGGACTGCCGCTGACGCCCCACGTGCTGAGGATGAATGAACTGTACTGGAATATTCTGATCAGCGCCATGGAGCCCTCGCCCCATGCAGAGGAGACGGTCCGGGCGCTGAAGAAGGCCGGGATCCGGATCGGGTCCGGCACGGATATGACGGCCCGGATCCAGTTTCAGAAGCTGGAGCGGCTGGGAATCCTGGATGCCTTTGATTTCCTTGTGAGCAGCGAGGAAGCGGGAGCAGACAAGCCTGCGCCTGAAATGTTCGCGCTCTGCGCGGAGAAGGCAGGAGTCCTTCCGGAGGAATGCCTGTTTGTGGGAGACAGCCGGAAGAAAGACGTGCTGGGGGCGCTGAACGCGGGAATGCATGCCGCGTGGTACTGCCCTGAGGGGGAAAAAGCCGGAAAAACGGAAGCTCCTATCCCGAAGGAGGTTACGGAGGGAAGAGCTTACATGATCCGTGATCTCTCGGAGATCCTTCGGCTGATCCGGGAATGATCACTTAACTGGGAAATGACTGCGGGCGGGAAAAAGTCCGCGCAGGGGAAGTATGAAAAACAATCGGAAAGCAGTAGAAGAACGGCAGAGTCAGATCCTGAGCCTCGTCCGGGAGCGGGGCGGGATCAGTGTAGAGGAAATCGCCCATGGGTTCGGAATTTCCCTGATGACGGTCCGGCGGGATCTGCAGACACTGGAAGACCAGAGAAAGCTGAAGCGGACTCACGGCGGGGCCGTTCCCTTTGGGAAGAATGCGGGGACAGATCCGGATTTCGGGGACGTTGCCTTCTGCAGGGCAAAGCTTTCAGAGTACGCGGCCCGCTTCGTAGAGGACGGAGACGTGATCTTTATCAATGGAAGCAGGACCGCCCTCGATATGCTGGAGTACGTCGACGGAAAACACGTGACGGTCTATACGAACAACGGATGGGCTCTGGGGCGGACTTTCCCCGAGAACGTCACGATCCATATCACAGGTGGAGAAGTCCGGAACAACATCATGATCGGCGAATATGTGGTCCGGAACCTCTTAAATATTACTGTGAACAAGGTCTTCCTCGGCTGCGCCGCGGTCTATGAGGACGGCGAGTTCCGCTACGATATTCCGACGGAGATAGGCATCAACGAGGCGGCGATCGGGAGAGCTTCCGGAGATCTCTATATCCTTGCGGATCATACCAAACTGAGCCGGAGAACTGAATTTGAAAGCACCTACGGCAGCTGCATCTATGAGCGCCCGGTCATCTTTATCACGGACGAGAAGGCGAATGCCGCGATGATCGAGAAACTGAAGAAGAGCGGGATGAAGGTCATCCTGGTCCCGCTCCGTTAAGGATACAAAAACAGGGGGAAGAACATGGACGCATTTTCCGGATTCTTACTTTATATTCCCGGGATCATCATTTTTCTGGTGGGTTCAGGCCGGTTCCGTCAGTGGGTCGGCCTCCACAGCGGCGGGACGACCTTCGAGGGGACAGTCCTGAGCTGTCATCATGTGGTGAAGAAAAACAAAAACGGCCAGGAGATCTACAATTATTATGATCTTCTGGTGGAGGTGATGAACCCGAAGACCGGGAAGATGGAAAAGCAGCCGCTGAAGACCCCGACGGAGTACTCTGTCGGCCAGCAGATCCGCGTCAACCGGATGGGGAATCAGTACAGGATCGCGGAACAGGAAACGGAATTCATCTTTACGCCCTGGCAGATGATGATCGGAGGAGCGCTCCTGATCCTTCTGGCCCTGTTCCAGAACCAGGGGAAGGAAGTTCCCGCCATGATCTGTCTCTCAGTCCTCCTTGCGGGCGCGGGGGCGGCAATCATTTTTGACCAGATCTCGATCCGGAAAAAGAACCTGATCAGGCTGGACGCGGAGATCGCAGAGGTCTATGCGAGGCAGATCTCCCGCGGAACAAAGATCGTGAAAGGCGACAAGTTCACCTATTATCCGGTGGTCCGCTATAAACTGGACGGGAAGGAAAATCTCCGCCGGTGCACAGTGAACTCCAGCCAGGAGAATTCCTTCAAGGTGGGAAGCCATATGGATCTTTATTATGATCCGGACGCAAAAGTTATTTCCGAACGGAGAGAGAGAACCGGCGTCCTGGTCCTCGGACTCATTCTCCTGGCCATCGGTCTTCTGGCTGCCGCCAGCACCATTTCCGTCGCCCTGTAAACAGTGATCAATGAAAAGAAGCCGGTTCCGGCTTCTTTTTTTGCGGTACAGCAGGGAAGCCGCTCTGCGTGTTCAAAATCTGACCGGAATCAGAACTCCCGGGCACAGGCACTAAATTTACCCTTAAAAATCTTAAAAAACAATAAATACTGGCATTGCCGATTAATTTGCACAGTGGTATACTGTAGTACGATTTCAGCCATATAAAGTGTTGATGCAAAAAGCTGTGTGCCCGCCGAAGGCGGAGGTGTAATGGAAGATACGGGAAAGCAGAAGACGGAAGCAGTGGAACTGACGCGGAGAGAGCGGCTCATCGGAGCTCTTGAAGAACTCTGCAAAGCTTATTCCGGATATTATACGATCAACCGGGAAGACCCGGCGGAGCCCTTTGCGGCGGAAGCGGAATTCCGTATGCACGATGAGCAGTATTTCCTCATCAAGGCTGCGAAGTATACGGAGTACGATTCCAACGAATTCGTCTATGTGGCGCTTCCGGAGCACCTGGATCCGCAGAGCTTTGCGGAGCTGGACGCGCGGGCCTGGGAGCTTGGCACAAAGAAAGTCGAGCCGAAAAAGAACCACAGGAATTCCGACGTCACTCTTATCATCCTGACGGATGCCATGGATCCGGAGACGGAGACTCTGGTGCGGAAGGCAAAGCATTACCAGAGCTACGGCTTCCTCGGACTCCGGGGCTGGAGTCATTACCGCGTGATTGTTTACGACCTCTCGGAAGGGAAACTCATTCACAACCGCATGGGTGAGAACCTGAAGGAGATCTTAAGCAAGACATATCACCTGTAACTAATTATTTGAAAAAGGAGATTGTAATATGACAGCATTATTAATCATCGTTGCTGCGATTGCGCTTCTGCTTGTCGGTTACTTTACCTACGGCAGCTGGCTGGCAAAAGAGTGGGGAATCGATCCGAACCGTGAGACCCCGGCACACACCATGGAGGATGGTGTCGACTACGTCGCGGCTCCCCCGCAGGTCCTTATGGGACATCACTTCTCATCTATCGCAGGTGCAGGCCCGATCAACGGACCGATCCAGGCATCCGTATTCGGATGGCTCCCGGTTTTCCTGTGGTGCGTCATCGGCGGTATTTTCTTCGGCGGCCTTCAGGATTTCGGTTCTCTGTTCGCATCTGTCAGGCATGGCGGAAAGTCTGTCGGTGAGATCATCAAGGATTCCATGGGCAAGAGAGCTCAGAAGCTGTTCATCATCTTCGCACTGCTCGTCCTGATCCTGGTCATCGCTTCCTTCGTCAACGTCGTTGCCGGTACTTTCTTCACCAAGCCGGATGAGGCAGGCAACATCGTTACCGGTTTCGTCACCAACCCGACCGGAAACCAGTCCACGGCGATGATCTCCGTTCTGTTCATCCTTCTGGCGATCTGCTATGGTATCGCTACCAACAAGTTCGGCGTCAAGACCGGCCCGGCTACCGCTGCAGGTATCGTCGGTATCGTCGCGATCGTCGCGATCGGCATGAACGTCGGCCTTGCACTGGGCAGAACCGCATGGATCGTCCTGATCGGCGCTTACATCACCGTTGCTTCCCTGATCCCGGTCTGGATCATGCTGCAGCCGCGTGACTATCTGTCCAGCTTCCTGCTTTACGCTATGATGATCATTGCGGTCTTCGGCATCCTGCTGTCCGCATTCACCGGCACTGCTACCTTCCAGCTTCCGATGGTCAACAACGCGAAGATCGGAACTCTGTTCCCGACCCTGTTCATCACGGTTGCCTGCGGCGCATGCTCCGGCTTCCACTCCCTGATCTCCACCGGTACTTCTTCCAAGCAGCTGGACAACGAGGCACATGCACAGCCCATCGGCTACGGCTCCATGCTGATCGAGTCCGCACTGGGATGCATCTCCCTGATCGCTGTCGGTATGGTCTTTGACAAGTACACGGCAGGCGAGTTCGGTTCCCCGTCCGCAGCATTCGCAGGCGGTATCGGAACCATGTTCGCTGCGGAAGGCACCCCGACCTATGCTACCATCTACGCACTGCTGACCCTGGCAGTTTCCGTCTTCGCTCTGACCTCTCTGGATACCGGAACCCGTCTGAGCCGCTTCATGTTCGGCGAGCTGTTCCTGTTCGAGGGTGAGGCTACCTATGAGGATGCCAAGGGCTTCCGCAAGGTCCTCGCACATCCGCTGGTCGGCACCCTGTTCATGGTCATCGTGGGCTGCGTCCTCGGCGGACTGAGCCTGAGCGCTATCTGGGGTCTGTTCGGCGCTGCGAACCAGCTGCTTGCAGGTATTGCTCTGATGGCAGTCTGCGCATGGCTGGGCGACGCGGGCAAGAACAACAAGATGTTCTTCTTCCCGATGTGCTTCATGCTTCTTGCTACTCTGACCCAGCTGATCAAGACCATCCAGGCGAAGCTCGCCATCATGGGCGGCGCTGACCCGGGTGCAACCCCGATGTGGGGCCACATGTTCCAGCTGGTCTTCGCTTCCGCAATGGTCGTTCTTGCGGTCATCCTTGTCGTCGAAGGCTTCCAGACCTTCTCCAGACAGGCTGCGAAGAAGAACGCATAATTCGGTAAGCGGATATTAAAACTGAATATCGTTGATTCTCCGGTATCAATTTAAGGGCTGCCGCACTAAAATGAATTTAGTGCGGCTGCTTTTTTATCTCAGTGGGAGAAGACCCCCACTGAGATAAACGCTCCGCGGGACTTGAATATAGATAACAGTATGGAGGAAGGAGGTGCCGGGCGGAGATGGAAGTCAGCGAATTTGAGAAAAAACGGGCAGACAATCTGATCCTGAACAGCGCCCGGAACTACAGCCTTCATCCGGAGTTCCGTGTTTTTGACGCGGACGGAAAAGCGGAGCTTTACTGGAACAGCGTGATCGGAGCCGTATACCGGCGCCAGGACCGGGAAGCCCTGCAGACCTTGTACCGAAGCTTCCGGGGCCGGCGGGACCAGCTGCTTTACGAGAGTCTTTTCTGGATCGGCCTGGAGTGCGCAGTCTACCCGGGGGAAGCGGCAGAGCGGCCCGTATTCCCCGCTCTCCGCCGGGAGTATGCATCGGAAGCCCTTAAGCATCTCCGCCCTGGAGTATCCTCCGAGGACGATGCTGCCGGACGGGCGGAGCGGATCCTTGCCGGACACCTCCGGCGGATCCTGGATATGCCGGAGAGCTTTTGTACGGAGAAAAACTCATATAATAATGAAGAATGTTTTTATACAGGGGAGGGCTCCTTCCTTCCTGTGCAGGATGTGAAGCTGCTCGACGCGCTGGAGGCCTGTGCGGAATATGGATCAGCAGGAAGCGCCCCGGCAGGTGAAGGTGCCGAAAAATCTGAAATTGCCGGCGGCTGCGGAGATCTGACCGGACGCCTCCGGAACATTCTGACAGAGCACTGCGGATATGCAGCGGAGGAACGGGCGCCGGAGGAAGATGAAGCCGGCAGACCCTTCTTCCTTCCGTCCTTTGTACCTTCCTTCCATTTCTTCGCGGCAAAGCGGACCAAAAGGCGGGCTGCGGTGCCTGCAGCCCTGCACCGGCTGGCCTTTGCCTACGGCGAGCATGTGGATGAGGAGACGGAGGGCCGGATCGTCACGAACCTTCTCGGCTCCACAGATGTGGTCACGGAGAAGCGGACGGAGGAAGGAATACGGCAGTTTATCCGTCAGAATTTCGGACGGGCGGTGCTTTCCGACCGGGAACTGCTCCGGATGGAGCAGGAGTGCTGCACCGGGATCCACGAACACGCGAAGCTCTATGTGACCCGGGGAGAATATCCGCCGGAGCTCCGCTCCCACGGGGTGCGTTTTCATATTCAGGAGGACGCCCTGGAGCAGCGTAAGAAAAACCGCAGGGCCTATCTGGCGGAAGGACAGGCCCACAGGACAGCGGTGTTCCGTCTGACAGAGCAGATCCGGAATTCGATCCTCATGCACCTGGACGAGCATCCGCTGCGTTCCCAGACCGGAGAACTGGTGCCCGGAAAGCTCTGGCGGGCAGAGCTGCTTTCTGACGACCGGGTGTTCCGGAAGATCCATAAGGAAGACCTGGGGAATCTCACGGTGGACATTCTTCTGGACGCATCCAGGTCCCAGACCGTACGGAACAGGATGGTCTCGGCCCAGGGATATATGATCGCGGAAAGCCTGACCAGGTGCGGAATTCCCTGCCGTGTGTACTCCTTCTGTTCCATGAACGGATATACGATCGTGAATCTGTTCCGGGACTACGGGGAGAATGAAAAGAATGAGGAGATTTTCCGCTATTTCACCGCCGGTGCCAACCGGGACGGTCTCGGGATCCGCCTTGCCGCGGAGATGATGCGGGGGAACCACGCGGAGCACCGTCTGCTGGTGGTCCTTTCGGACTGCAAGCCCAACGACCCTCTGATGGTGCGGGATGCCGGCGGCGTCTACCGGAATTACGAGAAGGACCTGGCGGTGGAGGATACCGCGGCCGAGGTCCATCGGGCGCGGCTCGACGGTATCAGCGTGGTCTGTGTCTACACCGGAAGTGATGAGGACCTGACTGCGGCGAAACGGATCTACGGGCAGGAATTCACCCGGATCCGGACTCTTTCGCAGTTCGCGGACCGGGTGGCGCGGCTTTTGAAAGAAGGAATCTCGGCGATCTAGTACATACTGTGTCGGCGCATCAGGAGAGGAATACTTCTGCCGGAAAGCGCGCGGAAGGGACAATACAGGAGAAGGATCATGATTGATTTTCTTAGAGAAGAGGGTGTTTCGGAGCGGATCCTGACTGAGATCACGGCGTTCCGGGAATACTATCATGTAAGTGAGGGCGCGGCGGACCGGATCCCGGTGCCGCAGTACCGCTATTACGGCGCAGAGATCTGGGAGGAAGCAGCGTCGGCGATCCTGGCAGGAGAAAACCTTCTTCTGGTGGGGCCCAAGGCCACGGGAAAGAATGTCCTGGCCCAGGGGCTTTCAGCGGCGTTCCGCCGGCCGGAGTGGGACATTTCCCTCTATATCAATACGGACGCGGCTTCCCTCATCGGCACCGACACCTATGAGGACGGTGCGGTCCGCCTGAGAAAGGGGCCGGTACTGCGCTGCGCGGAGGAGGGCGGCTTCGGCGTGCTGGATGAGATCAACATGGCGAAGAACGAGTCGCTGGCAGTCCTTCACGCCGCACTGGATTTCCGGCGTGTGATCGACGTCCCCGGCTACGACCGGATCCCGCTGCACGACGCTGCGCGCTTCATCGGAACCATGAACTACGGCTACGCCGGGACCCGGGAGATGAACGAAGCACTGGCGTCCCGCTTCATGGTGATCCAGATGCCGGTGATCTCGGAGGAGAACCTGAAGAAGCTCATCCGGGACCGTTTCCCGGAGATCCGGGAGGAATGGGCCGGCCAGTTTGCGGAACTTTTCCATGAGATCCGCAGAAAGTGCGAGGGCGGGGAGATTTCTTCGAGAGCCCTGGATCTCCGCGGACTCCTCGCGGCCATCGGCCTTGCGGAGCGGGGGCTTCCGGCTGGGAAAGCCCTGGAGCTCGGCATGGTCAACAAGTGCTTCGATGAGTACGAGCGCCGGCTGGTCCTGGACCTGGTGGCTGTGCGGATCCCGAAGAACGCCGGGCGCGCGGGGATCTTCCTGTAATCCTGCATCGGCCCGGGAGAACTGTACGCAGGACGGCATCGTCCGTATCAGATTTTTGCACAGGACGGCATCGTCCGCAGGCAGGTTTTCACGTAAAAACGCAGATTTTTCCGGGGCAGTCTTTACGAACAGATGATTCCATGATATGATGCGGCATCGAAAAGAATCGTTGACAATATACGTATACCGCGGGCGCAGGAGCGCCTCGCAGAGACGGAGGAAAAATGGACATCAGACATGTGATCTTTGATATTGACGGAACCCTTTGGGACGCAGCACAGCAGGTCACAGAAGCCTGGAACCTGGTGCTTGAAAGATACGAAGAGACGAAGGGGATCCGGCTGACGGTCAGCGACATGTACCGTTTCATGGGTCATCCCATGAAGACGATCGCCGAGATGATGATGCCCGGTCTTCCGGATGCGAAGCAGGATGAGATCATGAACGTCTGCATGGCAGAGGAGAATGATTACCTTGAGACCCACAGCGGGACTTTCTATCCGGGAGTGGAAAAGACCTTTCTTCAGCTGAAGCAGGAGGGATACAGGCTTTACATCGTTTCCAACTGCCAGGACGGCTACATCCAGGTCATGATGAAGAACGGCGGCCTGGAGAAGGACATCACGGATTTTGAGTCCAACGGGCGGACCGGGAAGTTCAAGGCGGATAATATCTGTCTTGTGCTTGAGCGGAACGGGATCCCGAAGGAAGCGGCGGTCTATGTGGGCGACACACCGATGGACGAGATCGCGACCCGGGAGGCAGGACTGCGCTTTATACATGCGGCCTACGGATACGGGAAGGCGGAAGCGCCGGACGCTGTCATCGGAAGTATTAAGGAGCTTCCGGAAGCCCTACGCGAAATGAAAGAAGGCGGAAAGTTTTGACGGAAAATGAAAGTGAAATGAGACGGGGCGCCGCCATTGCGGCGCCCCGAACCAATGCGGAAAACGTAACGGAAAACGTAACGGAAAACAAAAAAGCGGCGCAGAGCGCCGCACATCAGCGGAGGGCACACGGCTCCGGCATGCGGGACATGACCCAGGGCGACCCGCTGAAGCTGATCCTCGGCTTTGCCCTGCCCATGCTGCTCGGGACGCTGTTCCAGCAGCTTTACAGCATGGCGGATACGGTCATCGTGGGCCGGTTCCTGGGCGTTCAGGCCTTGGCCGCGGTGGGATCCACCGGCGCGGTGAACTTCATGGTGAACGGCTTTGTGATCGGTGCCAGCGCGGGCTTCGCGATCCCGGTGTCCCAGCGCTTCGGCGCCGGCGACCATGTGAACATGCGGCGCTTCGTGGCGAACATCATCTGGATGGGGCTGCTGTTCGCGGCGGTCCTGACTGTACTGGTTGCCCTGTTCACCCGGCAGGTCCTGGTCCTCACCAGAACGCCGGAGGAGCTGCTGGATCAGGCATATGCCTACATCTTCATCATCTTCCTGGGCATCCCGGTCACCTTCCTGTACAACACCACGGCGTCCGTGATCCGGGCCCTGGGCGACGCGAAGACCCCGGTGTATTTCCTGGTACTGGCTTCCGTCGTCAACATCGTTCTCGATATTCTCTTTATCGCGGGTTTCGGCTTCGGCGTGAACGGTCCGGCCATCGCGACCCTGATCTCCCAGGGCGTTTCGGGAATCCTCTGCCTTCTGCACATGCGGCGGAACTACCCGATCCTGCGGTTCCGGAAGGGAGAGATGTCCTTCAGCGGGCAGCAGTGCGCCGTGCTCTGCAGCATGGCGGTGCCCATGGGGCTTCAGTATTCCATCACGGCCATCGGCGCCGTCATTCTCCAGACCTCTGTCAACATGCTGGGCACCACGGCGGTGGCCGCCATGACGACGGGGCAGAAGATCGGTATCTTCTTCTCCAGCGTGTATGATGCGCTGGGCGCGGCCATGGCCACCTGGAGCGGCCAGAACCTGGGCGCCGGAAAGATCGACCGCCTGGTGAAGGGCGTCTGGACTGCGACGAAGATCGGCTGGGTCTACTGGATCTTTGCCTTCGCCGTACTGTTCTTCTTCGGCGGAAAGCTGCCGCTTCTTTTCATCGACAGCTCCAATACCCAGGTCATCACCTGGGCGCATCATTTCCTGATCGCGAACTCCCTCTGCTACTGCCTGCTGACCATCGTCAACGTCTGGCGCTTCGCGATCCAGGGCATGGGCTATTCCATGTTTGCCATCTGCTCCGGTGTTCTGGAGATGGCCGCCCGCACCATCGTGGCCTTTACGGCGGTGCCGGCCCTCGGCTTCCACGGAGTCTGCCTCGCTTCGCCCCTGGCCTGGGTGTTCGCGGTTTCCTTCCTCATTCCGGCCTTCTATCACTGCGTGAAGAAGGTGCGGCAGATGCTCGGCCGGGAAGCAAAGACGTCACGAGACGCCAAAGCGGCAGAAGATAAAGGAAGCACGCGGCAAACACGCCCGTCGAGGGAGCATCGGCCGCTGCAAGGGGCACTGCAGCAGCGATAGACCAGGGTACCAGGGCGGCGACGACGATGACGCTGTCTTCAAGATGAAGCGCCATCTTCTCGCGGTCCGGCTCCAGATCGCCGCAGAGCTGAAAAGTCAATATGGTGGAAAGCGTCTGGTTGCAGGCAACCATGGCGGTGACCGATCCTGTCAGAAGGACCGCAGCATACACGGAGCTGCGGTCCGCTGTTTTTTTCAGGCCTGACTTCAGACCGTTCAGAAGTCCGGTGGCTTCGAAGATCCCCGCGTAGGACGAGGAGATGCAGACAATAGCGCCGGAGCGCAGCATGGAAAGGATCCCGCCGCCGTTCACCAGGGGCTGCAGGGCCGCGTCCTTCGCGGTGAAGCCGGTCAGGGCAAAGCGGACGATGTCGGCGGCCGGAAGATGCTGTAAAAAGAGGCAGAGGGGGATGGCGGTCAGGATGCTGGCGCCCATGGCCCGCTTCACCGGGACCCGGCAGACGGCCAAAACAAAGATCACCACAGCCGGAAGCAGGCACAGGGGATGGATCACGAACTCCCTTGAAAAAAGAGTCTGCATATCTGCAGGAGCGGCTGCTGCCCGGGTCCCGCGGCCCAGAAGCAGATAGATCAGGCAGGAGAGGGCCAGCGGCACCGGGGTGGTGCGCATCATGTTCCGGATGTTCCGGAAGGGATCCACCTCCGTGAGAGTGGATGTCAGCAGCATGCTGGTGGAGACCGGGGAACATCGGTCTCCGAAAAAGGCGCCGGACAGCACCGCGCCGCCGGTCAGCATGGGGTCAACACCCATGGTCTTTCCGATGGTGGCGCAGATGACGCCGATGGTGGCCGCAGTGCCGAAGCTGGTGCCGATAAGGACTGAGACCAGGCTGTTCAGCAGAAAAGTCATCAGGAGAAAGATCGAGGGCCGGATCAGGACTGCGGAGTAGCAGACGATGGCCGGGATGGTCCCGGCAGCCCGCCAGAGGGCGGTCATGACGCCGATCAGGAGGAAGGTGATGAGGATGTTCTTTACGGTCAGGATGCCCTTTACCGTCATCCGGAACATCTCTTCCGGGGAAAAGCCCTTCCGGGCCGCAAGGCTTAAAAAGATCACAAGACCTGCGAGCAGTGCCCACAGGATCGAGAATTTCAGCAGAAGGCTTGCGAGCAGGATGGCGCAGAAAAGCGCGAGGGTAAAAAGTTCCATGGGATGACCTCTCGATGATTCAGGATATATGTCCGGCACCTCATGCCGGGTGCCGGATCTTTTCAATACGAAGATTGTCTTCGATTATACAGGAGCGGAATCCGGGAAGCAACTGATTCAGGCTCCTCCTGCACACAGAGCGCGTGCTGCGGAAAGCAGAGGCTTCTTTGCCGCGCGCGTACACATCCCCGCGTACATTCGCGCCGCGAGAAAACTTGTGGTGTTTTGCCCCGGAATCGGTTACAATGTGCCTGTCAGAAAAAGAGACGGACAGTTCAAGGAGGTGCATACATTGACCGATAATATCAGACGCCCGGACAATATGGAGCGGATCACTACGGAAGCACTGGCAAAAGCATACATCGACGAGCAGGTGAAGCTCGTACAGGAACAGGT
>Ga0256405_10006347_pt1 | contig 19046 bp, 20 predicted proteins | sample RumenRJG_02DNA_FD_189096 | JGI IMG/M metagenome (GOLD analysis project Ga0256405, IMG submission 189096) | Bovine rumen microbial communities from Lethbridge, Alberta, Canada - RJG_02 | ecosystem: Host-associated > Mammals > Digestive system > Stomach > Rumen | place: Canada: Alberta... | reverse complement strand
TAAATATCTCACACGGAAATGTATTTATCGAAAGAATTTCCTTATAGCCTCTCATAAAATATGCCTGAGTTGCTCCAAATAAAGTTGCCACCTCAAGTATATGAAGCTTATCCTGTTCCTGATACTCGGTAATCAGCTCCATAACATCCTTATCGTGTGGGCGCATCAATGCTTCTCGCGCATATATTGTCTTTCCATCTGGATAAAATATTGGCTGGAATACATATTCAATTTTCAATTCTGATAATGCTGCCAAAATGTCTTCTGATAATGGCAAATCGTCAAAATAAATCATATTACTCATTTCCCAGATAAAATTGCTTATAAAAATAACCCGAAGTACTACTATTACATTATATCAAAACTTTTTTCTTAGTCTATAAGAGAAATAAGGCAAAAATAGGGCGTAGTCCTATAGAATTTACCCTTTTCCGCAAGAAAAAGTTTTGTGGTACTAATCGTTAGTACCACGATTGCTTTCTACATACTGACTGAAATCAATTCATAGTAATTCCAGTTTCTTGGTTCAATATCTGTCATTGCTATTGTATAACGATTACTGGCATTTACAATAAATAAGACATTTCTTCCTTTTGTTTTCGTGAAGCCTCACACGACTGAAGTCGCATGCTTCCAATAGGTGCCTTGCGGCACCTGCCCGCTTTAGGCGGGCGGACTACATTCCTACCATACAGCAAAAACTCAGATACTTACACCGCTAAGGGTGTAAGCTCCGCATTTAAGCTAATTAAAGTAGAGAATGTGCAGGTGCTTCTCTTGGCACATTGAGGGACTTTTGCCTCAATGTCCAACCTGTCCGTCACCGAACAGGATTTTAGGATTTCTCTGATGAAATATCTTGCACCGATGTTATATGATGCGGATAAATCACAGTTATAGGTTTTGCCATTTTGGAATCTGCACAGCTCGTAGGTGCTAAAACCACCATCCTTACCACGGAGTACACGACCACTGCCATCATAAGCAAATTTGGATGTTCCCCATGCACAGACATGGCTTATCCTCATACCGAGTCTATGAGCCTTATTTGTTACAACAGACTGTACTTCCTGACTGCGCCACATTTTGAGCTTTTGTTTCTTAGAACCACGGACTTTGCCGTTCTTGTCTAAATGCTCAAATACTATTACATCGGCATTATAAAGGACGGCTATATCCATGATATAATTTGCCGTCTTAACGGCAATGTCGTGGTTAATGCCTTTGGCTTTCGCCCAAAGTCTTGGCGTTTTATAATTACCATACTGTTGTGCCTTCTTAATACGATTGATGCTATGCGTAAGATGGTCTGTTTCTTTGGGAAACTTGCAAAAATATCTTCCGAGAATAGTGCCATCACTTCGCATCACACTTACCGTAGCTGCGGTATTGATACCAAGGTCTACGGCAACAACAGTCTGATTATGAACTACTGTATCACAAAGCGTTACTTTTTCCTCAAACGGGAAATCTAAGAACCACTCCTTACCACGTTTTTGAAGTGTAGGAGCGCACTGTTTACGATTTTTACAACGTCTGTATATATAATCCATGTCCGATTTACGAAGGTTTATAGTTATCCAATCCCACGTATTACGGATATAGACTTTGACCTGTGCTATATAATCGTCAGTCTGATTGTACATTACAGTACGATACATCGAAGGGAACACATATCCTGCTTTTGGATAGGATGGCTCTTTGCCAACAGGGTTGTTCTGCCAGTTAGCAAGGTTGCTTTTATATGATGAGACTTTACCAACAGCCTCGTTAATAGCACCTCGACGCAGGTAGCTTGGTATTTTATAAAACTTTACATCAAAGTCATACTTTGGAACAGGGTGTCCTTTCGTAGAATGTATAAGTGCTTCGATATATGTTAGTCTGTTCTGACCTTTATACATGGATATGGAATCCCAGTTTTCAAGACATACATTTATGAGGTAATCCACGGCATTGCGGTATATCTTAACAGTGTCTTTGAATATATGGTTGTAATGCTTAATCTTAATCTTGTATGTAGTATATATACGCATACCGTAGAACCTCCTTCCTATTTAGTCTTTTGGGAATTGATGTAGTCTGTGACTTGTTTAAGGCTTCTGTCACTTACGGTCGCTACAAAATGTGACGTTTTCAAGTGTATTGGCTATCCGTATGGCGGCTAACTCATGACTAAAGTCACGAGCGTGCGCCGCTTTGGAGAACTATAATTTTCTGTCAAATGTGTGTCCCAGCAGAACACAAGTGAAGCACCTTTGCTTTCTTCAATCTTTGTTGTTTTTAGTCGATCTTGAACTGCTTTTGTTGCGCCAATCTCCATATTTATCACCTGCTCATCTCAAGTATTCTTTTTACTTCATTCTGTAATTCATCACTAAAGTCTGATAAATCATCATATGTAATTACTTTCAGTCTAATAAGCCGAACAATATCCCATATTGCCTCTGATTTACTCATCTTCATGATAACACCCGGGTGACGCTTATCTTCTTTTATCCGTTTTTCAAGTTCCCAAAATTTCTCTGATGCAGGCTTTTTATCATCATTCAGAAGATCTGCATATGCTTTAACAAGACCTTCCATATAATTTTCCTGCCAGCCTGATAATCTTTCTCGAAATAATTTCCAATCCTTTTTGCTTATGTCCATGATTTTGAACCTCCTCAGTCTCAAGTTAGTCTCAACAAATAATTTAAGAAATGAGACTAACTTGAGACTAACTTTGAAATATCCTTGAGTGAAAGTTTGGGTGTTACATTGAGTGCCAAATTTACTGTCATTTACTTACCTAATTTTCCATTTCCCACCATTATATGGGCTGTATCTTCTATCAAATTGCCCACACCTCCAAAATCATTATTAAATCTAACATTTGTGGTAAATAAAAAATGCAAAAACAGATCTGGACTTTATTCTATAACAATTTCAATACCGTATTTTCTGAAAAAGCCAGTATCATAATCGTATCATAGTATAAAAAGGCCCAAAACCATGTTGTCTTTACATGATTCCAAGCCTCGAAAATACTTGATTTGTTATACCGACCTCTAAGCCACTTCAGGTCTATTCCATCTCTAAAAAAGCATCAACATCTAATAAGATTGTTTTTTGTAGCTACATGTTGTTGTGGTTTTACGCTTATTCCAGCAATTTTTTTGCTTTTTATAACTTTTTGCAACCAAAGTGCAACCATTAACCTTGCATAAGATTGTAAGGCCTGATATCTGACATATCAACAATCTTACCTGTTACCTTAAGCATATCAAGATCATACTGATTCTGAATGTTAAGCCAAAACTGGGGAGTTGTTCCAAAGTACATTGCGAATCTCATAGCAGTGTCAGCTGTAATTCCTCTCTTTCCGTTTAGAATGTCACTGATTCTCGACTGAGGAATATGAACCTCCTTGGCAAGTCTATATGCTGTTACATTCATTGGTTCCAAGAACTCCTCCTGTAATATTTCTCCAGGTGATACAGGTCCTAAATCTATCATATAGGTCACCTCCTCAGTGATAATCTCCAATTTCTTCAATAATTACGTTTCCGTTATTCCAATAGAAGCATATTCTATACTGATCGTTTATTCTAATGCTATGCTGGCCTTCACGATTGCCTTTTAGTGCTTCAAGATGATTAGAAGGCGGTATTCTCAAATCATTAATGCTTGCAGCCGAGTGAATCATTACAAGCTTTCTTCTCGCTGTCTTCTGAATATCATGAGGCAGCTTCATCGAGAAATTCATATTCCATATTTTTTCGGCCTCTTTATCATGCCATTCTGCTATCATTTACTTCTGTTCTCCATTAGTACTTCTGTTTTAAAGATATACCTTATTACTCGTTTTGTCAATCCTCTACTCAATAATCGGAAAATAACGAGCTAAATGCAATTCTTGATAAAGTCAGTCGCGGTGACGATCTATCCAGTTTTGAACTTTCTCTTCTGAAGGAGAAGGACGCGGTTCTCTATTCGAAAGTCATGCAGTCCATGATGGCAAATACTTTCGAGGATCAGAATAAACATGTACAGGCGGTCTTCCAAGGCCCTCACTTCTCTACCGAAGCCTGATTCACATTGCCTTCCGATACAGCTCTGCGATATCTTCTTTCGTGAATTTACCTGGAGTATTGATAATATTTCCAGCGGACACCTTCAGGCAGTTTTCCGTCAGCCAGGGGATGTCCGCTTCCTTTATGCCCAAATCCTTCAGACTCATATTAAGATCCAGCTCCCGAAGCAGGGCCCGGATTCTCATCGGGCAATCCTCTGCCGTAAAACCACCCAGAATTCGAGCCAGCCGGCCGAACTTCACCCGGTTATGTCGGTATTCCGCTTCTATCACCACCGGAGCCAGAGCTGCCAGTCCCTTTCCATGAACCGCATTGGTCTTGCCGCTGACCGGATGCTCCATGCCATGGGCAAGGCTTACGCCCGCAGTATTGATGACCATACCTCCAAATGTAGACCCAAGTGTCAGTGCTGCCCATGCATCATCACTTGCCTCACCCTTGTAGAGTTTCACAAGATTCTCCGAAATCAAAGGGATCGCATAGAGACAGAGTGCATCCGTCAGAGGCTGAGCCATTCTTGCTGTATAAGCCTCTATGCAATGACACAGAGCATCAAAGCCAACCGAAGCCAGAACACTCTTCGGCATAGTCTTCATAAGGTCCGGATCCACAATGGAATCCTTGGCAACAATCGCCGATGTACGAAGCGACTTCTTATCGCCGGTCTTCGGGTCCGTAAGTACCGCAAAACCATTGGCTTCCGAACCGGTACCACAGGTCGTTGGAATTAAGATTAGGGGCAGAGCCCGATCTCCTTCTTTTCTGCCGAAGATATAATCCGACAGGTCTCCATCATTCATAGCCATAAAGGCAATGGCTTTGGCACAATCCATAACACTTCCGCCACCCACGGCAACAACGACCTCGCTCCCATTCTCTTTTGCCACTTTGGCGCCTTCCAAAGCAGTCGTCGTCAGGGGATTCGGTGTGACCTGATCAAAAAGAGCTGTTGTCATACCACAATCTTCCAGAAGTCCTTTGACCTTATCCAGAAGGCCGGATTTCTTCGCGCTGGAGCCTCCGCAGACGATCAGGGCGCTCTTTCCATAAGCACTGGCCAGTTTTCCGGTCTCCATAACCTGACCTGCTCCGAAATGAATATTGACCGGAAGGAAATAACTGAAGCTTTCTGCCATGACAGGGATCTCGGCAGCTTCCGATTCTGCCTTTTCCATAGCCCCTTCTACATTCCAGACAACTACGCCCGTTTCTCCTTCGATGTCTGCCCTTGCTTCCCTGTCGGTCAGCATTTCATTCAGCGGTGCATAATATCCGAACTTGTCCTGGTACTTCATCTTGCATCCGATAATAAAGAAGATACCGAGAACAAACCAAAGACCGGCAATCAACCATTCCTGCGGTACCAGGGCTGCTCCGGAAGCGGGGAAGATATAGAGGATCAGCATGATACCGGACATCAGAACGGCAAGAGCACCTGCGACTTTGCCAAATTTTACCTTGTAAGGTCTTGGCATCGTGGGTTCCTTTTTTCTCAAGATCAGGAAGGAAAGTGAGACCATAAAGTAAGCAAGGACGCATCCGAAGTTACCTGCATCGGAAACCCAGACCAGCATCTTTCTTCCTGCAAAGGGAGCCAGCATGCTTAAGATGCCAATCAGCCAGATAGCTGTCGTCGGTGTCTTATGCTTGGAGCTTAATTTCTTAAAGACCCGAGGAACCATATAGGACTCAGCCATGGAAAATATGGCCCGGCTACCGCCCAGCATAAAGGAGTTCCAGCTTGTGACAATACCACACATACCGGCGATAATGATGACCTTGGACATGGCCTCACTGTGGAAAGCCTTTGCCATGGCATCTGCTGTAACCAGACCGGTCGCTGCATAGGAATCAGCGATGGACTTCGAATCCATGACATAGCCGACTGCAAAGATGGCAAGCGCATAGAAAGAAATCGCAAGCACAATTGAGAAAAGAAGCATCTTTCCAATCTTTTTCAAAGGAACATTGATCTCCTCTGCCGCCTGCGGAATGACATCAAATCCGATGAAGAAGAAAGGACTGACTGCCGCTACTCTTACAATATTGCCGAAGATACTGCCGGAAGATGCCCCATGGAAGACCTGGCCGTCCAGATTGGAGGGCTGGCCAGAAAAGAGGGAGGCAACGACAAGCGCAATGCCTGCAGCTCCGATGGCAACAGTAAGAATAGTCTGCAGAATGGCCGCTGTTTTCGCACCCATCAGATTAATGATCGTGATAAGGAAGGCAAAGATCACAGCAACGGCTACCCAGGAAGCATAGATATCAAAGCCTGCCACCGTATACATATAGCCCTTCAGAAAACCGGGCCAGAGGTAGCTTATGATGGTCGGGAAAGCGCAGGCCTCAAAACATACAACACTGACATAGCCTAGAATAATGGCCCAGGTACATACAAAGGAACCATAAGGCCCCATGGCTCTCATCGAAAAGACATGTTCACCTCCGCACTCCGGCATGGCCGGTGTCAGCTCTGCATATGTCAGACCGATAAAGAAGATCATGACACCGCCCAGGAGAAATCCAAGCATGGCACCGATAACTCCGGCTTTCTCGATCCAGTCCCCGGACTGAACGACCCAGCCCCAGCCTATCATTGCGCCGAAAGCAATCACAAGAATATCCCAGGAACTGAAAACCCGGTCGAAATTTGACTTCTTCTTATTCTGCATAGGTTACGCTCCTTTCTCTTCTAGCATTTCAACTAACATAAGGAGATACTGTGCTGTCTTCTCCCAGCCAAGGAGGCTGCTGTCAATCAGGACATGTCGGTTTCTCCGGTCGCCCCGATAGGTTCCCGTAATATACTTATGTCTGGCATGATTCTGTTCATCGTTATATGAAACCAGTTCTTCTGCCTTTGCCTTATTGACTTTCTTCAGATCCATGACGGTGCGGACCCGGACATCTTCTGGTGCATAAATAAAAATATTCAGGACATCATCCCGGTCTTTTAAGATGTAATCGCTGCTTCGTCCGATAATGACACAGGAAGATTTCTCAGCGAATTTGTGGATCACTTCAAACTGGGCCGAAATAACCCGGTTTGTCAGATTGGCATAGCGTGGGCCGAGAGATGTGTCAAAGGAATAATGGACTCCCTTCTCCCGATCTGCTTTCTCGACCAGATCCTTTTCAACGCCGATTTCCTGAACCACCTTATCCACCAGGTCCCTGTCGTAATATTCGATGCCAAGTGCTTTTGCAAGCATCTGTCCGATCTCAGGCCCGCCTGCGCCGTATTCGCATCCAATGGTGATAACGATGTGTTTCATACCGCTTCTCCTTTCCTGATTTTAAATAAGGAAGAGCCGCCGAATGACGTCCATTCGACGGCTCCCTTGCCTGATCTGTCTATTTTTTAAATACCGCGTGCTTCCACCGCTTCACAAGTCCCACCATGCTATAACTCTCTTTATGCCATCAAAGGCTTGTCCCAGAGATGAAGGGGTGTGCCGATCCCTTCTTTCAAAGCTTTCTCATAACATACGGTTGCCCAGGCAACGTCCTCGACCGGCATACCGCCAACCGAATAGATAATGATCTCATCGTCACTCTCTCTGGCCTTCTGTTTTCCATTCAAGATCTTTCCGACATCCTTGATGTCATCATCTATGATCAGTCCTTCATGCTCCATATCCATGAACTTTGTTCCGACCATAGTGACATTTCCATAAGTAGGATAGGGGAATTCACTGGCCCATGCCTTATAAAGACCCAGTGCATCTACTGCCAAAGTACAGTCCTTCACCAGGAAATCCTTGTCGAATTCGACACCGCCCGGACAGGCGATCGTACTTCCCTTCTTGACCCATTCTCTTTCAACCTTAGGATATTTGCTTAAGTCATGTCCACTGGTCGCTGCAAAGGCAACGACATCCGAATCTCTGACACAAGCCTCCAGGCTGTCTACCCTCTCGACACTAAGATCCGGATATTTCTCCTTGGCGAATTCCATGAATTCATCGATGCCTTTCTGACTTCTCCCCTTGATCTTCACAAGTTCAATGTCTGGGCAGGCGTCCATAATTGCTTCGAAGGTCGTTCTTCCAATAACACCAGGCCCGCAGATCCCGGCAATCTTGGAATCCTTTCTGGCCAGATGCCGTAAACCGGCACCGGAAGTAGCACCTGTCCGATAGGCGCTGATCAGGTTGGCTGACATGAAAGCCTTGGGTGCTCCGGTATCCTTGTCTGTCAGGGTAAACATAAGGATCGACCGGGGCAGGCCCTTCTTCTTATTCTCCATATTAGAGCCGTACCATTTCACACCAGCATTGTCAAAAGTGCCGCCGATGTAGGCAGGCATGGCCATGAATCTCCGATCTTCGCCCTTGCCGGAAGGCATTTCCGGAAAAGGAGATTCCTCCGGGAAGGCAAGTTTGGTTCCATGAGAATAATGGTTCTCGCCACCCATCATGAAGTCCCCCATATCTAGAAGTTTCAGAACTTCCTCCATGGCATCGGCGCAGGCATGCATATCGGTAACACCAGCCTTTACCATGTCCTCTTCATTTAAAAACAGAAAGTCAATTGCCGGATATTCACTCATCGCATCTTTCCTCCTTTTCCATCGGATATTCACGCATCCTATCCTCTCTTCCAAGAGATATTCACGCATCCTTTTTCCTGTCAGAAATCAAAAAAGACGCCCGGTCGCCGGCGAATAAACACCTGACGACCAAGACGTCTTCGTCTCTTTCTTCTTCACTTGCGAAGTATTTTCACATTGAATGAGTGAAATTGATTGTAATTTCCGGAACAACTATGAATTGCAATAAGCATCTTGAAAGCATAAGATAATGCCAGTATCATGTGCCGTCCAGAGACATCCCTTGTGAAACGCAAAAGGACCTCTTGACCGGCTACCAGTTTTTGCATATGATCCGTCATCCGTTTGGGAGTGATTTCGCAATGGAAAATTGTAATTGGAAAAGAGAAAAATTAAGATCCACCCAACCCTTCTTTGTCTTAAACAGCGAGGAGTTTATCCAGGAGTCCTATCGTAAAGACGGGATCTCTCATTTCTATATGATGAAAAAGAAAAAGGGCATTCCCCTTCGAATGATTCCCAACGGATCGATCGACTTTGTCTTTTCTTATACGGAAAATGGCATGAATTCTTTCGTCAACGGTACTCCTCTTTCGCCCATCGATGATTGTCTGACAAGTGCCACGGACATTTTCGGGGTCCGTTTCATGCCGGGCACCCACCCCACCGGACTTGCCCTCCATCAGAAAGATCTGATTGGTTTGCATTTCCCGCTAGAAGAATATTACCCGAAAAGTTTTGATTTCCAAGGGCTGGCAGAGAAAAAGTTGTTTTTGGATCGGATTCGCTTCTTTCTGAAAGAATATTCGAAACTGGATCAAAAGGCACCGGAGCCATTCGGCAAGGAGGCTCTCTTCGAATATGTCTGCGATATGATCTATCAAAATGACGGCCAGATCCGAATTTTTGAGCTGTCCGAAAAAACCGGCTACAGTGATCGCTATATCCGAAAAATATTCCAGGAGAAAATGGGCTTTTCACCAAAAATCTTCTGCAATATCCTCCGTCTCCAGCGGGCGATTGAATTTTTAAACTATGGCTTCGATGAGAAGGCTTGTGACTGGGCAGCCACTCTCGGCTATTATGACCAGGCCCAATGTATCCGGGACTTTCGGAAGTATCTCGGCCTTACGCCGGGTCAATATAAGAAACTGATCAAAAAGGGCAATTATCAGAAGAGAGCCGCCTACGCCCACGACCCGGGTTTCCCCACATAAGTGGAAAGGCACTTCCGAAAAATACAATCAATGAATCCTCTTTCGTTTTAGCATACAGCTAATTCAACAAGTAGCAGGGAATCGGCAATAAGGATCCTGCTGCAAGTGATATAAGACACATGCAACTGACAAAGGCGTCGCGAGAAAATCTTGCGGAGCCTTTTTTGTATGGAAAGGAGTAAGAGATGGCAGGAAGGATTGCAGTGCATCCCATTCTCGGCGAACAGAATGAGGGAAAAAAAGTTGTTACATTTCTCTACGATGGGAAAGAAATGCAGGGATATGAGGGGGAACCGATCGCAGCTGCCTTAAAAGCGAACGGCTTCATGGTACACAGGTATACCATGAAGCAACATAAGCCGAGAGGCATCTTCTGTGCAATCGGCAGATGTACCGACTGCGTCATGGTCGTCGATGGCGAGCCCAATGTCAGGACCTGTATGACTCCTTTGAAAGCAGGAATGGATGTAAAAACCCAATATGGAGTCAGTGACAAACCTTTTGACCAGCAATAAGACCGGAGGAGTAAGAAATGAAAATAGAAAGATTTGACCTCATTATCGTCGGCGCCGGTCCTTCCGGATTATCCGCCGCCATTGAAGCCAGCAAACGCGGAATGAATGTTGTCGTTTTCGATGAGAACGCCCGCCCTGGCGGCCAGCTCTTCAAGCAGATTCACAAATTCTTCGGATCCAAGGAACACAAGGCCAAGATCCGCGGTTTCCACATCGGCGAACAGCTCCTCACAGAAGCCAGTGAAGCCGGAGTCAAAGTCGAGCTCAATGCCACTGTCATCGGACTCTACCAGGATCGGGAAGTTGTCGTCCGCATGGGAGATGAAGTCCATCATTTCAAAGGTGACGCCATTATCATCGCAACCGGAGCAGCCGAAAATATGGTCCTCTTCGATGGCTGGAATCTGCCGGGCGTCATGGGTGCCGGCGCCGCCCAGACCCTTTTGAACCTCTACGGCGTCAAGCCGGGCGAGAAGATTCTCATGCTTGGCACCGGAAATGTAGGCCTCGTTGTTGCTTTCCAGCTCATCCAGTGCGGATGTGATGTCGTAGCCCTGGTCGATGCTGCTCCTAAGATCGGCGGTTACGGCGTCCATGCGGCAAAGGTAGCCCGCACCAAGGTTCCCTTCTATCTCTCCCACACGATCAAGAAAGTCGAGGGTGAGGACCATGTCACAGGCGTTACCATCGGAGAAATCGATGATCACTTCCAGTTCATCGAGGGGACAGACAAGCACTTCGATGTCGATACGGTCTGTGTCGCCGTCGGTCTCTCTCCCATGTCTCAGCTTTTGAAGATGGCCGGATGCAAGATGGAGGATAATCCTAGGCGAGGAGGTCAGGTGCCGATCGTCGGAGACTATGGGAAGACTTCTGTTCCCGGTATCTATTCCGCAGGTGATGTTTCCGGTATTGAAGAGGCCTCTTCTGCTATGATCGAAGGCCGGATGTCCGGGATCGCAGCCGCTGAATATCTGGGATTCATTGATAAAGAAGAAAAGGAGGCGGAAATAAAAAAACTCGAATCTTCCCTGGATTCCCTCCGTCAGGGGATGTTTGCTCCAAAGAACCGGGGCAAAGAGATCACCGAAACGGAAGAAGGGATTGATCTATCACAAAGTCTCTTACGGAAGGGTTATATTTCCGATGATGAAATCGAGCGTTTCCCGGGCGTAATCCACAAGGTCGGTGTCCATCCGGTTCTGGAATGCACACAAAACATCCCATGTAACCCATGTCAGGATGCCTGTAGTCAGGGCTGCATTTCCATCGGCAACAATATCACCTCCCTTCCCATCTCAGTGGCAGATAAGAAATGCATTAATTGCGGTCTCTGTGTTGCTTCCTGCCCGGGCCAGGCGATTTTCTTGATCGATGAGGATAGTGGAGACGGAAAAGCTTCCATCACCCTTCCCTACGAGTTCATGCCTCTGCCGCCAGTCGGCAGCAAGGGAAAAGCCTTGGGGCGTGACGGCCAGGTCGTATGTGATGCAGAAGTGGCAAAGGTTCGTACCGGCAAGGCTTACGACAGTACCGCTCTGCTTACCATCTCTGTCCCGAAGGAATTTGCCATGAAGGCAAGATTCTTTCAAGCCGCAGTATAAAGTCAGGAGGAAAGAAGATGAGTGAATTAAGTAACAGATCGAGAGATATCGGTGACTTCGTTCCGATGCCTGACGATGATATGATCGTCTGCCGATGCGAAGAAGTTACCAAAGGAGAGATCCGGAAGGCCGTACATGAGGGCTTATGGACCATTGCAGAGATCCGCCGCTACTTAAGATGCGGCATGGGGCTTTGCCAGGGCCAGACATGTGCGAAACTGGTCAAGGGCATCGTGGCAAGAGAACTGAAATGTTCTCCGGCCCTCCTGGAGCCGGCAAGTTCCAGAGCTCCCATGAGACCCACAGAAATGCATGTTTACGCAGATGAGAGGGAGGATACGGATCTATGATGACAAGTGATGTAATAATTATCGGTGCCGGGATCATTGGAAATGCCTGTGCCTACTATCTGGCAAAACGAGGATATCATGTAATCGTTCTTGAGAAGTCCGACATCATCGGAGATGGTGGATCCAGCAGAAATGGCGGTGGCGTCCGTCAGTCCGGCCGTGATCCGAGAGAGCTTCCTCTTGCCATGTATGGCATAGAGCATCTCTGGCCCACACTTTCCGACGAACTTGGATATGATGTGGAATATCACAAAAAGGGGAATCTCCGTCTCGGAAAGACAGAAGCACACCTGAAGACCTTGAAAAAACTAGCGGACAGCGCCAGCGCCTGCGGACTCGACGTCCGGATGATCGACGGTGATGAAGTCCGAAGAATCAATCCCTACCTTTCCGAGGAAGTCATCGGAGCCAGCTGGTGTCCGACCGACGGCCATGCTAACCCTCTGAAGGCGACACTTGCCTATTATATGGCGGCAAGACGGATGGGGGTTACATTTATCACAGGAGAAGATGTAAAGGAGATCAAAAAGATCCGGGGCAGGGCCAGACAAGTCATCACCCAGACAGATACTTATGAAGGCGATCATATTGTCCTCGCCGCAGGTATGGCATCCCGTGCTATCGCCGGTACGATCGGGATCGACATTCCTATGGTCAAAAAGCTGATTGAATGCCTGGTCACCGAGGCAGAGCCGAAGATGTTCGAGCAGATGCTTGGCACGGCAGAGGCCGACTTCTACGGCCATCAGACCGACCATGGTTCTTTCGTCATTGGCGGCTCCACCGGTTTTGAACTCTATAAGAAGGATAACGGAACGCCCGTAAATTACAGCGACACAGTTCCCTGTATCTGCCGGGGCATCATCCGTTATATCCCATTATTGAAGGATGCCAAGATCGTCCGGGCCTGGGCAGGCTGGTCGGATAATATGAAGGACGGTGTCCCGGTCATTGATAAGGTAAGCGAAGTACCCGGCCTGATCCTGGCCTGCGGTTTCACCGGACACGGCTTCGGCATTGCCCCGGGCGTCGGCACCGTCGTATCCCAGCTGGTTGCCGGCGAAGAACCGGTCTGCGACATCTCGGGCCTGAAATATGACAGGTTCTACGCCAAGGATATCAAAACGGCGTAAAAGTAACGGAAGCCCAGAAAAGAAGAAAAATCGAGAAGGCCTTAAAAAAGTCGGCAGAGCTTCTTGAATCTATCTATGGAGATCTGGGGCTCTAAAAAAAGAACCCACATATAGAAAAAAGGAGATTCCTTCTAATATTAAAAAAGAAGGAATCCCTTTTTATCTGATTTTTTAACAACCCTGTTTTCCGTTCTTGTGATCGGAAATGGAGCAGGACGGCGTATTCGGATCATATTCCTTCAAGCCGACCTGGGCAGGATCCAGAGTAATGCTGCCGTCTTCCAGAACAAAAGCAGGAATACCAATATCTCCAATCTCCTTACTATGGTCGAATTCCGGCCGATTGTCTCTTAGATCCATGAAGGCATGCATATACTTTACATGGCTTCCGATATCAATGTAATGAAACTCATCCTCTCTACCCTTGATCTGTTCCTTGATATAGTCGCAGTAAGGACAGGTTTTTAATCCATAAATCGTAATCATATTATTTTCCTTTCGTCCTAGGCTTGTAAGTTCTAGGACAATCATACCACAGGCCAAAAAGAATCCAAGCCTTAATAATGCTTGATTTGTTATACCGACCTCTAAACCACTTCAGGCCTACTCAAACTCGATCCTGTCTTCTCCCACAGCTCATCCGCGGAACGAACTGTACCGGAATTTTATCCGTTACGGAATAGCTTCTGTCTGTTTTCATACGATCCAGATACTCCACTGCTTTTCCCGCGCGCAAAAACACATCCTGCCGGACGGATGATAACTGCGGCATGACATTTCTGCACAACTCCATGTCGTCAAAGCCCACAACCCAGATATCTTCCGGAACACGTATCCCTGCGTGAATCAGAAAGTACATGATTTCAACCGCATAATAATCCGATGCAGCAAACACCGAATCATAATCCTGAAATACCGGTAAGATATCCCGATAGTGTGCCTGTCTTTCTTTTTTACTCATAGGTACTTCCAGAAAATCAACTTTTCTTCCATAACCGGAGCAAAGCCCCTCATATCTGTCAAAATCCGGTTTCAGCCGGTTATCCGCTATAAATAATATTTTCTCTCTGCCGTTTTCCCTGAAGAACGCGCCGACCTGCCTTCCTCCGTCATAATCATCCAGCATCAGATTGCAGATGTTTCTGTTATTCTGAAAAAAGCCGTCATATACAACAAACGGTATTCTGATGCGGTCACGAAGTTTCTGATACTCATCTTCGCAGAAACCCATGATTACCATTCCATCCATATTCCACATGGATGCGAAGGGGACAATATCCATAATATTGTTTGTCTTTTTCAGCATTAAAAAATACCCATGGCTTTCCAGTGTGTCCGATAACGCATTGACCGCGCTGCTGACGAACGGGTCTTCCAGAACATGTCCTTCATATTTCGGATGATTATTTACGACCACTCCGACAATCCTCGAATTGTTCTGCGAAAGGAGCGTCGCGGCCATATTCGGAATATATCCTCTTTCAACGAGTTTTTCCTGCACACGTCTGACAGTTGCGTCGGATATCTTTTTTGTTTTGCCATGGATGACATTGGAAACAGTCGCTGTACTGACGCCTAATTCATCTGCAATATCAATAATCCGGATTTTCTTTTCATCCCACATACTCATCTCCAATTATTGTAGTGTATGCATCCATTTTCTGCTTCTGAACATAAAAACAGATACGATCAGACGGATCAGTTCTTCCTGCGATAAAATAAAGTAGACCCAGATAACCGGCAGCTTTAAATACAGTCCTGTAAGCAGTGCCAGAGGTACGCCGATCAGCCAGGTTCCCATCATGTCAATCATCATGACATACTTTGTTTTTCCGCCGCTTCGGATGATTCCGCCTCCCAGTATCATATTCTGTACCTTCACAGGCATCAGAATCGCAAATGCTGCCAGAATATCCGCGCCGATTCTGCGAACATCTCCTGAAACATTGAACAGCTGAACATACGGATTTCTGATCAAAATCAATAACAACGCGAGAACCAGTGATCCGGCCACTCCAAGACCGCATAGCTTTTTGGAATCCTCATAAGCCGCATCATATTCCCTGCTGCCCAGCCTTTTGCCGATCAGAATCCCGGCTGCCTGAGACAGGCCGCTTAGTGCTCCCATGGTCAGACCCTGAACTGCGCCCGTCAATGACATCCCTGCCAGTTCATTTGTCCCCATGTGCCCATAAACATATGTGTAAACACTTTGTCCCACGGACCAGAAAAACTCACTCAAAACAATCGGCAGCAACATCATAAAGTACTGCGAATATCCTGCCTTTCCAAGGCTTAACGAAATACGAATTCGACCATATAACCTGTAGAAACACAGGATGGAAATCAGTGCTCCTGCTGCCTGGGATATGACACTCGCATATGCGGCACCTGCTATTCCAAAACGCGGCGCACCAAAATTTCCAAAAATAAGACAGTAGTTTAAACCTGTATTGAGCAGAGCGGAAAAAATACCGATATAAAGCGGCCAGGTTGATTTATCCCTGCATCGAAGTGTCGTCCCCAAAATATTACAGATTCCCAGTGGAATGAATGTCCATGAGATAATCCCGAGATATGTGCTGCCCTCAGCGATTACCTGCTCTTCTTCCGTAAACATTCCCACGAACGGATTCTGGAAAAGGCTGAAAACAGATAGAAAGGTAAGCCCGGTTAATATCATCACCAGAAAATTGATACAGATGCTCCTTTCCTCCGCTTCTCTGTTGTGGTTACCAATGTACTGCGAGATCATGATTCCTGTGATCGTACTGATTGCTCCAATGACGAACGCATAAATAAAACTTGGCTTTCCGGCAATTTCAACCGCAGCAACACTTTTATCTCCAAGCTGACCGACCATGATCTGATCGACCATGGAAAAGGAAGACTGCAGCATGGATTGTAATGCCACCGGTATGGAGATGCGCAGCACATCTTGTAAAAATCTTTTATCTAACATGGGGTTTCTCCTTTACGCTTTTGTTCTATAGTATTTAAAAAAAGCTCATTCCACAATAGGTTAATCGCGTAACCCGCATATTACGGTATATCTGAATATAAAGAGTTTTTGATGTTACTGTCGAGGAATAATTTACATTCACAGACCAAGGTAAATAGGAATCTCTGGTTTCAGACAAAAGTTGAGGCGATAAACGATAATTCTATTTTTTGAAAAGTGTACTCAAAATGTACTCACGAGGCATAGAAAAAGTCCGAGAACCCAGTGTTTATGCCGGGTTTCGGACTTTCAATATTTACTCAAACTCGGTGGTTTCAAATCTATTTCTCTTGGTAAACCATGTTAAATACGACATTTTTATCTCCACAATTCATTGAAATGCCTTGTATTTCCTGTGTTTTTCGAAAAAATAGTATCATTATAGAATCACATCTTCTAATGTGATACTACTCACTGTTTTCTTAACCATAATTTCTTGACCAGTTCTTCAATCAGCCGATTTACAATTTCCGGTGCATCTGTATTAGAATTATGCCCCGCGTCTTTTATCCATTCTATAGGAATTCCTGTATTTTTATGCCATGCCTTGTTATACCTGATACAGGAGCCGGCATGGTCCTTTTCTCCGCAGATCAAAAGGGCCGGGCACTTAATTTCATAGGGCAAATTTGCCTCCATTGCCTCCGCCAATATTCGAAATCCATGACCTGATATTTTTGCATACCGTTTTTGATCCCCATCATAGGTCATCATCATTTCATGTATTATTTTTCTTCCATAGTTCGATGAGGCCACCCCGTTCGTTCCCGTCTTCAAAAGAGACTTCCAAGATTTGTTATACCAACCTCTAAACCTCTTCAGGTCTATTCCATCTCAAGGATTTCATCCCTGTCTTTGGTTGCTTGTCATTGCAAAATCGTTTATTTTCAGAGATTTCTTCCCCTGTCTTATTTGTCATTCTATTATTTCGAGTTCTCCTCAAAAATTGTAGCCATGACCTTCCAAAAACGGTTCTGAGGATGGCCATAGAAAAACTGTGTCTCTCTGGATTTTACGGAAGGAAAACTCCCCAGTATTAGGATTGTTGAATTCTCGTCATATAAAGGCGGTATTGGGTGTACTATCATTTCTTAACTCCATTTATTAATTATAATTTTCTATGAAAACAACCAGCCAAATATCGGTGACAAAATTATCATTACCACTGAAAATGTAAACGAATTAATCGACATCAAAGTCGCTCTCTGGTTGGATGGAATCATATTGTTTAAAACAACATCAGTGCGAACCTCTAAAAAATCATCCGCAAATGCGCCAATGAATCCTCCGATAATCATGGCAACTACATTATGTGTAAACATCGATGAAAAAGCTATCACCACACCGACAAAGCTAAAAATACAAATATTTCTATAGCGCACATCAGGGAAAAATTCAATAGCCTTTGCCCCGACCGCGGCGCCTAGTCCCATGCCAAAAAGAGCAGGACCAAGAAGGATTGTGCCTAACCCCATCTCAGGCAATTTCGCCTGCAGGAAAAACAATATAAGAATATCAACGGTTCCAATCAGCGCATTAAAAACAATTATAAGTCTTGCTCTTCGATTCTCCCTTATGAATTCGATGCTGCTATCGGCTACCTCCTTGAAGCGTTTTCTTATGCTGGTTTCGCTATGTAATTCTGTTTTTATCTCCGAAAGAGAGCTTGCAACAATAACTGCAAGCAGTCCAACTAAAACGTCTATAATATAGGCCTTTTTATATCCAAGCATTAAAGCTACTCCTGCTAAAAGTGTAGCAACTGAGCTTGTTACCTCGTAAATCACCATATCATTTGAGGCAAATTTATCATACTCATTCTCAATGCCGGCATCTTTTAAGCTATCGTAGGCCAGGGCTTCTCGTGTCCCCGATGCAAGATTATAGCTAAAAGCACTTGTAATCATTGCAAGTGCAATTGTAAAAAATGAATCTGAAAGCACCATGATAAGTGAAGAAATAATTGCCATCACACTGCTTGCCACCATGATTTTCTTTCTTCCAAAAACATCCGCCAGTGCTCCCGATGGCACCTCAAAAATCATGCTTGCAACATGAAATATGCTTTCAAGAAAGCCTATTTCCACCGTGGAGTATCCCCTTGCTGCTAGAAGTGCCACCCAGGATGCTCCCGCAATCATCATGGCCCCTACTCCATCAAGCAAATATAGCTTTTTTATTTGCCCACGTGCTTTTGATATTTTCTTACATGTGTCCTTTACTATTGTATTGTCTACTGTTTCTATTTTTGTATTGTTCATTGTTTGTATATTATTTTTACTCATAAAAAAATCTCCTTAATCTTTTTCATAAAAATCAAGGAGATAGTGTAATCTTTTTAGCATATACAAAGGTACTTTCATCAAGAAAAAGAAATAACCTAATTATTATCCTTAAATAAAAAGGTACATTATAACTGTATATGTCGCGTCATCATTCGCTTAAATTCCTAAAAAAGAGCGCACTATCCCCGTCAGCAGCAAAAATAGCACCTTTTTTAAGCTTTAAATTTACTGTTTTCCAGGACATTTATGTGCTCCTTTCTAGTCAAAAAATTTTTATTAAGTGTAGCATTGTCAGACTACATTTTCATTA